>Ga0116227_10007935_pt1 | contig 20369 bp, 11 predicted proteins | sample S1TSphgellanicum_FD_89693 | JGI IMG/M metagenome (GOLD analysis project Ga0116227, IMG submission 89693) | Host-associated microbial communities from peat moss isolated from Minnesota, USA - S1T2_Fb - Sphagnum magellanicum MG | ecosystem: Host-associated > Plants > Peat moss > Unclassified...
AATCCAGCCCCCATAACACCAGCAGCTCCAGGACCCATTTGTCCTGCCATGCCCAATGGGCCTGCCATTCCAAGCATCGGCCCTGCTGATCCATTCCCCATTCTCTTATTTGTGGCATTTGTGTAAGCTGCCACCTCTACCACTTGCAGTTGCAGGAAGTGCTGCTGTTGCTGCTGAGCCATACTCCGGAGCCAATCAACCTAGCAATATATTTCAAACCAGAATTCTCAAAAGCTTCCAATCAGCAAAAACATTGTGGAAAGAAGGAAGAATGGGGTACACAGACTCCCACAGATTCTGACAGGATTTCCTGTGGGCTACTTTTTGAATTTAATATGGGAAATGGGGGCTACAGAAGGAGAAGAGTAATGTTTCCAGATGCTCAAATGCTTGGTTAATGTTTGGGTTGAGCAGGTACTATTCACATAGTCAGGACTACTTGGAGATATGTCGGAGTTATCAGGCCATATATGAAACTGCAACAGTGAAGGAAGATCCATCTCAATGGATTCTTGTAAAATCCAACCCCTGACCTTTAGTTCTCATCTCGGTACGCAGTGGTTCTTCCTTATGCATGCTGACTGCTGAAGGGTTCTGGTGTGTTGGGCTCATGAGACTTTTGGTTGGGCTGCATAGGTTCTGAGAAAGATTTGTTACAACCAAGGGCCTTACTGAGGGTAATGCACAACCAAAAATGAAAATGAAAAATTATGCTTAACTCTTGAAAATGAAGGACCCAAAAACTGCAGACACCTCACGTAAGGGGGAGATATTACTGGAATATGGGCCTGTGCAAGGTGGTAGCCGACTGTTGACACAATTCCAGTAATGCCCATGCCCTTATGCTCTACCTAGCATAAAGTCCATGATAGAAATTAATTTTCGTCATTTTTGCAGTTTGTTTATTCATGCTTAGTTTAAGTTCAGGCGCTCTTTGATCAACTCCTACTACAATCTCTGAAATAAATAAATCTTTAACTGCCAAGGATAGACACTTTCCAAAACGAAATTGGCCATGCAGAAAATGAAAAGTGTGTCCTCTGAGCAATGCCGAAAATTGTGCTTGGTAACGCCATCATGCCTGCTGCCATTTCCTTTGTCTACTTCCTCCTGCCCATTTTGAACATTTCAACAGAGTAAAGGAATGAGAAGAAGTAAGGGATTTGATCCGTGCTTCATCCCTGGTTTTGAGAATTCTTCGAGAATTTTCGTCTGGCACAGCAATCTGAATTGTTCGGCAGATTCTTACAAGGATGTTGTGTGATGAACAGAGAACAAGAAAACTATGAAGAACAGTAACAAGAATCAGTCACTCAGTTGGTGATAGTCTCAAATGCAAATTCCCCAATGCAAATTCCCCAATCTGCTTTTCACAGCATGTTTCTGCCGCTGACCGCCAACGAAACTATTTGGACCACATGTCCACCGCAGCCCGGCAGTAGCAGCGGGACTGCGACCGCGAGCAGCACACAGAGGCTCATGCCCGCCTGACAGACCAACAACGCCAACAGCAACGAGACCGCGACCACAAGCGGCACCAACAGGCGCTGGGTCAGCAAAATTTGCACACAGCAGCCTGCGTCCCCCTTTTAAAATTTGATGAGGCCAGTGTTCCGGTGCTTGACATAGGTGGTAAGACAGCCGAGTGCCAGCAGTGCCGAGCTATGATTTGGCTTGATGAGGCTTCCTGGGGACACGCAGACCTTTGCTGTGCTAAAGGCAGATCTTGCAACTGTGAGGCCCTCTTCCCCATTTCTCCTCCTCAACCATTGCAGGACATGCTCACTTCTAAACCTACCCATGGTGCACGCCTCCCCCCTACCATCGTATCTTTTCGCAAGCACATCCGAAAATATAATTCCTCTTTGCAAATGGCCTCCTCTGGCATTAACATTCAGTCACCCGCAGATGGGGTCATTATGATTGCCATAAGGGGCGTTGTGCATCATTTGTTGGGGTCGTTGGCACCTCCTCAAGGGAGCCCCCATCAATTTGCCCAGCTCTATATCATAGACAATGCGGATGTTCAGGCTGCTGCCCGTTTTGCTGCAACATAGACCTGGACCGTTGCACTTTATAGGAGCTGCAGTACATGCTTTTGGGGAGCAATGTCTATGTTCAGCACTTTGTGCAGGCCATGGATTTGCCCCCTCAAGACCTGGCTAACTATGAGATTTTCATCCATGTTGATGGCAGCGTTGACCGCCGCCGCTACAACGCCCCCACATCCAACGAAGTGGCCGGCCTGATGCTTGGTGAGTGAATGGGGTGGCTGCATGGCTACTTTTTGGTGCCCCATTTTGTGCTGTTTTCGATGGTGTTGACTGTCCCGGTTGTGCTTGATTTGTCTTCCCTTTTGTGCTTGCTCACAGGCGATGGTGACCCAGACGGTGACCCTGAAGGTAGCAATCTACGAGATATCAAGGTGCGGGCTAGGGGCGGGGGCTTATGGAGGATTAGTGATGCCCACTATGCTTATGACCCTCTACATTTTGTCCTGTTCCACCCACACGGAAAGCTAGGCTGGCACCCAAATATTACTAGCGCTACCCCTGTGGTTGTGGATGGGCTAAGCTCTAAGGACGAGTAACAGCAACCATCATAAAATGAGCAGCAGCCTGATGCAGAGCCGGTAGTAGACCCCGGGCGTGGTGGAGGCAAGGGTAGGGGCAGGGGCCGTGGTAGGGGTAGGGGCCGAGGCAGAGGAGCTACCACATGGCGCATCTTTCGCAAGGTTATCGCCAGGGAATACGCGGCTTATTTCATGCATGACCGCAACCCCCCCACCAACAACACGTTCACTTATGGCAAGAGGTTATATCAAGAGTGGGTGGTTAACCAGTACTCCAAGGTTGAAGGGAAACGGCTGTGATGGGTGCACCTCAACCAGACCACCTTGCGTGCTGACTAATATAAAGGAATGGTAGATGCCATGCAGCAAGACGGGGCTAACAGCACCAACTTTGGGCGCATTGTGATCCTTCCAACCGCTTTTGCTGGTAGCCCCCGCCACATGAACCAACTATACCAGGATTCCATGGCCTTGGTCAGAAAGTTTAGGAAACCTGACCTATTCATAACCATGACGTGCAACCCAAATTGGCTAGAGATTCTGCATGAGCTGAGGCTTGGGGAGGAAGCCAACGACCGCCCTGACTTGACATCCAGGGTGTTCAACATGAAGCTCAATGCCCTCCTCAAAAACCTTTTGCAGAATGGTGTTTTGGGCACTACGGTGGTGGACATCCATGTGGTAGAATGGCAGAAGAGGGGCTTATCGCACGGTCACATTTTGATCATTCTACGCAGCCAGGATAAACCTAGTGACAACAACGATTATGACCGGATCGTGTGTGCCGAGCTTCCAGACAAATCCACCCACTCCGAGCTTTACAACATTGTGACATCTCGCATGTTACATGGGCCCTGTGGGGCCTTACATCCCTCATGTCCTTGCATGGTGAATGGGGCTTGTAGCAAAGGTTATCCCAAGACTTTCCAGCCCCAAACTGAGGACTCCACCGACAGCTACCCAACCTACCGGCGACGGGACGACGGCAGGACCTTCACCCACCCCACGTAAGTGCAACTGTTGGAAATTTGGCAAGTGAGTTGTTGTCCTATGCCCCTGACCATAAGTGTTTGTGTTTCTGGCTGCCCTGGAAACTCATTTCTTCCAAATTGTTAGGCATCCCAAACCTGAAAGAAAGGGCAAAGCCAAACCTGCGAGAAAGGGACACCAAGGTGACTAACAACTTATTGCTCCTGCCCCCTCCCCCTTGCAGCTCGGGCTTTGTCTTTAACAACCGTTGGGTCATCCCGTACAACCCCTACCTGACCATGCGGTACCAATGCCACATCAATGTTGAGGTCTACAACTCCATCACGGCTGTGAAATACCTTTACAAGTATGTTTACAAAGGTCACGACCGTGCTTTGGCAATGGTGCAGCCGGAAGCTGGGGCTCTGCCGGCTGCAGCGCCTCAGCCGGCTACAGGTGGGGCCGATGGGAACAATGTGCTTGCCGCCCGGGATGAAGTCCAAAATTATCTCGATGGGCGGTATGTCAATGTTAGCAAAGCTTGCCATCGACTTTTTGCCTTTGACTTGCACGGCATGCACCCCAATGTTTACCGCTTAGCTGTTCATCTGCCTAATGAGCAGACCACTTACTTTCCTGAGGGCACCACGGTTAGGGAAGCCATGATGCGCAACAACTCCACCACTTTGACTGGGTGGTGTGACTTCAACCGAAAGGCCAAATTTAAATACGTGGCTGCAACCACTTTGGCTTGCAACAACAACGACCCTGCACCGCCACTACCTGTTGCGCTGACCACACTGTACCCTAATTATCCCGAAATTACTATGTGGAGCAAATCTAAAAAGGCGTGGCACCTCCGAAAAAGGGCAGCGGGGCGGCGAGGCGGCGGGGCGGTGGGGCGGTGGGGTGCAGGCCGAAACAATCATGTCACATTGGGAACTGTGGGGCGCATGTACTTCGTGCAACCCTTAAAGGGCAAACGTTATTATCTACGAGTTTTGTTTTACCCACGTTGCAGGGGCCACATGCTTTGAGGACCTCAGAACTACCCACCAGCCCCACACGCCTACCACAATTGTGCACCCCACTTTTAAAGCTACCTGCCTTGCACGTGGCTTGTTGCAAGATGATGCCGAATGGGACCAATGCCTTTCAGAAACTGCTGGTGTGCAACTGCCCAGAAGCTTGCAACAGCTTTTTGCTAGCCTACTGATTTACAATAACGTCACCAATCCTAGGCGGCTGTGGGACAAGCATAAGGGAGCCCTTACGGAGGATTTCCTGCACCAAGCACGCCAGGTGAGTGGCCAAAAGGCCTCCACAAAGGAAGCAAGCCTACCTTTCATTGGGTTGTGATGGTATAAATTGTGCTCTGCTGTCTTCTTTGAACTCTTGCTGCCTAGAAACTTCTCTATTAAATAGCCGATTGTTAGATTCAATTTACCAGAAAGTTGATCCCTCAGCATCATTCCGCACATAAGCATGAATAATTGTGCCCTTCTGGATTATAACCCCCCCCCGGCCCCCAATTGCGTCAAACAGGTAACGCCCAACCAGCAACTGGACCAGGCCATCCTTGACCAGGGCTTGCAGGAAGTGGAGTAGTTGTTGCAGGCCCAAAGGGGGAAAACCCTAGAGGATTTTGACTTGCCTATCCCTGCATAGATGGCTGCCCTGGGGGATGCCGCTATATTTGAGGAGCGGGCCAGGTACATTGTGACGCAACAAGCTCAGCAGCTTGCTCGAGATGTGCCTTTGCTAAATCAACATTAGCGCTCCATTTACGACAATGTCATTGACGCGATCCATGACCCTAGGCCGGTGGACAAAACCTTTTTTGTTGATGGGCTCGGAGGGGCTGGCAAGACTTTCCTCTACGGGTGCCTACTCAGCAAGGTGCGCTTTACTGGTGACATAGCGTTGTCGATGGCAGCTTCTGGCATTACAGCCCTGCTTTTGGAGGGCGGCTGCACAGCTCACTCACGTTTTAAAATTCCCGTAGCAGGCCTTTGTGGCTCTTCCGTTTGCTATGTTCCCCTGAACAGTCCACAAGCGGCCTTGATTCGGGCTGCACGCCTCATTGTGTGGGATGAGGCACCCATGGCCCATAAGCATGTGTTTGAGGCTATGAACCGCACGCTCCAACATGTTATGGGTGCTGTTGACCATGCCTTTAAGGACATGCTTTTTGGGAACAAGATTGTTGTCATAGGAGGTGATTTTAGGCAGATATTGCCTATGGTTCCCCGAGGCACGAGAGGCCAGATTGTGAATGCCAGTCTCAAGAGGTCTACAGTCCTTTGGCACCGTGTTAAAGTGTGTCAGCTACATGAAAACATGCGTGTTCAAAGGCTTTTGGCACAGGGTGGAGCCAACGCCGCGGTCGATGCCCAACAACAGCAAGCTTGGGCAGACTACTTGCAGCGCATTGGGGAGGGCACAGAACAAGTCTTTCCTGAGGTTGGGGAGGAAGCTGTTTTGATCCCAGAAGACATGTGCTACCAGGGTGACACCATTGATAGCTTGGTGGATGAAGTTTATGGCGACCTTGGCCGCTTCACAGACTCGAAATCACGCAATGAGCACATCATTCAGAGGACCATTTTAACTCCTCTGAACGAGGACATTGATAGCATCAACACTACCATCATGAATCAATTTGACCTCACCACACATGATGGCCCACCAGCACAGTGTCGCACGTACCACAGCGCTGATTCTATTGTGCAAGGCAAACAGACAAGGGTTTACCCCATCGAGTTTCTAAACTCCTTCAGCATGTCAGGGGTGCCACCCCACACTTTGACCCTGCAGGAAGGCTGCTCGGTGATTCTGCTGTGGAATATGCCGGGAGGCCTTGCAAATGGCACTCGGCTTATTGTGGTCAAGCTGATGCAACACATAATTGATGCTAAGATTGCCACAGGACCGGACAAGCGCAAGCGCGTTTTCATTCCTCGCCTCAGCATCACTCCCTCTGACACGGAAAGAATGCCTTTTACTCTTAGCCGGCGACAATTCCCGTTGCGACCCGCATTTGCCATGACTATCAACAAGGCCCAAGGGCAGACACTGCAGACACTGGGGGTGTACCTGCCCAAGCCTGTTTTTTGCCACAGGCAACTTTATGTGGCTTTCTCTCGGTGCAGCTCACGGCGGGGCGTTTGGGTGCTGGTCCGGGGTGGCATAAGGGCGGCTATGAATGGGTCCCCTACTGGCATTTACACCAGTAATGTGGTCTACTGCGAGGTGTTGCAGTGATTCTTCTTGTGGGTATGGAGTTCTTTGGGTTCTCCTCTCGACTCCCATTTTTTTTTCAGGGTTTGGGCTTTGCTTTCGTCCAAGGGTTGGATTAGATTGCATTAGACTAAAATGGGGCTTTTATATATATCAGACATTCCCTCCATAAGATTTCTAGGCATGTAATGGATTATAGATAAAGTGACCATGCAAGCTCATCCCAATGACTCATGCATGTACCTGCAAAAGCCTAAGGTAGTCTAGAATGGGCTAGAATATGCCTTATTCTAACATTGATAACATTTATAACTCAAAATTACTCTTTGATAATTTTGTCTTTTTTTGCTCGCCCCAACACTCATTTTTGGAAGACTTCATAGTGTCCGAAGGTCACGGGTACCCACTAGTAGTAGATAGACCACCAAGTAGATGAGAAAAAGAGCAAGTGAAGCCAAACTTTTCTAGGACCTACTACTAATGGATAAAAAGAAAAGAAATGTAAAAGAAAGAGAAAATGTAAAATCCTCACTATTACATAACTTGTTTGTTTTGTAGTTCTTTGCACTTGATTTTTTGTCAAAACAAACCTTGGACAATTTTGGGACAAATTAAAGAAAACTAATCATTTAAACAAGAAATGCTAGTAAATGGACAAATGTAAGATGACTAAACATTAGCATAATGCCACAATGGCATGTCCAATATGATTAACTATGTGACTAAATGTAATGATGTGGCATGTCCATTCTAACAAATTGTGTGACTAAATTGATGATGTGTCATGTCCATTTTAACGAATTGTGTGACTGAATTGATGATGTGGATGTCCATTCTAACAAACCATGTGACTAAATTGATGATGTGGCATATCCATTTTAATAAATTTTGTGATTGGATTGATGATGTGACATGTCCACTTTAACAAACTATGTGACTGAATTGATGATGTGGCATGTCCATTTTGTCTAATTGTGTGAATGAATGTAATGACATGGCATGTTCATTGTGACTAAATATGATTATTTTATAAAATAATTATAACCTAAATAATATTCTTAAATATATATTTACTTTATTTTTAAAATATTTTCAATGTATCAATTCCTTTTTGGATCATATTCAAATCAATTTTTTTTTTTAATTTGAATTTTTTTTGAATGTTAAACCTTGCAATAGGTTCAACCTAGAATATTTAAACATTTTGAACTGTGACTTTGAAGGTTAAATCCCTTTGTTAAATACTTTTCAATTTGAGATTGATGACCAAACAATATGGGATATATTTTTTCAAAACACAACTTGATCACACGAAATTTTCAATTTATTAGACCTACCACTAAACACTTAAGAATAAGATTTACATTTTTTTATGTGGTGCTATTGTTTTTAAGCTTCAAAAATGTTTTGTAGTCCTCCACTTGGCGCTTCCAAGGGTACAAAAAATGTTGAAATTAATGAAGAAATGAGCAAATTATGCCCTTTGAAAGTGAAGAGGGTGATTTGTAAAAACTAAACATAATAGTTCTGTTTGTGTTTTTGAATTTAAACTTTTTTTATGTTGTTTCATTCCTTCTAACATTCAAAAAAACTTTGTATTTCTTTTCTTGGTGCATCCAATGGTACAAAAAATGTTGAAATCGATGAAAAATTGAACAAGTTATGCCCTTTAAAAGTGAAGAAAGTGATTTGCAAAAACTAAACAAAACAATTCAATTTTTGTTTTTGAGTTTAAATTCTTTGTAGATTGTTCCATTACCTTTGACATTCCAAAAAAAAAAATTATTCTTTTCTTGGCACATCCAATATCATAAAAAAAACTCAAGTTGATAAAGAAATGAGAAAGATATGTTCATTGAAACTAAAACGGGGTGATTCAAACACGAATTAATAACTTAAAAATTTAGTTTTTTTAAAAAAAATTTAATTCTTCGTATATTGTTCCATTTTTTTTCATGTTTTTAAAAAATACTATAATTCCCTCTTGAAAAATCCAAAGATGAAAAAAAAAAAAATTTAAATTGATAAAGGAATGGGCAAATTATGCTCATTGAAAGTGAACAAGGTGATTTGTAGAAATTAACTACATGTTAGTATAGCTTGCATTTTTTACTTTAAACTTTTTCTACAATTTTTATTTTTTTTCACACTTCAAAAAAATTTCTTGAAGCTTGAATCAACACATATAAAGCTTTTTAAATCATTGAAAATGGATAAATAATGAGAAAGATATGAAACTTGAAATTGAGGGGGGTGCATATGTTTTGTTTTTTTGTAGAGATACGGGCACAAATCAATTAACGAAATATATATTTTTTCCCATTTTGTATTGATCATCAGCACCGAGACATCCATGCGAGGCCTTAGGGGTTCAATGACCTAGGCATGGCGTTGGTTAAAGGAAATGAGACTTAAGATTCTTAGAATAAAACCATATGACAAATGACTATCATGTACGACTCTTTGGGAAGGGAGTAGATACCTATTTTCAGGCCTGAGTGGGCTACGAAACTATCTAAACCTTCAACCTTGTCCAACCACCATCAATCTTCCCAAGTCAACTTGCTTGGGGTTATTTTGATTGTGTGCTACATGTAAATCTGATTAAGCAAGGATGCATCATCTAAGAAAGGTAGATGAAAAACATAAAAGCTAAGATTTGTTTGGAAGATGTCACCTACTATGACCAATGGGCATGAAACTATGTAAGCAAATATCTTTGTGTGAACCACATTACAATACTGCCAACGATAACCTATAAACTGCATCGAACATGGATATATTGAAAGTTGTAACTATTGTGGAGAATTTGAGTAAGGTCAACCTATGTTAATAATACATGTGTAATCAAAGTGATTAACTTTAGTCACATTTGTACATGTGTTAGATAAATGACTAATTTTAGTCACATTGCTATTAGGTTGATTACACATAACCACTACATAAAGTTCACATATGAAGTTACAATGTTTGTTTTGACTAAAATGAAATTCAAATTAGTTATAATAAATAATGTTACTTTTGTGAAATAATTGTGGTTTTGTCTTCAAGACACACCTCCCTTCACCATGACCAATCTATTGCAGGTTGTTGGTTTTTGACATAGAAATATGGCCGACCTATTATAGGTGATTGGTTCTAGACATGGAGAGATTTTGACATCTACTTGAACCAACTTGACGTCATGTAACTTTTCTCTTTCCCTTTTTCTTACTCCTATGTACATTTTCCTAATCTACAATGTGTTTTTAATAAAGTTTTATAAGATTTGTTTTTCACCTTCTTTGTTTAATCATCAGAAATCAGGGAACATGCCTCACAATTTTATAAATTAGGGTTGAGGAATATTGTACCCCAATTTTGGTAAGAATCTTTGCATTAAACACCCATATTTATCTTGAAATTTACCATAATTTATAAATTTTAATAGTTGAAATGCTTTTCATTTATCTCCCCAAATCAAAAAATCATAGTTGGGTTTGATAGTTGCCATTTAATGTTGACATAAGAAAATGGTGGAATCTTTTAGGGTGTTTGTTGGTAATGTTGTTTTTAAAGGATTCAAAGGAGTAGCCTTGGTGACAATTGAGTGTTTTAATTCCAAAATAATTAATATCAATTGCTAAGATTAATTTTTTTGGAAGTGGTGGTAATTTTTTGCTAAAGGACTTGAAAGGTGGCTTTGATAATAATTAGATGCTTCAATTGGTAATCAATATCATTTATGTCTGGGGTGGTTATTTCTTGTTAATTTTTTCTATTTTGTGTCAAAAAGGTATTTTGTGAAGGAGCTTTAATTTTAATTTTCGTTATTTAAATTTTAAATATCAACATATTTAAACCACTAAGTCCAAGCATGTTGGGTGCTAATGAGAAAATAAGAACCACACCTACCTATTTTGAGGGACTATTTTGAGATAATATTTTTCAAAATATTTTCTCAAAAGTTTTTTTAAATATTTTAAAATTTTGTAATTTTTATTTATACTATTATCGCAAGTTTTATGTACAAAATTTCAAGAAATATGTCATTTCAAATGTTTTGAAACCCATTTACAAGTCATTTTTGTGTTTAAAAATAATCATTACAATGTTTAATGAGTGCTTTTGAAAACATTTATTCATTGGATATTTTTCAAATTAATTCACATGTTCCAATGATATATTAAGACCTTAAAATATAAAACAATCTTATATTTTCAACATGAAGTTAAATCATCACTTCTAAATGTGCAAAAAAAAACAATCATTACATTTATTGTGTTTCATGTTTGTGTGATTGCACAATATGTATTAAAAAAATTGTAATCATTATTTAATATTTCATGTTTTAACTAATAACTTAAATTTTTGTTGAAATTTTTGAGATTATTTATATAAAAAATTTGTAAAATATATGAATCAGTTTGAAATTAATCAAATAAATAAAAAAATAAATTGTAAGCACTTTTAAAGGACTTGTTTAAAATTATATATACTTTAAAAAACTTTAACATAATAATATAATGAAACATTTTATTGGGTCTTCTAAAAAATTTAATGTTTTATTTAAATCTTGGAAATCAAAACTATTTTTTAAATGTTCCATATTAAGCATTCACCAAAAGGGGCATTGTTGATTTATGTGAAATTCTATGCTATGTAGGGTTGGTTATAATGCAACCATAATAGGCAACAACCTCAATCTTCAAGTCCCAGCAAACATCAAAAGTAGATAACCATCCAAGGAATGTAGTTACTAAACAAATTTTTCCAACAACAATGTCTCCCAAAATTGATACGAAATTGGATGATTTGCATATGCTTCCTTCTCTAGGATGTAAGCCCCTGCTTGAGTTGAAGCAAGGAAAAACTCATCATGAAACAACTCCAATATATTGTCAAGAGCAGAGTGTATAAAATGGAATGTTGACTCCCTAGGTACCTAAAGAGGAGCTATTTACTTGGGATTGTAATAATCAGTGTTGGAGCTTGGCCATGATTCCCAATGTAGAAGGTGAAACCTTTTTTAATTAGGTGGAAGTAGCTAATCTAAGTTTTAGGTCAAGCATTGCTTCCACCCATCATGAGATCTTATTCGCATGGGTTCAAATGTTCTTTCACCCTTAATTATGTTTTCATGTAGCTCCTTTTAAGGTACATTGCACACTTTGTAGCCATTATCAAGAACACAAATGAACATGGCATCCTATGAATGTGTTATCTTCATCAACTAATTGGGGTTCGCTCTTGGTCTGAAAATGTAGATTGACAACCTTCTTGCCTTGAACTTTTATTGGTTGAAAATCCAATTTAGATTTAGGGTTTAGGGTTTAGGTAGAAAATTTTCTTGATGCCAAATTTTATCCTATTAACATAGTTGGATCCCGCCTTAAATTCAATTTACATCTTATGTTTGCATTGAATTTTGGCACCATATATCTTTGAACTTTTAGTTTTGGTTAGAGGCATGAGGAGTAATGATATTGTTTTCAATTTATTAATGTTGCATCATTGGCTAACATTCCAAAATGGATCTAACATTAAATAATGACAAGTCTTTAGATCATGTTTAAGTAACAATAAAAATTAATTTTCAAATACTACTAAATTCAAATTAAAGTTCAAATGTGGTGAAGAGCTTTCCAAAATAAAATATAAAAAAAAAATGACTATTGCAGTTTTTAATTTTAATTTTTTTCATTTTGGTGAAATTTTGCACACAAAAAAACATTGGTGAAAAGTGATGATAGAAACATGTGACATGAATGATTTTAAAACATCAAACTTGAAATGTTCAAATTTTAGTTTTAAAAACACATCAATAAACATTTCAATAGGTTAGATCACATTTCAAATGATGATCATGTCTAACACACACAAAATCATTATAGATAATGAACACTTGATTTGTTTTGACCATGAAAAAAATATACAAATAAAAAAAAAGATTTGAGGGTTCCATTATCAAAGCAGATAAGACATGCATTGCAACCCAAATAAGTGGACCATCAATTTGCTCATTTCGAACTTTATGAACTCCTTTTTCTAAATAACTAAATACCACTTTATTAATGTTATCCCTACTTTGAACCTATTAACAACTAGAACCTATTATAAATTTCTTGTACATATTATGTGTGTGTGTGTCTGTGTAATTTATTAATATATATTATGAATGTATGCCTTATATTATTTATATTTGGACTTTGAAAATAAACATAATTTTATTATAAACATAATTGAATCATAAATTTTCACCCAACAACTAATATCTACATGACCTTATATTTTTATTCACATAATTTTCAATTACAAAAAAAATGAGCCACTTCATTTACGTTAGGACTCAAATATTAAGCTATTAAATTTAACATTAAGTGAAAGGTGAGGGGTTGTTGTTTAATGGGGGATTACATATTTGAGTCATTTTCACTATTTTATATGAAAGTATTTTTTAATAAAATATTTTGCAACTTGTTATTAAAAATACATATAGTTTTTCCAATAGATCACATGTTTTGTGTTAATCATTTTTGAATAAATATGAAATTTTCAAAGTGTGTAGATTTTGTCACAAAATACATTTCGCCTTGAAAATTTATTGTAATTTTAAATCATACCAAAATATGTTAACTACTTTAGGTTTTTTTTCTTGTGTCATAAACTACAACTTTTTTTCATATGTCATGCACATTACACCCCATTTACATGTGGTAATTTGTTTTTAAAAATTTGAAAAACACTTTGAATTTCTAAAAATTTCAAATTCCATAACTTTTTAATTGTGAATGTGTTTTGAATGTCGGTAGTAGGTTACTATCATTTTATTTTTTTACCATCAAAAATATTTTATTAAGAAAATCCTTTACGTAGTCCTTTACAAAATTGATTACATCTGCACAATTACTATTCAAATTCAAATGTTTTTTTATTAAAACCAAAATCCAAAATTAAATTTAATGAATTTTTATTTTGAATTCCTCAACATTCATATTAGTCATTTAACACAACTTGGAATGATTAACATAACTTTAATATGTCAAGACAAAAACACATGTAAAAAAGTTCATAGTTTTCACCATTATCCGAAATGGTTTTTGGCTCCTAGATACGTATTTACACCCATTAGTGACATATTGTTTTAAAATCTTTAAACTTTAATTGAGTAAGGTTTTGTTTTGTTGTTATTTTGAACAAGTTTCTATTGTCTTTTGTGATTTATAGGTTTGAAATGATCTTGAAGCAAATAAAATTCAATGGTGAAATGAAATAAACATGCATCTCTTTGGTGGAAGACATTGATTGCACAATTTGCAATGTTGTTATTGACTATTTAGCCCAAGTTTAATTTTAAGTTTGTATGGTAAGTTGTTAATTTTTTTAATAGTCACATGAACTTTACTTCCTTTTGTTTTCATGCATATGTGAATAATCTTGTGAGTATCACCATGACAACACAATAATGCCTTTGCATACTAAATATTGTCATTTTGCATTTGTTCATCTACACTTTTGGATGAGTTTAATAAATCTATTTTAAACTTCAGGCATGTAGATAGGTCTTCCCCCATTATTATAAATAAATAAACAAATATTGAAATGTTCATTAACATTTCAAAAAATATATTTTATAATGTGATATTTCAACAATCGTAGTTTTAATACATTCAAAGGTTTCATCTAGATTTCAATTCCTACTACTTAAAATAATTTAATGAACACACCTGAATTACTTTGAAATGCAAAATGGTTCAATATTTTTTTATCAACAACTATTGTGAATAAACATACTTTAATGATTATGTAGTGTGATGATGGTTCTAATGATTACCGCACATCTTACTAATAATTGGTATTTTAAAATAATCTAATTAGTCCAAAATCCAAGTGTGATAATTTGTATTTTGATATTTGAAATCTTTGACAATTTTAGGTTAAATCAAATCAATAAGCTTGCAAATAATGTTTTGGTAGTTTAAGGGATAACTTGAACCCTTTTATGCAAGTTTTTGAGTTCAACTTTCAAGAAATTAACTCATGATAATGTAGATTTTAATATTTTTCAGCTTTCCATTTTAAGAAATTACTAAACATCAAACAACAAGACATGATGATTTTTTTTTAGAATGTTTAATTTAATGGTCTTTCAAAATTTGGATGTTTTGGTGTCACATCACTCTTAATTCCTAATTATCAAAAAATGTATTTGATTCAAATGTGTGATTCAACCATTATTGTATAATCTTTGTTTATAGCTTTCCATTGACATGCCAAGGTATTTCATTAAACATTTTTTGCCCTTGCAAATCACACTATTTGAATTGGTTAAGGGTTTAGGGGATCTACACCTCTTTGAAAGCTTCATTTAAAAATATGACACTATAAATTTTTGAACCCAAAAATTAATAACATAAGAATTTTTTGAACCTTTGATTGTATAAACCCCATCTAGGACTTCCAATTCCTATTTAATTAGACGTAATTTATATTTTTAGGTTTGAGTTCTATAATTTTACATTTATTTTTAGATGTGACTTTTGTTCTTTACATGATCTATTTCCAAATTTGATTTGTAACCTTCTCAACATTACTAAAATATAAAATATTTTTATTAAAAATCTCATGTTTTACACTAGTTGATAGAGAGGACATATTTAAATTTATTTTGAGAGGAAATACAAACGAAGGAGTTCTTGCATCAACTTTGCCCCCATTAATTGTTCCTATGATGCTTTGTATTGGCGGGAATGGAAAGTTCACAAGATGGGGCCAATATGCAAGGTGTGTTCATAAATGTCCTTGTTTGGTAGGATTCAAATATCATATTATGTTAGGGTTGCTTGTTGCTAGGTTTAATGACTTTAGGTGAAACTTTGTCCATGCTAAAAAGATTAGGATTTTTGCACATTTATGGTTATACTATGCTTTTTTAATGTGACAAACCAACCCCCACTACAAGATAGTGCCTTTTGCATGTTGCTAAAATATATGCAAATTGGATCAAGTCAAACCTAGAACCAAGTTCAATATAATCTCGTAGTATCCTCACAAGTTTGACACTAAATAATTATGAGGAAAAAAAAAAGTCATGACTTTTGAGGAATAATTAAAGTGTACTTAACAAGCAAAAAAAAACAACAAAACCTTAACAATTTCTTAATGGTTATGTCAAAATCTTAAAAAAATAAAATAAAATATTGAGCATTGAAGTGTTGAACTTGCTAGGCTACTTCGAAAGTGGTTAACTTTTTTTTTTTCTGCATCTTAAGAATTTCTTAACGATTATGTCAGAATCTCAAAGAAAATACATTAAATATTCAACATCGAAGTGTTGAACTTGCTTGGCTACTTCAATAGTGACCGACTTTTTTTGCAAACTTTACAAATGTACATTAACAATTTCTTAATGGTTATGTCGGAATCTTAAGAGAAAAATACATTAAATATTCAAACATCAAAGTGTTGAACCAACACTTGCTAGGCTACTTCACTAGTGACCGACTCTTTTTTCCCCATCTTTGTCTATTATGATCAAGATTGTATGCATGCACTAGAATGTGACAATTTCACATTTAATAATAATTCATCACCAAACATCACACCATACCATAACTCAAGTCAATATTTTTTAATAGCAAGCTTCATACACACCCATAAATGAATACAAAACTCGCTCTCTCTCTTGGTTGGATGACAGTAGAAAATCCAAACACAATATTTCAAAATTAGGGTTTTGATCATAAGCATGGTTTTGAACAATGGCAAGTGAACACATATGTGTATTGACCGTCTAAGTTATGCACTATTATTCAAACGTTTGGTTGTAAGCCTATGCTCGGTGATGGGCATGTTTACCCTACCGATGTCCATTGATTGGTTTGATTATGCACTATTATTGTGACATTTGATTGTAAGCTTGTGTTTAGTGATGGGCATGCTTGCTTTACTCTATTCACATTCATTGATCGACCGACTACGTTATGCGGTATCATTGAAGCGTTCAATTGTTAGGCTTGTGTTTGATGATGGGTGTGTTTATTAAGTGTTAGAAAATGATTGAGTTTAGACCTGGTTATCGTCGGTTATCAAGTCGACTATTAATAACCTACCAATCAGTTCTTGATTGTTTTGATACAATTAAATTGATATCCGTCTCATATTGAATTCTCAAAAGTCGATTAACGTACTTGGATGATGTCATCATTATCATCCAGGTAGGCTATCAATCTCGAGACACAAATACGGTTTTTTTTTTAAAGAAAAGAAAAAAATAGTAATAATAATGATAATTGATTTTTTAAAAAAACTTATAACCAGACAGAAACCGACAGAATACCAGGCAGTTATGAACCGCTAATTTCATAACCTGCCCTTATGCATAACCAGTGGTTATTTCCCAAAGGTTTTGATAACCTGCCCTTGTGCATGACCAACGGTTAACACCCCCAAGGTTTTTGGATAAGCTACCCTTATGCATAACCAGCGGTTAACACCCCCAAGTTTTTGGATAACCTACTACCCTCACGCATAGCAACGGTTATGAGCCGACTTTTTTTATAACCTACCCGGAAACCAAGAAGACTGGGGGTTTGATAACCGGTGTGGCGGGCCGGAAAAAAGAAGCCACCCGAAAATAATACCCGGAGGTTATCAATATGAAAGCGAAATAACCGGCCGACACTCGTGGTTGGCGTGCCGACGGGCCCCACCCACCACGCGTGTGGCTGACTTGGTGTGCTGCTCCGCGTCTTCCGCGTACCGACATTCGTTCGCGGCCGCTGCTGCTCCGACTCGTCTTTCGCTCGTCGTTCTCTTCCAAGAACTCGGCCTTCTCTTGTGTACAAATATGATCTGAGAGCAAGCAGTTTTTCCCATCATCGTTCTCAAAAATCCGAGTGTGGACACATTTGCAGTTCCTTTGTTTGCTTGTGCGAAAAAATCTTTGCAACACTGAGTTTTGAGCAAAATTTCCAAGAGTGGTTTTTGAGTGTGAGCGTGAGTGAGTGAGTGAGTGAGTGAGTGGGTTGTGAGTATTTTTTTGTGTTGGTTTTTGTGTGTGTTTTGAGTGATTTGTGTGGTTAGTTAGAGCCATCATCATCATCATCATGGTGTCGTCCCGTCTCACGGTAGATGTGGAGCAAGCAAGCTTCAATAACTTTTTCCTTCCAGGTATATATACGCAGTGAATCCTCGATGGTTTCACGTCTGTTTGTTATTATTTTGTTTTCTGCTGTGTTTTTTCTTTTTTCCCTTCGTCTCTTGTATGGGTCTTTTGGTCATCTTTCATTATTGCCTGTTGATGATTGAAGGGTATGTTTACAAGTGATGAACTTTCTTTGTTTCTATGTTTCGTTTATCTCTCAGACCTCCTCGCTGCAGCTCTTTTCATCTTGTTGTTGTTGTTGTTGTTGAAGGGGGGGATGGATTTTGTGCTGTTGAAAACACTGAATTGATTGAGAGGGTTTATGATTGTTGTGGGTATGCTGTGCAGGGACCTGGCAAGCGCTCATCATCTGTGGCCAGCACATCCAGGAGTATACCCACGCTGTTCCAGGTTCGTTCAAAGACTCGTTCAAGTTTCCCCCCTTTTTTCCATCTCACAAACATGATGCTATTATTGTGCTTTTTTTTAGGGTTTAGGGAAATTGTTGCTCTGTACAACACAGTGGCACTGCCTTTCTTTTTGTTTTTGCTTGCTATATATAACCAAAAAAAACTATATTAAAAAGAAAGTGCTAAAATCAAGTGCTTTTGAGTTCTTCAATAGCCAGAATTTGACCAAAAATTTAAGAAAAAATTGCCAGATTTCTATACATGGTTCAAGTATGTTAGCCAACAAATATTAGAAGGATGTTCTATATTTCTACTTTCAAATTTAGCTTGTAGCCACATTTGGACTGGCATCTATCTTGGGTTGGTGCTTCTCTTGAAGCCATGTGTACCCAAAACAAAACAAGGGGTGTGTCAGTCCCACTGTGGCCTTGCCATTTACATTAAAAAGTATCTGAAGGCAAAGGAAGAAGAATTATGGAAACTCAAATATTTCACCATGCAAAAATTTGATCTTCAGAAAGTCCTCTAAAAAAGAAACCAAAATCCTTCAAGGTATTAGAACTCTATTATAACTAATCTCAAGTTTCAACACAAGCCGAAATATCATCTTTCAAAAGTCCTCCTATAAAAATAGATCTATTACCTCGGGGCCAAAATCCCTTAAGCTACTATACTCGATAATGAATCTAAACACAATATGGCTTGCCTTGGTAGGCAAGGCCAGAAAAGGAAAAAAAGGAAGAAGAAAGTTGATGGATGTAGTGGAAGGCTGCTGCAGGTACAGAGACAGACAGCTGCACAACTGGTTGTGTCTGGAATGCACACATGACACTAGAGCTGCAGCAAAATGAGGGAGTTAAACATCTTGAGATACAGCTGCTTCGGAACCGGGAATATGTGTGCACTGCCCTGTAAGTTGAGCTCTGAAACTCAACTGCATCTTCTCTTTCTCCTTTTGCTCTTCCGCCTGTTTCCCTATATGTGCATACCAGTGTTGGGTGGGTACCCAGTTTGGAGGGTTAGAAGTTAGAACCACCAGTCCCAATTAGTAAAAACCCAACTGGAACAAGGAATAAACTGAGCTAGCAAATGCTACAAGTTGAAATGTGAATTGTGCTCTGGATGTAGGGTGCCTTTGCAGGAAAATACTGGAGAAAGTAAGTGGTATAAATTGGAGACATCACCAGGCGAATCATGTGGCCATGTGAAGCTTATGTTTACCTGGGCTTTGCAAGGTCCTCAGGTGTGTAATATTCTATGTGGGAAACCGTCAACTCTACTTTAGAGCCTTCTGGTCTTCTGGAGTCTTTTCTCACACCACATAGTGTCTAAATCATTCGATATCGATTTTGCATGTTTCTCTTCCAGCAAATTGAAGTTGCTGCTAATTCTGGCATTAGAAACCAAATCTAGTCTACTCTCTGGCTTATGAACATCATTCCAACATTCATGAACATGCTCTTTTCAATGGGTTTGCACTCGTAAAAACTCTGACCATTTGACTTTTATAGTCATCAATGATGAGGAGAGGTTTGATGTGAGCAGATTAGACCCAAGGGGGACCCAACGTACAATGCTGCCTCTTACTGTAGTGGAAGGGTGTTTTCGGATCATGTACCTCGACAACATGGGACCCCTGTCAACAATGGTGGACCAGTGGCAACTCCTCCGTCAGATAGAAATGGTGGCTATCAGCAGATGCCTCCAGTATATGGTGCTTATCCTGGTTATCAACCACCAGTTCAATATCAGCAACGTGAGAGTTATACTTTGGAGCAACAAGGGCGTACTAATCCTCCTCAGCAAAGCACCCATGGTATGTTCTCAGTCAATTGAACAGGATCATATATAGCAAGCATTCTAGCAAGAAGGTTGTTGCCAGGTGCTTTTTTGAACATGCCATGCCTATGCTTGCACATACTTGTGGGTGCCTTTCTCTGACGTGACCTTGTTGATTGCTCCATCTCTTGAGGATGAGCTACCACCACACTTGCACAGAGATCTCTTCTTAAGCACAATCAAAGTTTTAAAGGAAGATTGATACTTCAGAGCA
>Ga0116227_10007936_pt1 | contig 20368 bp, 13 predicted proteins | sample S1TSphgellanicum_FD_89693 | JGI IMG/M metagenome (GOLD analysis project Ga0116227, IMG submission 89693) | Host-associated microbial communities from peat moss isolated from Minnesota, USA - S1T2_Fb - Sphagnum magellanicum MG | ecosystem: Host-associated > Plants > Peat moss > Unclassified...
CGCGTCTCGACGGTCAAGGTGGGCGATCGCGTGATGGCCCTGTGCACGACCGGCGGCTTCGCCGAGGACGTGATTGCGAACGAAGCGTCGGTATTCCCGATGCCGGAGGGCATGTCGTTCGAAAGCGCCGCCGCGTTTCCGTTGACATACGGTACGACGTACCACGCTCTGGTCGATCGCGGCGAACTGCAGCCGGGTGAAACGCTGCTCGTGACGGGCGCCGGCGGCGGCGTGGGCCTTGCCGCGGTGCAGATCGGCGTCGCCCTCGGCGCGCGCGTGATCGCCGCTGCGGGGTCGCGGGAAAAGCTCGACGCGGCAATCGCTTCGGGCGCTTCGGAAACGATCGACTATGCGTCGGAAAAACTGGTCGAGCGCATCAAGGCGCTGACCGCAGACGCGGGCGCCGACGTCGTTTACGACGCGGTCGGCGGCGACGTGTTCGACGCGTGCCTGCGCGGAATCGCCTGGGGCGGACGGTTGCTGATCATCGGGTTCGCGTCCGGGCGGATTCCGGACGTTCCGGCAAACCGGCTGCTCCTCAAGAGCGCGTCGGCGGTGGGCGTTTTTTGGGGCGCGTTTGCGGCACGCGATCCCCTGAAGAATCGTGCGAACTTCGATCGGCTCTTCGAGCTCGTCGCTGCGGGCAAACTCGAACCCACGATCGGCGCGCGGTATTCGCTTGCGGATGCGGCGCAGGCGATCGAAGACATGGAGAACCGCAAGATCGTGGGCAAGGCGGTCGTCACCGTCCGTTAAGGTTTAATCGAGAAAACCGTTCCGCAGCCGCCGTAGGGCGGCGTACCGAGACACGCGCTTCCGCCGCCGGTCGACGTCGTTCCGTACAACGTACCGTCGACGTCGAGCAGACCGGCGAGTGGAATCGTGCCGTCCGTTCCACCCCCGAAGCTATGCAGTACGGTTTCCGTGCCCGACGTACTCAGCCGGAACACGGTGCCTTCTCCGGAGGTCCCCCCGAGTTCCGTGGTTCCGAACAGCGCGCCCTTGAGGATCGTGAGCCCGGCCGACGGCCGAGAACCGTCCGCACCGCCCGTGAAGCTGTAGAGCACCTGCTCCGCTCCGCTCGGGCTCATCGCGAAAACCGTGCCGTATCCGTGCGCTCCGCCATAGGCCGTCGTACCGTAAAACGTGCCGCTCAGGTACGCGAGCCCGGCCATCGGAATCTGGCCGTCTCCCTGCGCGCCGAAACTGTGGAGCACCGTCTCCTGGCCAGCGGTCGTCACCGAGAAGACCGTTCCATCGGTAACGTACGTTCCGCCGTATTGCGTCGTCCCGTAAAACGTGCCCTGGACCTCGCGAAGATCGGCCACGGGAGCGTATCCGTCGGTCGACGGACCGTTCGTGCCGAATCCATACAGCAAACCTCCCGCGCCGGGTGCCGTCACTTCGTAGACGCTGCCACATCCTCCGGGCGAACGGCAGGCGCTGCCGCCGAGCGCCGTCGTGCCGTAGAACGTCCCGTGCACGTACGTGAGGCTCGATTTGGGATTGGAAAAAAGATCGGATGGCGTCTGGCCGAAATGGTAGAGAATCGTTTCGGCGCCGGCGGTCGTCATGCTAAAGACGGTCCCGTAATTCGTCTGGGACCCCTCGGCGCTGCGACCGCCGCCCGTGAACGTGGTTCCGTAGAGCGTGCCCCCGACGGCGATGAGTTTCGCCGCGGGATACGAGCCGTCGAGCCCGCTCAAGAAATCGTACACGACGTGTTCCACGCCCGCCGCGCTCACCGCGTAAACGGTTCCGCAGCCGGGATCCGCATACTGACCGTGCACGCACACTCCGGTGCCGCCGCGGGAGGTCGTGCCGTAAAATTCGCCGTTCAGAGCGACGAGGCCGGCTAAGGGTTCTTGACCGTCCGTCCCGCTCTTGAATCGGTAGATTACCTTATATTTCGGCGCCGCGTCGATCGGCGCGGCGCGGCCCGGCAACGGGACGATCCGGGTCGCAGACCCGCCGGCGGCGGTAGCCAAGCCCACGAGAACAGCACAATAGAACGCAACCGAACACGGACGCATCGTACGCTCCTCGAGATCCATTCACGGCGATATCGCGCGATTAGACAACGAATGAGGCGCACCTGGCGCCGCGCGTCACCACGTGCCGCTATTTCGCGAGAACGGACAGACCGGCGACGAGAAACGTCGCTAAGACGTAACCCACGATTTTGTGGAAATAGAAATAATATCGCACCGGTCCGCCCAATTGCACGTCCTCGTGTTTCTTCTCGAGAAAGATGAGCGGGACGAGCATGTCGAAGCTGTACGTTATGCCGAGCGGCGGGTCGTGGCGCGCACCCTCACCCGTTTTCCAAAGCAAGAACGCTCCGAAGGCGAGGAAGAAGATCGCCCAGCCCAGCGCGAACCAGAGATTGTAGCCGTATCCGACCACCGCGTCCCATAGGAGCATCAGCAGGCTTTTCGGCGGTTCGGAATGTCTTCGATCTTGGTCCTTGCGCGTCCAGGCGATTTGCGTCGCGGTATCGTCGTTGCCGGCAGCGCGCATGACCGATGCGAGCGTATCGTACGGCTCCGGCGAGTACGCCCGCTGCGCGCCGAGCCAATTGACCCACCACTGCGGTTCGCGCGACGCGAGGTCGGCCAGATTGTCGTCGCGGGCGCGCGAAGAGCCGAGCTGCTCGAAATGAAAGCCTTCCAGTTCCATTTTGGCCGGCCACGGATTCGGGCACGCTTTTGCGAGCCCCAGTTCGTTACAGTCGACGCGATCTTCGACGGTCTGAACGTTGGTGTCGCGAAGGCTGAGGTCGCCGATGACCTCGTCGTGCCGGCGCTGCAAATACAGCGTTCGCGCCACGCGGGCGTCGCCGAGGTCGACCGCTCTTGCGGCGACGTCGGACAATCTGAGATCGCCGTCGATCGCAGCCGAGTTCATTTCGAGATCGTTCGTGGTATGCAACTCGTCCAGGGTAACCGTCGAATGAAGCCGCGCATTTGCCGCCACGACTTCGTCGAGATCGACGTTTTGGAGAACGACGGCGTCCGCCACCGTGATTCCATTGAGGACGATCCGTCCGAGGCTCGCCGGCCGAGCCGTACCGCGGATCGTCAATCCACCGCCGATATCGGCGTCCCGAGCGCTTAGCTCGCCACGACCTCGAATATCCGAGAAGACGAGGCTGCCGCCGATTCGGTCGTCGTCGAAATCGAGCTTCGCAAACGCGCTGTTCGTGACGTACACGTTGCGCTCGATCGTACTGCCATTTAGGTAGATCTCGTCCGCGCCGTTCAAGGCGACCATCTCGAATACGCCGTTCACCAGCAAGTCTCTCATGCACGCAAAGCCGATCCGGCTTTCGTGAACGACCAGATGGCCGCCGATCGTCGAACGGTTCAGAGACATTCCTTGCAATCGGTCTCCTGCGAGCAACAGGCTCCCCAAGCTCGCATTGTCGGCGTCGATGGAACGGGCCGCGCCGTAGCACTTGTCGCTTGGATCGACGTTCGAGCCGGAGTCCGCTATGTCGGGTTTCGTAAATTTGCTGCGTTCCACACGCATCGATTCCGAAACGGTCATGTCCTCGAGATACGCCCCAGCCGCGAGCGTCAGATTCTCGAGCAGCAAGTTGGTGAAATGCGCGTTTTCCGTGTGCAACTCCGAGAGCGCGCCGTCGACCCTGAGATAGCCGGTCACGCGGGCTCGGTCGAGGAGCAATCGCGGGACGTAGGACGGATGCGAGGGAAAACTTGCTCGAAAATTCCCCGAGAGGTTCATGTCGTGAGCATCGACGTCGGCGGCGGTGGTGACACCCATCAAGAACAAGGACGTCCCGCGGAAATCGTGGAGCATCAAATGCCCGCCGACGAACGCGTCGTTCAATGAGATCGGCGACGTGGCGGACACGAACTCGAGGTCGACGTCCGATTCGAACGAGCAATCGTCCAGACGGAGGTTCCGGTCGAGCGTTGCGTTACTGAGGTCTACCGGATCGACGAACTTCGCGTTGCGGATGAATATCCGGCCGAACGGGAGCGCATCGCGGTAGGGCCGGCCGGTCAGGATCTCGCGCAGAAACGCCGGCGTCAAGACGTCGTTCCCGGCCGACGCTACATCGGCCTCACGGCCGAGACACAATTGCCGCCAGACCCACGCTTCTTGCGATCGCCAGTTTGGGTTCTGCAGAGCGATACATTTCGCGCTTTCATCGGGCGCGGCAACGCCGGTGCCCGCAAGGCCGTACGGAACTCGCGCTAGGGCAAGAAACGAGACGACAAGGATCACCAGCCACCGCGCCACCATCAGAAACTCCATATTCCGGGGGCATCGCCGGGCTTGTAACGGCCGATAACCGATGATTTCCGTCCTGCCGGAGCGGATTCCTGGGAAATTGCCAGGAAGGCGCGGGCAGGGCAGGGCCGCTCAGATCTCGACTTCGACGCCGATCTCGATGCGACGGTTTGCGCGGATGCCGAGATCGTCCGGGAGCGGCCGGGCGTTGCGGAATAAGAACGAAAAGTACGCTCGCTGCCAAAACGGCAACGCGTCGGGCGCGCGGGCCGGAACCATCTTCGCTTCGGCGTAGAAGAACGAGGTCTCGTCGGAGTCCAGGTCCAGGCCTTCGGTCTCACACGCCCGCAGGACCGGTTCGATGTTCGGCCGTTCCATGTAACCGAACATCGCGCGCACGATCGTGAGCCGGTCCTCGACGTCTTCGACGCGGACGCGTTCCGCGTTCGCTACGTACGGGCGCAGCGAACGCACGAGCGTCAGCATGACGACGCGCTCCTCTTCCGCGCGCGCGCGCAGCCAGCGATGACTCGACACGAACGGAACGCCGGCCGGATCGCCCGTGAGGAACACCATCGTGCCCTTCGGTTCCGCCTTCGTGGGCTTCGCATCGACCAGGTAATCGGCGAGCGGCATCGCTTGATTCGCAAGGCTCTTGGATACGCAGCGCCGGCCTTCCAGCCACGTCATTGCGGTGACGACGAGCACGACGCTGATCGCGAGCGGGACCCACGCGCCGTCCAAAAATTTCGGCAGGCTCGCCGCGACGAACGTGCCGTCGATCGCAACGAAGAGCACGACCAGCGGCAACGTCACGCGCTTCTTCCAGTGCAGCTTTTGCGTGACGACCGCATAAAACGCGATCGACGTCGCGAGCATCGTCGCGGAAACGGCGAGTCCGTAGGCGGCCGCGAGCCGATCGCTGCTGCGAAAGACGAGCACCAGCACGACGCACGAGATGCCGAGGGCCACGTTGACCGACGGCACGAAGACCTGACCCGCGTGCCGGCGCGAGGTGTGCAGGACCGTCAGACGCGGCCAGAGGTTGAGATTGATCGCTTGTTCGGCGAGCGTGAACGCCCCCGAAATGAGCGCCTGGGACGCGATGACGGTTGCGAAGGTCGCGAGCACGACCATCGGATAGAGCGTCCAGCCCGGCGCGAGCGCGTAGAACGGCGAGCTGATGTCGAGCGCGTGCTTATCGGTGAGAACGATCGCGCCTTGACCGAGATAATTGCAGATCAACGCGGGGAAGACGACGGCATACCACGCGTTGACGATCGGCGCGCGACCGAAGTGCGAGAGGTCCGCATACAGCGCTTCCACGCCCGTCACGGCGAGCACCACCGCGCCGAATACGAGAAAGCCGAACACCCCGTGATGCGTGACGAAGCGGACGGCGTGGCGCGGATCGAGCGCCTGCAAGATGACGGGCGCGCGAACGATACCGACGATGCCGGAGACGGCGATCGCGACGAACCACACGACCATGACGGGACCGAACATCTTGCCGACCTTTTCGGTTCCGCGCGTTTGAAAGAGAAACAGGCCGATCAGAATCGCGACCGAGAGCGGCACGATCAGCGCCGATGCCGCGGGCGTCGCGACGCCGATGCCTTCGACCGCCGAGATGACGGAGATCGCCGGCGTGACGACGCCGTCGCCGAAGAGCATTGCGGCACCGATCACCACCACCCAGGCGAGCCAGCCCGCGCGGGGCGGGACGTTCGCGATCTTCTTCGGCGACGCGAGCGCGAGTAGCGCGAGGATGCCGCCCTCGCCTTCGTGATCGACGCGCATGATCGTCCCGACGTATTTCACGCAAACGACGACGACGAGCGTCCACAAGAGCACGGAGGCGATTCCCAGCGCGTTTGCGAGGTCCGGGCCCACGTGCGCCGTCGTAAAGCACGTCTTGAGCGTATACAGCGGGCTCGTCCCGATGTCGCCGAACACGACGCCGAGCGCTGCGAGCGCGAGTGCCGGCTTCGCGCCGCCGGCCGCAGGCTTCTCCTGCGGCACGGGCCGGACGGTGGACGTCGTCGCGCTCATGGCGTGTCTATACCGCGCGAACGCGCCCGCGAGCCTCTTTGCGCAGCGATTTGCCCCCGGCTAGTAAATCCGGTTCTCCGGCGCCTCCACGGCGACCGAGACGAGCACGGGCACGTCCGCCGCGAACGCCGCGCGCAAGGCCGGTTCGAGTTCGCCCGCGCGCTCGATTTGGAGGCCGCGCACGCCGAAGGCCTCGGCCGCGCGCACGAAGTCGAGTCCCGGAAGCGCGAAGCTCGGTGCGTTCGCGAATCCGAGATAGCGGCCGAATTCGTCCATCGCCGCATACGCGCGATTGTCCAGGATGACGAACGTGACCGGAACGCGCAGGCGCGCCGCGGTCCAAAGACCTTGAATCGCGTACATGCTCGAGCCGTCGCCGAGCAGCGCCAGCACGCGCCGGTCCGGGGCCGCGAGCGCTGCCCCGATCGCGGCGCCGAGCCCCCATCCGAGCGAACCGCTCGCGGCAGCGAAGAACGAACCGGGGGCGAGAATCGGCAGATGCTCGTGCATCGGGCTGCGATGGGTGGGCGCCTCCTCGACGACGATCGCGCGCGGCGGCAGGGTCCGTGCGATCGCCTGCAACGCGAACGCCGGGGCGATCGGGTCGCTCGGCGCAACGCTCGGCACCGGCGACCGCTCCGGCTCGCGCGCGGCCGCGCCGCGCGGGGGCGCGGGCGGCAGCCGCCGCAGCAAGTCTTCGAGCACGCCGCGCGTCGTCGCGACGACGGCGGTTCCCACCGGCGCCGCGGCCGCCACCGCCGGATCGTCGGTGACGTGCAGCACGCGCGTCGTCGCCGCGAACGCGGCTTCGGCCGTGTAGACGTGATACGTGAAGATCGGCGCGCCGAGCACGAGCACGACGTCGTACCGCGCGAGCGTGCGACCGATCGCGGCGCGCACGGGCGGCAAGAATCCGGCGAAGCGCGGGTGGCGTTCCGGGAAGCTGCAGCGGCTCGAAAACGGGCTCACCCAGACGGGCGCCCCCAGCCGTTCCGCGACCGCGACGAGTGCGTCCCCCGCGCCGTCGCGATCCACGCCGGGACCCGCCACGATCGCGAGCCGCGCGGCCCCCGCGATCTCCGCAGCCAGCACGTCGAGCGCGCGCGGGTCCGCGCCGAACTCGCCGAAGATTTTACGTACGGTAACGGGCTCGGCCGGCCGGTCCCAATCGTCCTCCGGAATCGAGACGAACGTCGGTCCGCACGGCCGCTGGAGCGCGAGGTGGTACGCACGCGCGACGGCGGCGGGAACGTCTTCGCCGCGCGCGGGTTCGCAGCTCCACTTCACGTACGGGCGCGGCAAGACGGTCGCATCCTCGGCGTAGAGGAACGGCATGGCCGGCAGCAGCGCGCGCGTTTGCTGGCCCGCGGTGATTACGAGCGGCGTGAGGTTGCGAAACGCGCTGAAGATCGAGCCCATCGCATTTCCCAGCCCGCCTGCCGAATGCAGGTTCACGAAGGCCGCATTGCCGGAGACCTGAGCGAAACCGTCGGCCATCGCGACGGCGACGCCCTCGTGCAAGGCGGTCACGTAGCGAAAATCGTCCGGCCAGTCGCGCAGGAAACGCAATTCCGTCGAACCGGGATTTCCGAAGACCGTCGAAACACCGGCGGCTCGAAGCACGTCGAGTACGGCGTCGCGGACGGTGATGGATGCAAGCATCGTCCTCATTTACAGGCGCGAAAGCCGATTACCGTTCGCCTGGCAAGGGAACGGCCGAGCCCCCGCGACGCTCGAAATGCTTGGAGCACGAGCAGCTCGGGAAGACACTAATGTGCGACGTTTAGAGGCGGACGAACCGCGACAGCAGGCGCGACTCATCTCCGTGGCCACGGCGGTCCCGGAGTTTGTGATCGACCAGGAAGCGGCCCGCGACCAGTCGCGCATCCTCTTCGGTGACCGAATGCGCGATTACGACCGGCTCGCGCGCGTGTTCGAAACGACCGGCATCGAGCGGCGCTACTCCGTCCGGCCCGTACCCTGGTTTTCCGAACCGCACGGCTGGCCCGATCGCACCGATGCCTATCTCGAAGGCGCTTCCGACTTGTTCGAACGCGTCGCGCGCAAAGCGCTCGACGCCGCGCATCTGCCCGCGAGCGCCATCGACGCCGTCGTGACCGTCTCGTCGACCGGCATCACGACACCGAGCCTCGAGGCGCGGATCCTGCCGCGGATGGGATTCCGCCCCGACGTCGAGCGCACGCCCGTTTTCGGTCTGGGCTGCGCGGGCGGCGTTACCGGGCTCGCGATCGCCTCGCGGCTCGCATCGGCCCGTCCCGGCACGACCGTGCTCCTGGTCGCCGTCGAGCTCTGTACGCTGGCCTTCCGCTTGGATCGCGCGACGAAGGCCGATATCATCGCGACCTCGCTCTTCGGCGACGGAGCCGCCGCCGCGATCGTCTCGAGCGACGACGATCTCACCGCAATCGCGAATTTCACGGGTGCGACCGAGCATCTCTGGCCGGACACGTTGGACATCATGGGGTGGGGCGTCGACGACTTCGGTCTCGGCGTGCTGCTCTCGCGCTCGCTGCCCGGCTTCGTCGAAAAACGATACCGCGCGAGCTTCGGGGAGGCCGTCACGCGCCTCGCCCTGGACCGGGAGTCGATCGAGCGCGTCGTGTGCCACCCCGGCGGCACCAAGGTGCTCGAAGCGATCGAGAGCGCGCTCTCGCTTGCGAACGGCGCGCTCGATCTCGAACGCGGCGTGATGCGCGATTTCGGCAATATGTCCTCGCCGACCGTCCTCTTCGTCCTCGAGCGCGCGATCGAAGCGGGGCTGCCGGCGCAATCGATGCTCGCAGCCCTCGGACCCGGCTTCACGGCGAGCTTCGTCTCACTCTCCCACGCGGCATGATCTGGGCGATCGCCCTCTTGAGCTTCCTCACCCTCCAGCGCGCGATCGAGCTCGCGATCGCGACGCGGCATACCAAGTCGCTGCTCGCACGTGGCGGGTATGAAGTCGGAGCGAGCCATTATCCCGCGATCGTGGCGTTACACGCGACCTGGCTCGCAACGCTCTGGATCTTCGGCTGGGACCGGCCGGTCTCGCTCGCGTTCGTCTGCGCGTTTGCGGTTTTGCAACTCGGCCGCGTGTGGGTGCTCGCGACGCTCGGCGAGCGCTGGACGACCCGCATCATCCTGCTGCCGGGCGCCGAGCCGATCGTCCGCGGACCGTTTCGATTCGTTCGTCACCCGAATTATCTCGTCGTGGCACTGGAGATTCCGTGCGTTCCGCTCGCACTTGGGCTCGTGTGGCACGCGGTCGTCTTCGGTACGGCGAACCTCGCGGTGCTCTGGTGGCGGATCCGTTGCGAGAACCGCGCCTACGCGGCGCTCGGATAGTTCAGCGCAGCCGCGAAGCGCGTTCGTATCGCACGCAGCGCACCAATTCTTCGGCATACGGAATCGCGACGAAGACCGCGAACGCGCCGATGATCGCAGCCGTCGCGCGGAGCGGTAGCGCTGCGCGCTTGCGCCGGAACGCGAAGCGCGCACGCCCCGGACCGCGACCCACGAGCGCGAGGGCTTGCTCGCGATGCGCCACGAGCATGAACGAGAGCGCCGCGAACGGTAACAGTTCGAGCATTCCGTGGACGTGCTGCTCGGTCTGACCGATCTCGCGGCGCGTGCTCGCATACGCCACGTCCCAAACGGTCATGCCGGCGTGGGCCGCATATCCCGCGATCATCGCGAGGAGCACGCCCGCGTCGACTTCGAGGAAAAGGCCCGCGAGCACGGGCACGGCCGACATCGAGATACCGGCCGCGTGCAACGCGGACTCGTAGGTGCCCGCGTTCGCCTCGATCTTCGCGCGGCGGTGTAACCAATAGTCGATCCCGCCCGACGCGATCCAGAGCGGCATCACGACGGCGAGGACGTACTGCCCGAGCGCGCGCCGGCCCGCATCTTCCGGTTCGTCCGGCGGCGGCGCGTCATTCGAAAGCATACGATCCTTCTTCCCACAATGGGACGCAGCTGCTAGAACGCGATGAGCGGCATGTCGTGGCGGCGCGCCCAGGCCGTCCACGTCGCGCCGTCCTCCTTGGAGAACGCCGCCGCGAAATCGGCGTTCGCGTCGCCGCCGCCCAGCAGGTCGCGCATCCGCTGCCAGAAATGCGGTTCGAGCGCGGCGATCGCGATCCAGCCGTCGCTCGTCGCATAGCAGCGATAGCCCGGAAACGCTCCGGCGAGATTTCCTCCGGGCGCCGTCATCCCGTGTTCGAGCGGTTTCGCGAACCCTTCGGCGGCCGTACGCAGCGAGACGAGCGTGCGCGCGCCGCACCCGTCCGCGCGGCGCAGGCGGCCGAGGATCGAGGCGAGCGTCGCCGTCACGGCCTGCTGCGCGCCGGCGAGATCGGCCACGAGCGTCCGCGGCATGGCCGGCGGATCCAGCAGCCCGAGCTGTGCAACGTAGGTCAGGTCGTGTCCCGCATGTTCCTCGTTCGGCGGTAACTCGCCGACGATCGCGACGTGATCGAGGTGGGGAAAGCGCGCGTGCAGCGCGTCCCAGCCGAGGCCGAGCCGCGCGAGCGCGGACGGCCGGCTCGACGTGAGCAGGACCGCCGCCGCGGCGAGCCGCGCATCGAGCGCCTCGCGGCCCGCCTGCGTTTTGAGATCGAGCCGTTCGACCGTCATCCCGCGATGCAGGTCGGCATACCAGCGCGCAGCGCTCTGTTGTAACGGGTCGCCCGCCGGCGGTTCGATCTTTATTACGTCGGCGCCCAAATCGCGCAGCTGCGCCGCCGCCACCGGCCCGGGTACGTTCGGCGCGAGCGTGACGATACGGATTCCCGCGAGCGTCCCGGCAAGTTCGTCCATCGGAAGGCGAACTTTGCGGGAAGGGTCGAGGGCCCTTGTCAGCGCACGGCAGCGACATGAGCTTACGCGGGAAAACGCTCTTCATCACCGGCGCGAGCCGCGGCATCGGTCTCGCGATCGCGCTGCGCGCGGCGCGCGACGGTGCGAACGTTGCCGTCGTCGCGAAGACGACGGAACCGCATCCGAAATTGCCGGGTACGATTTACACGGCGGCCGCGGAGACCGAGGCGGCGGGCGGAGCGGCCCTTGCGATCGCGTGCGACATTCGGAACGAGGATCAGGTCGGGGCCGCCGTGGAAGCAACGGTCGCACGGTTCGGCGGCATCGACGTCTGCGTCAACAACGCAAGCGCGATCGCGCTGACGGGAACGCTGCAAACCGAGATGAAGCGTTACGACCTCATGCAACAGATCAACGCGCGCGGCACGTTCGTCTGCTCCCGCGCGACGCTTCCACATCTCGCGAAGGCGGCGAATCCGCACGTTCTGACGCTGTCGCCGCCGCTCGATATGCAAGCGAAGTGGTTTGCGCCGCACGTCGCGTATACGACGGCGAAGTTCGGCATGTCGCTCTGCACGCTCGGCATGGCCCAAGAGTTCCGCAGCGCGGGCATCGCGTTCAATTCGCTCTGGCCGTTGACCGCGATCGATACCGCCGCCGTTCGCAATCTCCTGGGCGGCGACACGATGTCGCGCGCGAGCCGGTCGCCGGAGATCGTCGCCGATGCGGCCTACGCGATCCTGAACAAACCGGCGCGGGACTGCACGGGCAATTTCTTCATCGACGAAGCATTGTTGCGCGCCGAAGGCGTGACGGATTTCTCCCGCTACGCGGCCGGCGATTCGGACGGGCCGTACGCGCCGGACTTCTTCGTACCGGACGCCGCGTTCGCGGCGACCGCGACGCGCGTGCTCGGCGCGTAGGCCGCGCTCACCAAAGCGACCCGCCTCCTACGGCGACGTAGAGTATCGGGCCGATGGGAATGATGGAGACGATCGACCAGACGACTTTCTGGCCGCCCGTAAGATCGTCGCGGCCGAGCGCATTCACGATCGCGAGAATCGTAGCGATGGGGTGCAAGATGATCGCCAAGAGAATTTCCAGCAGCAACTTCATGCCGCCGCACTTCGCGCCGCGACGGCATCGGCCTGGCGCATGACGGGACGCCGCGATTTTCTCGCGCTCTTCGGCGCGCAACTCGTCGCCGCCGCGGTGACGCCCGCGCCACATCGCGCCCATCGTCCGCGGCGCTTTCCGCCGCGCCCGCTCACGAACGGCACGGCCTACGTCGTCTGCACCGAAACCAGCGCCGTCGCCGTGGTCGACCTGCCGACGGGACGCGTGGTGCAATACGTGACGGTCGGCGCCACTCCCTCGCACATCGTGCTGGATCGGCGCGCGCGTCGCGCGTACGTTTCGAACTTCGACGCCGACACGATTTCGGTCATCGATCTCGCTCGTTTGGAAGTCGTCTCGGCGATCGTGTGCGCGACGGGTCCGACGGCGCTCGCGCTCGACGACGAGCGGCAGATTCTCTACGCGTGCAATCTGATTTCGGGAACCGTGTCGGCGCTCGACGTCGCCACGGGCCGGACCGTCGGCAGCGCGATCGTCGGCAATCGCCCGAGCGATATCGCGTTCGACCCGGCGGCCAAGCGCGCATACGTGGTGAACTCCGCGAGCGGAACGCTCTCGTACGTGGACGTACGGCCGCGCGGGCTCGTCGCGCGGACCGTTACCGCCGACCCGAGCGCGACCGCACTCGTCCTCGCCCGCGACGCGAAGACGGCGTACGTCGCGAACGCCGCGGCGAGCACGATCTCGATCTTCGACATCGACGCGCGACGGGTCGTCTCGACGATTCTCGGAATACGCGAGCCCCGCGGCATCTCGATTTCGAGCGACGGTTCGCGCGTCTACGTCGCCGAGGCGGCCGCCAACACCGTGGCCGTGATGGACACGCGCGCCTCGGCCGTCACCGAACACCTCCGTGCGGGCTCGAATCCGTACGTCGCGCGCGCGAATGCCGCGGGCGATCGCCTCATCGCCGTCGACTATGAAGGCAATTCCATCACGGTGATCGACGCGACGCATCAGACCGTGCTGCAGACGATCGGCGGATTCGCCCGGCCGCGCGACGTCGCGATCGAAGAATGACGCAAAGACGGACCCCGGCGAGCGCCGTGGATCCGTCGAAAGTGGTGCACCGCGAAGGACTCGAACCTTCAACCAATTGATTAAGAGTCAACTGCTCTACCATTGAGCTAGCGGTGCGCGAGGAGCCCGGCGGTTAGTGTACCCGGAAAATCGCGGGGACACAAGGGAGACCGTGGGCTCTCTGGGACTCGAACCCAGAACCAGCGGATTAAAAGTCCGATGCTCTAACCAGTTGAGCTAAGAGCCCTTTGAAACGGGGCGCCCTTCGACAAGCTCAGGGTGACAGACCCCGACGCCCCACGGGCCCGGACTCCCGGGCCCAAGCTGGCGCATTTGACCATGTCGGTCGCGTGGCCTTGCAAGAATGGGCCGGCGAGTGCCGGCCCGGGGGGAACGGGGGCTGTCACCCTGAGCTTGTCGAAGGGCGCCCCGTTTTCAAATATCGGGGCCGGTCGTGGCGTCGAGGCGGGGGATGCGGGTTATGGTTTGGGCGTGGAAGGTTCGGGGGCCCTCGTACGAGCCGCCGAGCACGACGACCTTGCCGACGAAGAGCGGCGCCGAATACGTGCCCGCAGCGATCGCCGCGGCTGCGTCGACTTTGAGCAGGATGCCGCGGCGCGTGCGCATCGTGAGTTCGGAACCACGGATCGCGACGAGCGTGCCGAAGACGAAGTGAAGCGGTCGCGGCACGTCGGTCGAGCGCGCCGGGCTGACGGCGCCCCGCGAGAGCTGCCGCTGCGGAAGCGGCGCCGCGCGACCCGAAACGGCCGGCAACACGGCCATCACGAGACCGGCGCACGCAGCGAGAGACAGACTGCGAAAGCGTGGCGTCATTTCTACTGTCCTTGCAGTCCGAAGACCGCGACCGAGCCGTCGGTCGGCACGTACACTCTGCCGTTCGCAACGAGCGGCGACACGTACGCGCCGCCGACGTACGGCGCCCCGGGCCCGACGGTCCACGTTCCGGCGGTTCCCGAATATAACGTGGTCATGCTGAGCGCGTCGAAGGCGAAGAGCGTAATCGCGCCGCCGATTTGGCCCGGGTCCTTGATCACCCAGATCACGGCGGTACCCGGGTTGGTTCCGTTCGACGAGACGACCGGCTGCGACCCGCTGTTCCGGCATTCGAGACAGCCCACGTACGCCGACGCGTAAACGGAGAACGAGTTGGAGATCGGGTTGAAGAGATACGTACTGAGCGGGTTGCCGCCTCCGTACACGACGTACGTGTTGCCCGAGGCGTCCCCGAACAGCGCCGGTCCCCCCCAAATGCCGACGTTGGTTGCGGCGTGCCAGACGGCGCCGGCATCTCCCGGTTGCTGCCCGCCGAGATCGTCGCGGTTCAGGAGATACTTCTGGGCGCCCGACGCGCCCGGCTTGCCGCCGAGAATCATGAGGTGCGGATACGTCCCCGAAAGGCCGTCGGGAAGGAGCATCACGCCGCCGGAGCCGAGATCGCCGTCGTTGAGCGAATCTTGCGCCTCCGTGGCCGGCGTGAAATATGAGGCGCCGCCGAGGTTGAGCGTCCCCGGCAATTTGAGCGCCGACATCGAGAAATTGCTCGCGCCGTCCCAGGGGCCGTTGCCGGTCACGCCATAGACGTTGCCGGCCGAATCCGCTGCGAGCCCGTACCCGCTCATCCAAATCGAACCGAGAAAATAACTCTGGCCGGTGTCGAAATTCGTAAGATCGACTGCGGTTCCGGCCGGCTGCAACGTGGCGGCAGCGTACGCCACGATCCAGCCGTGAATCACGTTTGCATGGAAATCGCAATGCGAGCCGAGGCCGATGTAGATGTTTCCGTTCGCCTCGAGGAGGGCGGAGCGATCGAAGTTGTACTCGGGGTCCGTGCTCGCGATCCCGCCGTTCGCGAGCTGCACCGAAGCGCTCACTTCGACCGGGGCCTGCGCGTCGACGCCGTTCTGGAGCGAGATCGCGTGCAGCCGCTGGTGCCACACGCCGTTCTCCTTCGTCGGCACGACGACGAAGAGTTGGTCGAGCGTCCGGTCGATCACGGGCGTTCCGGTGATCCCCACGTTGGGGTTCACGTCGTAACAACCGGTATCGAGCGAGGATTGCTGCGTGATTCCAGCTGCCGGGTTCGTGAAGTTCGTTTCCCACACGACAGCGCCCGTCGCGTCGTCGAACGCGTAGATCTGATCGGTCGACGTCGCGACGATCACGAGGTTGTGCGTCGTGCCGTTGATCGACTCGCTGGAAACGTACAGTGGTTGAGCGTAGACTTTACCGAACGCCGGCATACCCGCAGGCGCGCTGAGCGAACCGAGCAGCGTGAACGCGGACGACCCGACGTTGGCGGACGTCAACGTGGTTTCGGCTCGATACCAGCCCTGACGCGCGGAATTTTGGTGAAACGTGAGATTGTCTTGCGGCAAACCGCCCGAGAGCGAATTGACGGAGATCGGCAGCGTGGCGGCATCGCTCGCTGCGTCGGTGACCGTAAGCGAGCACGTGCCGGCAGCCACGGGGACGACCGTAAGCGAAGCGGCGTCGACGCTCGCCGTCGCGACGCCTTGGCAACCGGCCACGGCGTACGGCGGCACGCCGCCCACGATCGACGTCTGTTGCGCGGGCGCGAGGGGCGAGCTGAATCCGAGGCTGCTCGGCGTGAGGACGATCGGCGGGGGCGGCGCTTGCACCGACACGGCGACCGGAACCGTCAGACCGCTCGCGTCGGCGACGATCAGCACGCAACTCCCGCCGGCGACGGGCGTCACCGTGACGATCGATCCGCTCACCGATGCGTTTGCAACGCCGCTGCAGCCGCTCACGCTATAGGGTGCCTGACCGCCGGACACCGTTATCGTTTGCGCCGGCGCGTTGCCCGAGGCGAACGTCAGTCCGTTCGGGGGAGCGTTCGTCGACATCGGCGGCGCGGTACCGACGAGGATCGAGGCCATCATGCCGGCGTCCTCGTGCGAGAGGATATGGCAGTGCAACAGAAACTCGCCGACGATCGTCGGATCCGTGAAGTCGAGGACGAGCGTGACGCTTCCCGGCCCGTTGGCCGTGGCCGCCGGCACGTTGATATTGTCGATCGTCTGCCCGACGTTTTGTTGCTCGATCGCCGTGCCGCCCACGATCGACTGCACGAGAAAATGCACCTGATGGATGTGGAACGTGTGGACCTGGCTCGAATTGTTCACGATCTGCCACTCTTCGAGCGTCCCGCTCTGCGCGTAGAATTGCGGCGGTCCCCCGGGATCGTACGCCTGTCCGTTGATCGTGTTCTGATCGCTGTACGTTAACGTCTGCGTCCGCGCGATGCCGAATTGCTTAATCAGCGCGCGCATGTACGCGCTGCCGTTCCGGCGCGCGGCGCCGAGCCGCCGCCGCGGCAAGCGGTCGAGATGCCGCAGATTGTCGCTCGGCGAACTCGTCGGATCGAGCGACGCGAGCGTCTGGGCGGGCATCGCCGGACCGGACGATCCCGAGTCGAAGCAGAGGGTCCGAAGGTACGCCGTCGCCTTGCCAGCGGGGGGGCCGGTAACGATGAATTCGATCCGGCTCGCGGGCGGTACGAGATAGCTGCTCTCCGTCATGGGGCTCGCGAGCGGCACCCCGTCGAGGGCGACGACCTGCATCTGCGCCTTGTCGATTTGCAGATCGAGATAGGTGTCGGAGCCCGCGTTGACGAGCCGCCAGAACTGTTGTTCGCCCGGGCGGATGCCGATGCTCGGCGCGGTTTGGCCGTTGACGGTCCAGGCCTTGGTCGCGGCCTCCGGCTTACCGGCGATGCAGTGCGTATCGGCCTTGGGCCGCGCGAAGCGCCGATAATTTTGATCGACCGTCACGTAGGGATTCCGCGTCTTCGCGGTCGTGTTGCCGCGAACCGGAGCGTTCATCGTCATGCCGCGTGCACCGCGCGCGCTCCGCATGCCGGAGGCGCCCGCCATACCGCCCATCCCGTTCATGCCGCGCATCGCCGGCATCGCGTGCAACGGCGACGTCTCGCGCGGAAACGTCACGCCTGCCGTCGCGTGCTGCATCGCCCAGAACATCGCGCGGACTTGCTTCTTGTCCGCGGCGGGAAGTATTTGGCCCGGCAGGAGGGCATCGCGGACGATCAACGTTCGTTCCGGAAGATTGGCCGTTTGCGGCACCGTTTGCGCGATTCCGTCGATGATGAGGGCGCCCGACATGCCCGCAAGGTTCTGACGCTCGGCTTCGCCGTGGGCGTGCGAGTGATACCAATACAACCCGGTCGGATGGTTCGCGGGAATCGTGATCTGGTAATGCAGCGTCTGGCCGGGCATCGCGATCATGTCGATCGAATCGTCGCCCGGCGCGTTCGGCGAGACGTGCAGCCCGTGGTAGTGCAAGTTCGTGTCGTTCAGGTAGCCCGAACCCGGCGGCGGCACCGGGAGCGCGTTCGTGAGGTTGACGATCAACGTATCGCCCGCGAGCAGTCGCAGCGTCGGCGGAACGGCCGAGCCGTTATACGTCAGCTGCGGATAGCCGGTCTGCGCGTTCGCGGACGCGACGACGTTGAAGATCAGTTGCCCGTTCTGACTTTGCAGTTGCGCGGGCTCCACCAAGGCGTTCGGCTTCGGAGCCGGCAGCGGCATCGACGGGTACGTCCCGCCTTGCGGGCAGACGTTCCGGTACGGATGATTCGCCGGTAAACGATTCTGCAGACCCCATTTGCACGCGAGATAGCCCTCCACTTCGGCCGCTTCCGACGGCGCGAGCAGCCGGTCGAACATCACGATTTCACCGACGCTTCCGTTGAACCGGCTCGTGATTTGTCCCCCGATGTCGGTCGCCCCGAGCGCGAGCGGAAATTGACCGCTCACCGTGGCGCCCGGTCCACCATCCGCCGCCTGCGTGTTGCCGTTCTTACGGAGGATCTGCGTCTGCGCGCTCACGCTGCCGAGCGCGGTCCAAACCGCCGGACCGTTCGGAATGGCGCCGGTCAAGAGCTTGCCCGCGGTCGCGTTGTTGAAGTCGAAGTCCGACGCTCCGGTTTGCGAGAGGCGCAAGGTCCAGTGTGCGTTCGCACCATTGCCGCTCCAAGCGACCGAACCCGACCCCGCACCGTTCGCTTCCGAAGATACGACGAAAACGCTCGACTCATTGAAGAGGTTCGTCGAAAAAGCAGTATTCGCGCCCACGAGAAACGGCTTGTTCGCGAAGGTCACCGAACCGAGATTGTTGATGCCCGCGAGCGTGTACGCCGGTTGCGAGGCTTTGGTCTTCTGGGCGACCGAATTGTTGCTTCCGCTCAAATCATCCCACACGCTGACGAGCCCGTTCGTGACGGTGAGGCCGCTCGGGACCGACGCGTCGAACCACGCGGCAAGCCCGGAGATCTGCAACGGCGTGAATCCGGACGGTTGCGCCGCGAGCGCCGCCACCGAAAAGCTTCCGATCTGATGGCAGTCGTAAAGCGCGTCGGTCGACGCGGTGAGGCCTACGTAGACGTTTGCGGGAAGAGCCGGTTGGCCGTTCGCGCCGACGATCGCCTGCGTGTAATACTCGAGAAATCCATTCCCGTCGTGATGGTCGATCGAGACCGTCAGCTGACCCGCGGCCGTCAGCGTCATTTGAATCGTCGGCGCGTTCGCCGGCCGCGCCGGCAGTGCGGGTTGATCGAGCGTGAACGGCAAGCTCGCCGGCCGGCCTTGGCCGTTGAGCGCGCCGCCGAGGTACTGATATCCCGACGCCGCCGCGCCGCGCGCCGCAATCGTCTCGGGAACCGGACCGGGCCCGCCGTTCCGGTTGTCGGTCGGGTTACTATAATTCCCGTACTCATCGAAGGCGATTCCGATATAGCCGTTCGCGATCCCGTTCGTGGCATCGGCGTTTGCATAGCCGAGCGAACCGCCGAGCCCGCCGAGCGCAATCGGCATCGGTTGCGACGCGTCGGAGAGGAACACCGTCATTCCATCGGCTCCAGGTGTCGAGCCGTTAAAGGAATAGTCGGTGAACGTTATCTGGAGCCCGGTCGCCGTCGACACGGGAGTCGTCGCGACCACCATGCCGCTTTGATAGCCCATGGGGCCGGTCAGTTGAAGCGCACCCTGACCGTTCGCATCTTGCGGCGCGGCGGCCCCGCATGCCGGGATCGAGGTCGCGGGCGTCTGCGGCGTGCCGGCGGTCAAACACGCATTGCCCACTGCATACCATGCGTTCGGCGGCGTCTCGTACGCTGAGAAGCCGTCTCCGACGAGCGCTATCTTCGGACGCAACAACTGTCGCGGACGCCCGACGGCGCGTTCCGGCGTCATGGTCGGCCGCGCGCTCGGCGACGTGGAAGCGCCGTCGGACGCAACCGCTCGGGCAGCCCCGACGAACGGAGCCGCTACCGCGAGCAAGAATGCTATGAGATGCAGGCCCGTTTTGACGAGCGACATGGACGGACGACCCCGGGGCTTTGCGAATAGTAGATACGACGAAACGCCAACTGCTAAATGCACGATGGCGTGGGGGCAAGAGAAACGTTAGGGGCGGACCTGCTCGCACCCTTTAAACGTTCGCCGGGTCGTTAACTCGCGAAGCCCGCTTCCTGGCAAAAGAGTTCCAAGAGCGTCGCCGCGCGGCACGGCCGGCCGTAAAGATAGCCTTGCGCGCTCGTACACCCAAGGGCACGTAGACGCGCTGCTTGCGAGGGAGTTTCGACGCCCTCCGCGACGACGCCGACGCCGCACGAATGGGCCAGCGTGAGGACCATCGTGACGATCGGTTCGCTCGCGAGACGCCCGTCCGCGCCGCCGACGAAGGAGCGGTCGATCTTGAGTTGATCGAACGGAAACTGCTGCAGATAACGCAGCGACGAATAGCCGGTTCCAAAATCGTCGATCGCAAGGCCCACGCCCGCCGCCTTGAGCCGGTCGAGCACTCCCTGGGAGAACTTACCGCTCGAAAGGATCGCGGTCTCGGTCACTTCCAGGATCAATTCGCCCGGACGCATGCCGTAACGGGCCATCGTCGCCTCCACGGTATCGACGAAATCCGTCTGAACGATCTCGCGCACCGAAGCGTTGACCGAGATCCGTTTCGGATGCCGGACCCCCCGATCGCGCCACTCGGCGAATTGGCGGCATGCACGGTCGAG
>Ga0116227_10007937_pt1 | contig 20364 bp, 14 predicted proteins | sample S1TSphgellanicum_FD_89693 | JGI IMG/M metagenome (GOLD analysis project Ga0116227, IMG submission 89693) | Host-associated microbial communities from peat moss isolated from Minnesota, USA - S1T2_Fb - Sphagnum magellanicum MG | ecosystem: Host-associated > Plants > Peat moss > Unclassified...
AGGCTATGGCCTGCCCATGGGCGATCTCGTGCAAGAAGGCAATGTCGGTCTCATGAAGGCCGTGAAGCGCTTCGACCCGGGCGTCGGCGTGCGTTTGGTCTCCTTCGCCGTGCATTGGATTCGCGCGGAGATCCATGAATACGTGTTGCGCAATTGGCGCCTGGTCAAGGTCGCCACGACCAAGTCGCAGCGCAAGCTGTTCTTCAATCTGCGCAAGATGAAGAAGAATCTCACGTGGCTGTCCGAGTCCGAAACCGCGGCTGTCGCCAAGGATCTCGGCGTCGACGTCCGCGATGTTCGCGAAATGGAACAGCGCCTGTCGGCGCGCGACATGTCCTTCGATCCAACGCCGGATAGCGATGAGGAAGAGGCTTACTCGCCCGCAATGTACCTGCCCGCGAGCAATGCCGACCCTGCCATCGAGGTCGAGAACGAGGAGTGGGAGGAAGATTCCACCGATCGACTCAGCATCGCGCTCGAGAAATTGGACGAGCGCAGCCGCGCCATCTTGAAGCGACGCTGGATGACGGAGGATAAGGCCACGCTGCATGAGTTGGCCGACGAATACGGCATCTCCGCCGAGCGGGTACGCCAGGTCGAGTCGAACGCCATCAACAAGCTCAAGGGGTTGATGGCCTCAGCCTGACGCGGCCCGGCTCAGCCCGGCGCCGCTTGCTCGAACTCAGCGGCCGCCCGAAACACGTGCGTGTGCAATTCGGCGGTCCGCTGGCGGGTGGCGGCGTAGCCTCCAGCCAGCACGATAACCAGCGGAATTCCGCGGCCGCGAACCGTTTCGATCACGAATCGCTCGCGCTGCGCAATGCCTGATTCGCTCAAGGCGAGCTTGCCGTAGCGATCGCCGGCGGCAACATCCACGCCCGCCAGGTAAAACGCCAGTTGCGGCCGGGATCGCTCCAGAATAATGGGCAAATTCTCGGCGAGCTGTTCCAAATACACCGCATCGCCGATACCGTCGGGCAGCGGCACGTCCAGATTGGAGCGCATCTTAGCGAGCGGGTAATTGCGTTCACCGTGCATGGAGAAGGTGAATACCTCATCCACGTGCTCAAAAATGGCGGCCGTGCCATTGCCCTGATGCACGTCCAGATCGATGACGGCGGCGCGCTGAATCGCACCCTCGGCGCGCAGCACGGCCACGGCGAGTGCCACATCGTTGAGCACGCAAAATCCCTCGGCATGATCGGCGAACGCATGATGCGTGCCCCCGGCCAGATTGGCAGCGAGTCCGTCGCGCAGCGCGGTACGCGCCGCCAGCAATGTTCCCGCAGCGGCCAACAGGGATCGCTGCCAAAGAGCGTCCGACCAGGGCAACCCCAGCCGCCTGATCTCAGCCGCCGAAAGCGTCCCGGACTTCAATTTGTACAGATATTCCGGCGTGTGAATCATCTCCAGGACCCCGAAGTCGATGGGCTCGGGTTCCATCAAGTCGCCGGCGCCGATGATTCCCTCCGCCAGCAGTTGCGCTTTCAGCAAGGGATACTTGCTCATGGGGAAGGGATGCGAGGGAGACAAGGGAACTTCGTACGCGCGGTGGTACGCACACTTCATGAGGCAATTATGCACCCACAACCGGCGCTGCCGTTACCCCCGGCGCTGCCGCTACGCCCGGCGCTGCCGTTACCCATGTTACCGATTTGTAAACCGCATGCAGAGTTGGTGTTATTCGAGTCGATTAACATAACAGGCAGACGGCGAGGTTATCGCCGAAGATCTCAAAGGACGGACTATGAACATACGGATTGCCTGCTCGATCACTGCCGTCCTGGCGTGCGCCATGACGGGCACCGCGCTCGCCGATATCACCGGCGACGCCGACAACTACAACGTATTCATCTTCGGCTCCGGATCGTTCACGTCGCAGAACACCGATACGATGGGCAACTTGGCCGCCGGCGGCAATGTGACGCTGATGAGCTACCAAGTGGCTCAGGGCATCACGGGGACGACTCCGACTGCCCAGACGCCCAACGCGGCGCGTTTGGTGGTGGGCGGAACGCTCAACGCCCAAAATGGTCAAGTGGGCATCGGCGGCACGGGCTCGATCTACACCAGCCAAACACCGGTCCTGAGTGGATTCACTTCCGCCGGCGTGCTGCCGCTCAGCCAGTCAGGGATCAGCAGCTTCAGCGCCGATGCGACTACGTACACCAACCTGTCTTCCAGCCTCGGGGCTCTGGCGGCGAATAGCACCGTGAGCAGTTCAAACGGCGGTGGTACGCTGAATCTGACCACCACGGTGGCCGGCCTCGATATCTTTTCACTCAGCGCCTCAGCGCTCGCCGCCGCAAACACCGTGGACATTTCGGCTCCAACCGGTGCCACGGTTCTCATCGACGTTTCCGGGACCTCCGCGACTCTACCGAACGGCATGGTCTTCTTCAGTAATGGCGCCAGCGCATCGAAGGTGCTGTACAACTTTTATCAGGCGACGACGGTCAATCTCACCAGCAGCAATCCGGACGGTTCGATTCTTGCCCCTCTGGCGGGCGTCAACGGCACCTATGGACAGATGAACGGGCAACTGATCGCTGCCTCCTACAGTGGTGAAACGCAGTTCGATTCGACTCCGTTCACGGGAAATTTGACGCCGGTTCCTTTGCCCGCGCCGGTTTGGCTGTTGAGTTCCGCACTGCTAGCGGTGCTTGCTACCGTCAAGCGCAGGCAGCCAACGCCCCAGCCGATGCTAAGCTAGAACGTTAAACTCAATCCGGCGGAAGCCAGATTGACGGTGAATCTGCCGCCGGTGGCGCTGTTCCCGGTCCTGTTTACACGAAGGTAATCCAGCCGCACCGACCAGTGTCCGGCAAAGCTGTACGCCGCGCCAACACCCGCCAGCAGACTAGAGGTGGTTCTGGACGAGGTCACGACCGAACTTTGCCCCAGCAGATCGATGCTGCTGTAGAACACCGTCTTGCCGATGTAGTCGCCTAGCCGCAGGTCGGCTTCAAGCGCATCTGTCAGCGGCAGCCGCCCCAGGAGCGACAGCGCCGGCCCACGTGAAGTCACTTCGGACGACGTCGCCGTCGCATCGTCCGTGCCGCCGGTGTTGATGACTCCGGCGGTTTTATAACGGACCTCGCCGAGATGCAGAAAGGCCGCTTCGAGTCCCACATAGGGCGTGAAATAATAACCGGCATCGCCCCACCACACATCGTCGAAGCGATGCACGGATCGGCTGGTCACGTCCAGGGAATCACCGAATTCCATTGCCTCCGATACATACTGCTGATCGATATAGCCCGTGTTGTAGCTGCTGAGTGCGCGGCCGAAATTGGCGCCGACATAGGCGTTGCCGAAATCATCCGCGCGCGCTTGAATGCACGCCAGTAAGCCGCAGCAGATCGCGGCGCACGTTCCCCGCAAGCTGCGCTGAACGCCGAGTCTCACGCCCCTAGTTTTCTGTCTGTGCATTGCGGCGTGGACTATACCGTGTGCCCTTCTCCAGCCAAGGCGGCATCCGTGAAGCTTTTGTGTCAGGGTCGCGGCCAGGTTGAAACACCCATGTAACCTTGCGTGTCCATTGTTAGCGCACTTCGATCGGGCTACGGAATTGAATGACATGCACAGTTCACGGCGGCTGCCAATAAGCCTGGGTCTCTTGTGGTTCGCGCTTGTCTTCGCGGGCTGCAGCAGTCAACGCGCGACCTACGTCCCGGATGGTAGACGGGGCTATGTCATCACTTGCAGCGGTCTCTTGAGCAGTTGGTCCAGCTGTCTCGTCAAGGCTGGACGCGCCTGCGGCAACCATGGCTACGAGACGATCAACGGGAATGAAGAAGATCGCAGCATCCTCATCGCATGCCAGCCGCTGCGGGTCGACAACGCCCCGCCGCGCGTGTCTCCCTAGCGGCTGAAGCGGCGAGACTCTCGATCCTCTGGGGCTCTTGATCCATGAGTGTCGTTTCATGAGCGTTGATCCATGAGTGCCATGCGTGATCTAACTGACACTGCGGCACCCGGCGGCCACGATTTCCTGAACCGGCTGCGTCAGCGCGCATTTTTGGCGCACGAGCGCGGCGAGTTCGACGCAGCCGAATCGGCATATCAGCGAATCCTCGAAAGATCACCCGGCGACTTCGAGGTAAGGCAGGCTCTCGGCACCATCGCGCTTCAGAACGGGAAGCACCGTTGGGCCGTGCAGCTGTTGAGCCAGGTTGCCCAAGACCACGACAGCGCCGACGTACAGTCCCAGTTGGGCACCGCCTTTTGCGGGTTGTTGCGTCTCGAAGACGCGCTGCGTTGCTTCGAGCGCGCGATCGCCGCTCAGTTCGATCATATGACGGCCCGCATCAACCGGGCACAGGTGCTGCATGCATTGGGACGGCTCGAGGAAGCCGCAGCCGCTTATGCGCGCACCATCGAGCTCGGTTTGGATACCGCAGAGGTGCACACGCTGCGCGGTGTGACGCTCGGCGCGCTCGGCAGAACCGAAGAATCGGTCGCGTGCTTCGATCGCGCATTGGCACTGCAACCCGGTTACGTACCCGCACTCGTCAACCTCGGCACACAACTACGGAAGCTCAGTAGCGTTGCTGAGGCGCTGGCGCGCCAACAGCAGGAGAACGCGCTCGATGCGCGCAGCTTCGAAGCCTTGGTCAAGTCGGCTGCCGCGCTCCTCGCTACGCATAACTTCGAGGCAGCGCTCGAAGCCGCCGAGTGTGCAATCGCGCTTCGGCCCGATGTAGCCACCGAGGCCCATCAGCACAAGGCGGCGGCGCTCGCCGGCATACAGCAGCGGCAGGAGGCAACGCACCGCGAGCACGACTCGACACCGTCGGTTTCCTTGAGTGAAGCCGCGCCGGCTCCCGAGACCAAAGCGCATTCTCAACTCAGCGAGGCTGCCCCTGTTGATACGTCGCCGCCTGTCGCCGCGGCGCTCATCGATGCGCCGCCCCGCGTCGACGAGCCACCTCGCGTCAACGAGCTCGCTGAGCTGGTGGCGGAACTCCCCCAGCAGCCAGCGCCCGCCACTGCAGTCAAGTCGCCGCCCACGCGGCTAGGGTCGCTGCGCCGTCTCGATTGGAGCGTGCTGTTGGGCGGCGCGGCGCCTACGGTGGCCTCCTGTATTTTGTCGGCAATGGTGGGCTCAGAATTGGCGCGGGCCGCAATTGCAGCGCTTGGCAGACAGCCGATGCCCGTGGTCGCGGCGCCGATTCAGGTGCGAGCCGCCCCCAAAGGCTTCGACGTGGAGCCTATCGTGACCGCGCATCTATTCGGCCAAGTCCAGCGGGTGAACCAGGACCCAGCAACGGCCTCGCCAAGCACTGCCGCTTTGAAATTGACTGGAACACTGGCCACCGGCGACCCACGCCACGGCATTGCAATCATCGGCGATCAAGCAAAATCGCATGTCTACTCGATCGGCGAATCGCTCGATGGCGCATCGCTATGGGAGGTGTTTCAGGACCACGTGATTCTCGAGCGCAATGGCTCCTATGAATCGCTGTCCCTACCACGCGGGCCGTCCTTGCTGGGGTCGACCGCTCCGCCCGCCGCGGCCGGCGTCTTGGGCCAGCTCGACACGAGACCGCCCATCGATGAATGGGCGGATTCGAAATTGCAAACCAACGGCGCGGGTGCGCCGCTTGGCATTCGCGTGGTGCCTGGCAAGGATCGCGCCAGGTTCATGAAATCGGGTTTGGTGGGCGGAGATATCGTCGTCGCCGTCAACGGCATGAAGTTTGATTCCGACTCCGGCAGCGACCTGTGGAAGCAAGTTTCCAGCGGCAGCTCCGTCACCGTACTGCGCCGCGGCGTGCTCAAGGACATTACGCTTAATGTCTCCCCCTGAAGTTGCGGGGCGGTCGGGAGACTCCAGTCCGATGCAAACCCATCACGTGCGGATGCGGCGCCTGACGTTGGTCAGCAGCACATAGAACGCCAGTATCGCAATCGACTCCCAGCCCAACCCGCCGCCGCCGCCCAGCTTGACGTTCGATGCGGCGGCATTGACGGTCAGCGATTGCGCGGTCGAGCCGCCGGCACCGGTGCAGGTCAAGGTCAGCGTTGCGGTGGCCGAGATGGTCACGGTCGCCGTGCCGCTGGTCGGTTCGCTCCCCGACCATCCCGTATTGCCGCTTGCGGTACACGCGGTCGCATCCTGCGTGCTCCAGGTCAATGTCACCGATTGACCCGTGGTCACCGACGGCGCGCTCGAACTGAACGTGATGGTCGGCGCTGAGGATTCCGCCAGAAACGAATACAAGCCGTAGTTCTGCGTGCTCGCCATACCCGACGCGTTGGGGCTGGTGACGAAGGTCAGCACATACTGCCCCGGCGTCAGATTGAGTTTTGACGGGCCGCTGCCGCCGCCCTCGGCGTAGATCTTTGACAGGACTTGACTACCCTGGGACACCACCACGGCCAAGTCGGCAAATTTCGCCGGAAACAGCAGATCGTTGAGCGCGAAATCGTAATCACCCGTGGAAGTCACGTTCACCGTCTGCGTGTTGAAGACCCCGTTGACTTCCTGAGTCTGCTCGAACACCAACTGCGGCGAGGTGCCGCCGGTCTGCACCGTAACGCCGAAAATGCTGCCGCTGCCGAGCGTCGGCGTCGCCTGGACGACCACCACCACATAACCGGCCGTGGCATTGAAATTGCCCGAGGAATCGACGGTCAACGCGGTGCCGTTCTGCGCCACGGTTGCGTTGATGGACTGCAGGGCCGCCGGAAATTGGAAGTCGTTCGCGACCAGGTTGTAGGTGCCCGCGGCCGGCAAATCGACGGCGAAGGCGAAGCTCTGCTGCGTCGCCGAGGAGCTTGCCGAGGCGCTTGGATTGACCACCTGCGTCGTGGAATAAAGGCTTTCCGTGGCATTCGCCAACGCGACGCTGTAGACGCCCGGCTGTGCGCCCGCCACGGTGTACTGCCAAATCTCGAGAACACCGCTCGGCGCCATGAAATTGGAAAGCGAGCCGGCTGCGGTCAATTGCGCCAGCGACGTTGAACCCGATGTAACCGCGACGCCTTCGTGGGACAGCGCGGTGGGGTAACCGAAATCGGTGAGCGTCAGGCTGAGATTCTGTGCCGACGTCGTGGTCACCAGGTTCGATGCCGGCATCGTTCCCACCGGCAAGGTGCGATTGAAGACCGTGGCGCCGTTGGGGTCGGTGATCTCGATGCCGTACAGCCCCGCCTCCAGCGTCGCATCGGCCGTCGCCGCAACCAACAGTTGATAGCTGGTGCCCGCGGCCAGATTGACCTGCGTGGCGGTACCCGACGGTATTGCGACGCTGATGGCGGTCCCGCCTTGAAATATGCCGGCCGACAGCGATTGCAGCGCGACCGGAAAGACGTCATCCGTCAATGTCACCGTATAGTTGCCGGCCACGGTGGAGGTGAAATTCGTGTTCAACGTGGACGTGGCAGTCGTCGCTGCGGTATTCGGTGTTTCGATGTTCCCGGAGAACGAATCGGCGGCGATGCATTGTGTGGCGCTCGCGGCCGGTGCGACGCAGACCCCGAAGCTGCCGTAACCCTGAGCGGCCGCCGGAACGCCGATCACGTGCAAGACATAGTCGCCGGCCACACCGGGCACCGCCACGGTGGCGGTGCTGGTGGCTGCATCGACCACGGCGCTGGTGCCCACCAGCGTGTCCCCCAACGTGACGGCAAGCTGCAAACTGGTAAACGCAGCCGGCGTCTGGAAATCGGTCAATGTAACGGTGAGCGGCTGCGCGGTTGCGAGCGTGAAGGGATATTCGGACGGTGGTGCCACGCCCGGTGCGGCCACCAATTTATCCACGTCCAGCAATACGTCGGCGCGCCCCGGCGATGAGAACACCGCAAGACCCGCCAGAAACGATAACAACGCGACGAATAATATGCGCATCGGCTTTTCTTGGATCATCCCAATTTTTTACAGGTTCGAGGCTTGTGACCGGTTCAGGAACGCGGCGCCGAATTGTTCGATGTCAGCTTCGCCAACCTGTCGAGGGTCGCCTGGGCCTCGTCCTTGCCGAGAAAATTCTTGCCCAGTTTCAGTGAGCGGCTCAGGCTGTCGCGCGCGGCGTCGGCAAGTCCCGCGGAGGCCTGCGCCATTCCCAGGTGGTACAGCGAGGCCGGCGAATTCGGCGATTTCGACACCGCCGACTGCAGGGGTGGCACGGCAGCCTCGGCATCGCCGACCTTGTAGAGCACCCAGCCGTAGGTATCCAGGAAGGAGCCGTTGCTCGAATTGGCGAAGCGTTGCGTCAATTCTTTGGCCCGGTTCAAGCTCGGCTGATCCTTCTTATACGTGATCAAGAGCATCGCCAAGTTGTTGGCGGCCACATCCGAGTGCGGATCGACTTGCAACGCAGAGTCGTAAACCTGGATCGCCTCATCGGGCTTGCCCAGTCTTTCGAATAGGGACGCAAGCTCGATGCGGAAGGCGTCCGGATGGTCGACTTGCTTTATGGCCTGCTGCAGCGTTGCAGTCGCACCGGGCAGATCCTTGTCTTCCATTTGCAGAAGAACCAGATTCTGATAGCCGGTCGGCCACTTGGGAGCGCGCTGGATGGACGTGCCGAACGCAGCCTTGGCGTCCGCCGTGTGGTGGCTTTCCGCCAATAGCTGGCCCTTGAGGTTCGAGGCGAACGGCAACTGCGGGTAGTGCGCCTCCACATCGTCGAGCCGCTTCATCGCCTCCGCAGAACGGTTCATGGAGGCCAATACCCGGCAAAGGCGCTCCAACGGCTCCGGTGCATCCGGATGCAGAGCGAGCGCGGCCGAATAAAAGCGGATTGCATCCTCCGGCCGCTTTTGCGCCTCGGCGACGATACCCTCGTAGAAACTCCCCACAGGCTCCTTTGGTTGCAATGCCAATATGGCATCGGCAGCCGTCTTGGCGTCGGTGTTGTCGTTGGTTGCGAGATCGGCGTGGAACTGCAGATCCAGCGCCTGCAGGTTGCCAGGGTCGAGCTTCACCAGTTCGTCGACCACCGGCTTGGCCTGGGCGGGCTTGCCCAACTGCACCAAAAGGTTCGCCAGATCCAGCCGCGCGCCCGGGTCCTTCGGATTCACCTCGAGCGCACGACGCATCGTTTCTTCGGCCAATTCCGGCTCGCCATTGGCGAGATGGGCGCGTGCCAGCGCGCGCATGACGCCGATGGAGTTGGGTTGATCGCGCAACACCGAGCGCAAATCCGCGATGGCGTTTTTCGGATCCTTGGACTGCAATTCCAGATTGCCGCGCATGATGAGTGCGTCGTTATCGCGCGGGTTCTTCAGCAACACCTCGGCCAGAAGCTTCTGGGCATCGGGTATGTTGCCATTTTGGATCAGCATCGCGGCCAACGAGTCGCGTGCGGTAACGCTCGCGGCGTCCGAATCGTTTGCGGCAATGATCGATCGGTACGCGGCCTCGGCTTTGTCGAATTCCTTGGCTTGCGCGAACAGCTGCGCCTGCGCGAATTTCAGTTGGCTGTTTTTCGGATCCTGGCCGATCAGGGCCGCCAGTTCCGTCGTGGCAGCGTCCTTGCCGCGCCGCGCGTTCAAGAACTGAACCAGCGCAATCTTCAGACTATTGTCGCCGGGCAATGCCTTCATGGCTTCCCGCAGTACGCGTTCGGATTCGTCGAGATGGTTCAGGCGCGAATAGTACTGCGCCAGCCGCAGCCGCTGGCTGGCATCGTTCGGTTTCAGGCGCACCAGATCGATCAGCAACTGCTCTACTTGAGGCTCCTTTCCCTGGCTCGCATACAACTGCGCCAGGCTCAGGCGAAGGTCGACCGAAGCGGGCATCTGCTTGATGGTCGACTCGAGCAGCTCGCTGGCTTTGTCCGGTTGTCCGGTGGACTTGTAGATGCCTGCCAGCGTCTCCACCGCGTCCTCGTTGTGGGGCGCCAGTTGCACGGCGTGCTGCGCATCCTGGAGCGCGCCATCGGGGTCTTTCAACTGGACTTTGGCCGCGGCGCGCACCGTCAGCAATTCGGGGTCTTCCGGATGCTTGAGCAGCGAGGGCTTGACGGTCTCGAGCGCCAACTCGGGTGAGCCCGAGACCACGAACAGCCGGCCGAGCGATCCCCGTGCGACCGTGTTGTCGCCGTTTGAATCGATCGCACCTTGATAGTACTGCGCTGCCTCGCGCAGGTTGCCCAATTTCTCGTCCGCCACACCGTTGTAGTAGCGGGCGTCGCTATCGTTCGGCGCGATCTGCAGCGCATTGCGAAATTCGATGCGGGCTTTCTCGAAATTGCCCTCGGTCAAAAATTGCTGACCCTTTGCCATATGCTTGGCTTCCCGCATCTTTGCACCGCCGCATCCGGCGGTGGCAAGGGCGGCAACGAGCACAGGGATGAAAATGCGGTATTTCAAGGGAACAGCAATCACGGGCGGCTACCATCGGTGCGCAGGGGCAGGCAGTGTAAGAATCAGAAGTGACGTTCGCGTGACACTGTCGATAACGCACTTACTTCAATATGGCACCAGCGGGCGCACGGCCAGGCCCATCAAAACGGCCGTTGCGGCGATCCGCACCCATGCGGCGCGTCCTTCCGCACGAACCACCAGCACCTCGACGGCGTAAAACACGATGGCGAGCTTGGCGATCGCCGGCGCGCCGCCTTCCGGCAGATGCAGGGATCCGGGGAGGTTGGGAACCACCAGGGCCATGAACAGCACGATCAGATCGAGAGGCGTCAATTGGAAGCGCCGGTCATTCTGCAAATGCAGTCGCAACGCAGTGCCGATGCCAATTACCGAAACGGTGACCCAGGTGAGCACGGATACGATGCGATCGGGTGTGGCCACCACGGCATCGAGATACACCAATACCGTGGCCGTGACGTACACCACGGCCTTTTCGGCCAGACTCAAAGGCCCGCCGCGCAACGTCGCCAAGAATCCCACCGCCGCCGCCAACAGCGCCAAGATCAGCAGCCGCAGATCGCTGCTGAAGCGGGCTGTCTTGATGACGATGAGCGTCGCATAGACGGCGAGTGCCACAGCGATCGTGCGGAAAGCCACGCGCGGCAACATTTCCGGGGCCCGCAGCTGCGCGAGCAGCGTGAGAATTCGTCGCTCCGAGGGCGCCGGGGCAATGCGGCGCAGATTCCATCCACAACGAGCTGCCATCCGCAGGCTCGCGATCGCCAGGATGAAAAACAGGCTGACGACACCGAGAATCAACAGATCCGATTCGAACCGCAGAAAATAGGCGAGCAGGAACAGGGTGGCCTGCAGCACGTAATTCACCATGACGGCTTCGTGATGCACGAAGCCTAGCGCCAGCAATTTGTGGTGAATGTGATTCTTGTCGGCGCTGAACGGTGAGCGGCCTTCGCTCACCCGCTGCACCATGACGCTCAAGGTATCGAGAATGGGCACGGCCAGCAGCAATATCGGCAAGGTCGCGCTGATTTGGCTCCCGTCCCCTTGGGTTGCCCTCACGCTCAGGACGGCTACCGCGAAGCCGAGCAGTTGACTGCCCGCATCTCCCATGAAAACGCTGGCGGGATAGGTGTTGAAACGCAGAAATCCCAGCACCGCGCCGGCGAAAGCCAGCGCCAGCGCGACGCCCGTGGTCTGATCGCTGAGACTCGAGAGTATTGCCACGGCGCACAGGCAAAGGAACGACGTGCCGCCCGCCAGTCCGTCGAGCCCATCCGACAAATTGATCGCATTCGTGACGCCGACGACGAAGAATATGGTAAGTGGCAACGCCACCCACTGCGAAAGCACGAACACGTCATCGATCGCGAGGGAACGAACCTGCACGCCTCCGGCAATCACGACCATGCCGGCGGCGAGCAGCTGACCCACCAGTTTGAGCCGATAGTCCAGGTCGAATCGATCGTCCAACACGCCGAAGACCACCAAGGTCGCCGCACCGGCCAAGAACCAGCGATCCTGCGCATGTAGATCAATGGCGAACAGCGACGCGACGATGATACCGATCGCCATGGCGACACCGCCCACCCGCGGGATCGGGATCGTGTGTACCTTGCGAGCGCCGGGGTGGTCGACGATCAGCCATTGCGAGGCCAGCCGCACCAGCGCCGGCAGCACGGCCACGGTGACCACCATGGCCAGCAGGAATGGCATTACATATTGCATACCGCTGGGTGGCCGTGCCCTAGTTGGGCACGTAACGGGGAATTTGCGGCGCGATCTGCGCAGCGAAGCGCGTGAGCGCCTGGTCCGCCGCCGCCGCATCGGTTCCCGATGGCACGTTCGCAATGATCCTGATCATCGCGCCATCGGTGCGCTGACGGGTCAATGCGTCCCAGAACAGGTACCATTTGACCGCAAACTCGTTCGTGACGATGCGGCCGCGCTGCTGAAACCAGTAGTACACCAGTTGCCGTTGATTCCCGAGTTCGATCAGCGTTCGATTGACGCGCAACTCTTTACCGCCGACCATGACCCCTGCGAGCGTGCGCTGGTCGAAGTCGCGCAGCTGCCAGCCGCCGCCCGGCAGGCAGGCGCGCGGCGAATGTACGGCATCACCTTTGCGCTGCGAGTTGTAGTACGACATGTACAAGTTGATTGCTTGACCGCCATTGTCGAAGTAATCAGCCAGTAAATAGTCGTCGAGCTTGAGCTGATCGAGGTAAACGCCCTCCAGCGAGCGCCGGTGGCCGGTCCATGGGCCCAGACTCAGCGGGAATTCGATGAAGCTGGTTCGGGTGGGAACGATCTCCGCGGGTCGCGGCAGCATGAGAGCAACGCCGACGAACATGACCAGCACCGCGCCGGCGACGATAAAGGACCGCGGCATCTTGCGCTGCCTCACCGCCGCGCCCTGGGGCGTCGCCGCCGGAAAATCCACGCCAAAGAGCTCCCGCCAGGTGCCGGTCTCGTGCCCGATTCGATTCAGCAGCGCCATCTCTGCGAGCAACAGCCCGGCGCTGAACATGAACACCATCCATCCCTGAAACTCGTGCAAAAAGCCTTCCGCCATCTGTATGCCCCAGCGTTCGACCATCAGACCGATGGTACCGATACGCCAGCTGTTCATTAAAATGGTGATGGGAATGCTCGACAGAAACAGCACGACCCGCTTCCACATCGCACCCTTGTAGAAATGCGCCATCAGAAAGCCGAGCGTCATCAACGGGAACAGGTAGCGAAGGCCGTCGCAGGCTTCGGCAACCTGCAACTTGTAGCCGCCGAGATCGATCACATTGCCCTCGACAAACACGCTGATGCCGAATAGGCGCATGAACCACACGCCCAGTTCCGAGGACAGCAACTGAAGATTCGTCGACAAGTTGTAGTAGAAAAATGCCGGCAACGGAATCATGAATGCCAGAATCAACATCGGGATGCCGATGAGGCGAAAGCCGCGTCCGCCCAGGAACGACAACACCAACCCGTACAGCGTGATGAGGTACGCGTATTGCACCAGGGTGTAGATGGTCGCAAGCTGCCCCAGCACCAGCAGGCCGCCGCCGAGCAGCAATAGCACGACGCCCCACCAGCTGCCGTCGAACGGCATCAGCTCCAGCCGGTCCTTCTGCTGCCAGATCAGGAAGGCCGCTATGGGTGGAATCAAAATGCAGTAGCTGTATTCGGGACTGGTGGTCCAAATGCTCCCCAGGAACCACAGACCATCCCAGAACAGCCAGAGGCTCAATGCCGCAACCGCGGCTGCGATGAGAATGGGGCCCCAGGACAGACGCCAGACGAAGCCGCCTACAGCACCGCGATCGATCGAATTAGAGGACATGCTATTTTTTCTCCGACGGCCGGCGGACCCGTGCTATCCCGAACATCGCACGGAGCTGCCGCAGGTGCCCAAATAGGCGCTCGATAGATACCGGGATAGTGTTGCAGGAACATTACGCACCGTGGTTTCGGCCGCGCGACTGTCGCCGGCATTACGGAATTACCCGGCTGCGTCGGGCAGACCGACCCATGCCTGTGACAACTGTCGTATCTGGCGCGGCGCGCTGGCGGAAAAAATAATCGCTGCAGCAGGATGTGTCGCCATTGCTCGAGCGAGCAAATTGCCGGCATTCGGGCGCGTGCCGTCCAGAGCACGATTCTGCAAGCCGAACCGAACCGTTCCATGGTAGATGCGAAGCGTTTCGTGCAGCGGCGTGGTACCGGACGAATCGCCCGGAAAGCCGCATTGGACCACCGTACCGAACGAGGTCGGTTCGGCTGGCTGCGCGCCAAATGCGAGGCCGAAGGATCTGATGACCCCATCCTTCTGCAGCGATGCGAACACGTCCTGAAGTTCGTCGGTCAGCTCGATCGTTTCGGGCTCATGCAGCAGATACAAATCGATGGCTGTGCGGCGCAAACGACGCAGACTTTCATCCACCTCGCGCAGCACTTCGTCCCGATGCAGTTGTCGTTTACGGACCGGGGTGCCTGTCGGAGCCGGTTTCGCCAACAGTCGCAGCAGCCTCGGCTTGAGAGTCGGGACGCGCGCCAGCAGCGGCCGCAAAGTGCGTCGATATAACGGACCACACATCCTTCTCACGGGGGACTGTTCATGAGCGCGGCGCGGGATCCCGATTTTGGTCGCGATCGTAATGCCGCGGGCATCGCCAAGTATCTCTCCCAAGACGTCTTCCGAGCCATATGAGGGTGCCGTATCGAAATGCCGAACGCCGCAACGGATCGCGGTCTCGATGAGAGTCGCCGAGTGGCGCAGCTCGCTGCCGCCGAAAATCCGCGCGCAACCGAACCCCAGGCGCGATATGGCTACCGAGGAGTTTGGAACGGGCAGGCTATCCATCATCATCGCCGGCATGGATCATTGGAGGCGCGGGATGAGCCGGGTCGCGATTGCCAGCGCGGTAAGCGTGCAGTTCGCATGGCTGGAGGACGGAAAGATGGCCGCGCCCGCGACCCAGACATTAGTCGTACCCCACACACGACAGTCTCCGTCGACGACACCGTTGGCGGCCGATCCCGACATTCGCATGCCCCCGCACTGGTGGTAGGTGTCCGCCAGATTGTCGATGAAGCCTGCATCCCGCCGTTCAAGGGCCGGATCGATGGCAAGCTGCGCAATGCCATGGGTTCTCAGGTACGCATCCGACTCGACGGCGAGTGCACGAATTGCCTCCAGTTCTCCGCCGTCGCATTTCCAATCGACAGCCACTGGAAACAACCCATCCACGACTCGATCCGAGCCCATCAGGCGGATCTTGGAACTGGCAATCGGAATCTGTTCCGCCTGCACATTGAAATTGAGGCCCTGATCGAACAAGGCAAAAATCCTGCGGCTCCGCACATACCGTGAAACGATCGGGAGCAAGGAACGGCCAACGACGACGACATCCTTCACTCGGGAAGTCATTGACGAAAATGACAGGCCGGCGCGAACCGAGCGAATCGTTCTCTTGATGTCGGAAATGTTCTGCGAAATACTCGAATCGTAAGTGAATTCGCCGCAAACCCCGCTGAGCAACGACTGCCGGCGCGCGCGTGACAAAGCCAATTTTGGCTGAAGCTTGATCCCGTCGACCCAACCGTTCTCAAAGTAGTCTCGGAAACGTTTTTCATTGAGCACGGACGCCTTGGCGATCCTGCCCCCCAGATGATCCTGGAAGTAGAGCCCGATGTTGGCGTTGGCGGCCCAGGGCACCTCGCCGCCTCTCTGCGTCGAGAGGAAAAAGCGACTGGTGGGAACGGTGCCGGAAGCGAAGACGAATTTCTGGGACCTGATTCGCAATGCCCTACCGCTGGTGGAGGTACAACGCAGCAGCCGGGCATTTTCTCCGTCGAACTCACAGCCGTTCGCCGTGATATTGACCACCACCCTGATCGACGGATTGGATTGTATTGCGCCCTTGTACAGCGTCGCAAAATTCGGTTGTTGCAGCCAGTATGTGAAAAAACGCTCCACCGATCCGGCCTGCTGAGTCTCGCTGCCGAATTTCTGTCGATAAAAGGCCGCGGACGCGGGGTTGCCCAGGGCCAAACGCTGATACACAGCTCGATAGTACTTTTGCAACTCCTCGTAAGAGAGAGCCCAAGGCGCATCGGGCCGTTCCAAGTCGCTCTGCTCGAATTCGGCAAGCTGCCCGCCCCACAACGAACTCGTGCCACCAAGACCCGCAGCGCGGCCAAGATGTACCCCCCCGTGTGGTTTACCGACGCTGCTCGACGTCAGGGCATTCAAGGACGTGCCGGCGACCTTCGGGCCGGCCTCCAAGAGGATGATGTCGGAGTGCTTTCGGCTGTCGGCTAATGCCGTGGCCAAATACAGGCCGATGGTGCCCGCGCCGACGACGACCACGTTCGATGAGAGTTCGTCGGACACATCATCGCTGAGATTGGCGTCAAGCAGCATGGGAAGTGGCCACCGTTCAGCATCTCTGCTTTACGCTGGCGGTTATGGTGCCGGCCGTCATGAGCGTGGAAAATACCACTTTCGCCTCGTCCCACCTTCCCCGTGCGAGATGCCGCAGCATCTGTTCGAACAACGCCCTCTTGACGGCGGCAAGCCGCTGCGGCAGAAACCGCGTTACGAAACGCAGCCGGTTCCGATAAAAGAAAGTGATGCTTGAAAGCCGCGCCGCTTTGTGACTGTTCACGCCCCATTTATGAAACACATGACTGCGCGGTGCGAAGCCGAGCGCGAATTTGCCGCTTCCACGTAACGCCCAGTCGGCATCCTCGAAATAGAGAAAGTAGTCCTCTTCCATCAGTCCTATTTCGACGATGTATCTTCGCGACACCAGCATCGAAGCGCCCGTGATATACGCCAATTCCCGCTCAACGGTGGAACCGTCGGTCGGCAATTCACTGATGGAGGCGCCCTCGCCGATGTGCGGGGTCATGCCGTTCGAGCGGTTCAGTCGCCCCCCGGCCATGGCCTGCAAGACATCAGGCGTGTCGTAATATCGGATCGTGGAACCCACCATACCGATGCCGGGCTGTTGCTCGGCACGATTGAGCAACTCGACCAACGCTTGCGCGTCGACGACGGTATCGGCGTTCAGGAACCAGAAGTAGTCGAAATTTTTCAGGCCGGCGATATTTATTCCGACGTTACAACCACCGGCAAATCCCAAATTTCCGCCTGAATGGATCAACGTCAATCGACAGCCCTGCGGCGGGGCCGGCACTGCATCGGCTTTCTCTACCACTCGATACTGGACCGGCCCCGCCGCAGGGCTGTCACTCAGGCGGGCTACGCCGGGGTGTCGCCGCCAAGCGGCATCGGCTCGGGGCTGTTTGCACCAGCCGACGATGTGTTCGATCGATTGGTCTCGAGAGTCATTATCCACGATGAAGACATGAAAACTGTCGTGACTTTGCGCGAACAATGAGTCGATGCACTCGATGGTTTCGCGCCAACCGTTCCAATTCACGATCACGACGGCCACGCGTTTTTGGGCCGATGGTTGATTGACTGACATTGTGATACCTCAACCGTCGCGATACATGCGGCTAACGGGGATGGAACCGTACTGCCGAATTATTACGGTTACAGCAGCGGAAGCCGCTGTTTCAGCAGTTGGTGACGCCCGATGTCCAGGCTCCGCATCATCAGAAGCGGGCCGAGCAGCTCTGCCAACACCAGTGATAGGGCTGCCCCCCGGGCTGCGTAGTACCAGACGAGACCGGGAAGGATCACGAGGTTGAGAAGTCCGACGCCAATGTAAATTCGCACCAACGGACGGGTAAGTCCTTGATTGACCATCACGCATTGCGCCAGCAGCGAGGAGGCCGTCAGGCATATGGGCAGCGCGCACAGTATGCGCAACACCGGCACGGCTTCCAAATATGCGCGGCCGCCCACCACGGCGACGACGGCCGGTGCCCACACCGCCAACGCAACGGACGCCACGGCGATGGCGGGCATCAGCAGCCGCGCCACTCTGACCACCAGCGGCCAACCTTCATCGGCGGATAGACTGAACAACTTGCTGGCCCGGGGATACACGGCCTGAATCACGGGGCTCACCAGGCTTTGCAGTGCGTAAACGATCTTGAACGCCACATTGTAAATGGCGACCGCGGATTCGCCGCAGAAGATGCCGAGGACGAAAACATTGGTGTACCCATACAAAGTCACCGATGCGCTGCCGATGAACATGTGCCACCCAGAAACGAGCGCGCAGCGGATATCGGTGGCTGTCGGCATGTAGAAACGTTGCGGCGCGATGTTTTGCCCCAGACACAGCGCGGCGGCTACTCCTGCGAGCTGGTGCGCCGAAAGGATGAACGCGGCCAGCAGCAAATCCGCGGGCGAATGGATCAGCGTGATTACAGCCACGGCACTGACTATCTTGGCGAGTGCCTGGATCAGCGCCGCTTCCCGCAACCGCTCCAGGCCCTGCAAGTACCATTGCGGAAATGCAATATTTCCCAGTGCCAAGACTCCGCAGCAGGCAATGACCGTCCAAAAATCCCTCAATTTGGGGGTAAGTGCGACGACGGCGGCAATGACCACGAAGCTGGCGAGTAACAGCACAGCCTTGGCCGCCATCGTGGTCCAATAAATCTTGGCCACCATCACGGCATCGTCGCGCACCACCGAAATATCTCGCGCAGCCGTGAGCGTGAAGCCGTAGTCCGTCGCCGTTACCGCATAACCCATGACCGCCTGCGCCAGGATTATGGTGCCGTAGCTTTGCGGGCCGAGGGTGCGCAAGAGATAGGGCACCAATAGCAGCGGAACCAGGTAGTTGAGGCCCTGCACGGCGTACAAGGACAGCGCATTGCCCACCAATGGCCGCCGGATAAACTGCGCTACACCGCGGCTCATAAGTTCAATGTCACCAACACCAAACGCGGACCGTCGTCTTGCTGCAGAAGTATGCGGATGATAAATGACAGCTTCAATACTCGGGATGCGGGCATCATCGGTACGATTTCCTGACGAGGGCTCAGCCAGCTTGTTCAAATCCATCCAGGCGTGCCGGGGCGTGGCCGCAATATTGGTGTTGCTGCATCATTTGGGCTCGGCTCTGGCAAGTCCAAAGTATTTTGGGATAGCGTGGCTGGAAGTGCCTTTTGTTGCCGGCGATTCCGGCGTCGAATTTTTTTTCGTGCTCAGCGGCTTCATCATTACCTGGGCGCACTTTGGCGACATCGATAATCCTAAGGCCTTGATCAACTACCTACGCCGGCGAATCGTCAGAATTTACCCGGTATATTGGCTGATTTTTTCCATCGTCTTCATCGCCGCGTACGCATCGGTCACACTGCGTGCCGCTTTGCCGCACGATGTCGGGACGTTGCTGAAGTCGCTGTTGCTGCTGCCGCAAGATTCGACGTTGGTGGGTGGCAATGGAGCGCCGGTCATCATCGTAGCATGGTCGCTTCAATACGAAATTTGCTTCTACGCCCTGTTCGCCAGTTTCATCGTCAGCCGAAACCTCGGAATTCTGGTGTGCTTCGGCACGCTGTTGAACTTTGGCTCATGCCGGTTGACAGCTTGCAGCTTCGCCCGCGGCTTTCTTGCCGATAACCTGATTTTATTGTTCGCCTTTGGCGTGATGGCGGCGTTGTTTTGCAGGAGCAAGATGCGCGTCAAACGACCACACGCGGCAGCAGCTTTGGCAATTGTGGCGTTCTTGGGTCTTGGAGCAATAGAAGCTGCAGCCGGCACCGGTTTTCTGCCGATCGATCGGCGCCTCGCCTACGGCGTCATCAGCGGAGTTCTCATCATCGGGCTGGTTCAGTCCGAGATGCGCGGGCACCTCGTATTTGACCGCCGCTGGCCTTTGCTGTTGGGCGACTCATCCTACTCGCTATACTTGATTCACTACCCGCTGATAAGTCTGCTTTGCAAATGCCTGATGTATATCGGACTTGCCGGTGAGTTCGGAGCTTATCTCGCCTATCCCCTGATATTGATCATTTGCATTACGGCCGCAGTCGCCTTCCATCTTACGGTGGAGAAACCGATGCTTCAGTTCTTGGCGCGGAAGCGCCGGGGACCGCCATTGCGTTCAGTACCGTAGACGACGATTACCTGGAACTGTCACATTCGACGATTACCTTCGGTCGGGACGATTACCTCAATGGGGGCTGTTTGAATCCCATCGGCGCGCTGTTGCCAGTGCTATGTCTTTTCGTGGCCACGGCATCGGCTGGCCTGCTGCTGCTGTGCATTGCGAAGCCGCGTGCCCAAGCGTTTGTCGCCATCGATGGCTTGCGAGGATACCTGGCACTGGCCGTGTTCATCAGTCACACCGCGATCTGGTATTTCTATCTGAGGACCGGCCGATGGGAAACCCCTCCGTCCAACGTCTACACGCAATTGGGCGAATCGAGCGTCATGCTGTTCTTCATGATTACCGGGCTGCTCTTCTACTCGAAACTGATCGATGGTCGCACGAGAGCGATCGATTGGACGCGTCTCTATGTTTCGCGGGTTCTCAGGCTTTTCCCCCTGTATCTTTTTACCGTGCTCATCGTGTTCGGGATCGTCGTTTATCTATC
>Ga0116227_10007938_pt1 | contig 20361 bp, 18 predicted proteins | sample S1TSphgellanicum_FD_89693 | JGI IMG/M metagenome (GOLD analysis project Ga0116227, IMG submission 89693) | Host-associated microbial communities from peat moss isolated from Minnesota, USA - S1T2_Fb - Sphagnum magellanicum MG | ecosystem: Host-associated > Plants > Peat moss > Unclassified...
AATATATATTTCTGTTGAGATGTGTTTGTTTTGTTTTTTGTTGTTGGGTTGTAGGTGGGGGGAGAGAGGTGGGTTTTAGGAGTTGTGTTCCATTGTTGAATTACACAATTTCCTTGCATTAACATTTAACATATACAATGTTGAAATTTGAACGTCCCATTTTTGGCACATATTCCCAAGAGGTGAACATTGAAAACCATATTATTGAGCAAAATATTTCATTGTCAATTTAACATAGCTGAAAATGGAATTTCTACCCCACCATACATGTCAAAAGCAAGAAATATTTGGTCAGGTGTCCTAGCAAAAGATAAGATTATAAGAGAGTGCATGGTTTTTACACCTTTTGTTTGACAATGTTGAAAGAGAAAAACTTGGAAATTATGACAATTTTGAAACAATTTTTCTTGAAAAGCAATTGTTGGAGTTGTTGATGTTATCCTTTGTTTGCCATCATTATAAACTTTCCAAGCTTTATAATTTCTTGATGTTGTTTTGGTCATGTTATCAAAATGTGTTAAGGTTGGGGGATGTATGGAAGCTAGATGGTAGAATTCCTTTTGATTTATTGATCTATACATTATTTTTATTGAATTTTGAACCTTTCATGAAATGCATGAAACATGTGATCTTTGAGTGTAGATTGTTTTGAAAATGTACAATGAATGGTGAATGCATGCAAGTGCCCTAATGTAGTTGGGTGTGCCTTTACTGAATTTACAAGGATATGTGGACAAATATGTGAAGATTTGAAGGTTTTGAAGATACATTTTTCCCCACCCCCTACAATTTCCTATTATATTTTAAAGATGAAGGTTAGTGATAGACTTCACAAAACTTTACATTATTTCCCCTAAGGTCAAATGTAGCTTATTATACTATTAGGAATTGTGTATTACTTGGTTATTTGCAAAGTAAGATTGTACAACCTTTTTTTTATGGATTAGGTAGAGTCTAGACAAAGGGATCTTGCATAGTCTAGATCCAAGCTCTCTTCTTCATTGAGCTTTGTTCAAGCTTTATTTTTGGTTGGGACTCAATGCACACTACATCACATGCCTACTTTAGGGTTTTGACATATTTTTGGTTGAAGGTTAAACAATATAGGAATCAAAATTGTGCATAATCCAAATCTAAATTCAACTTGCATATTTGTTATGCTTCTTCCCATATTTATGCATTGTCCATTTTACACAACCTATAAGAAGGCAACTAACTAGGAGGTGTCAGAATAAGGGTTTTCTTGTAATTTGGCAACATGTTTTGCTTTTGATAAAAATTTGGAACTTGGAGTTTCATAGTGCACATGGATCAACAATTGATGTTGATTAGTGGCTCAAAAACTTTCTTTGTTTATGTTTTTCAACCTCCTTTTACTTCTATCTTTTGTCTGCATTTTTTTGATTTGAAAGGCTTGGATCGCAATTATGGAAAAGACATGAAAAGACGTGTTATGATGTTTACCTTCTTCAAGTGTAGGAGGAATCCTGAGGATAATTATCTTGTGATCCTTCTCAAACCTAAACCAATTCCATTTTTTGTAGTAAGTTCAAATGGTAGCAATGTTGAGTCAAATTTTGAATTCAATCGCAATAACCTATTATGCAATTTGTTTGTCTTAATGGATTGCCCATTTATGTTGCTTTTGTGGTAGATTTCTAAGAGATTCATGTCATTATAAAGGAAGAGGAATCATAATTTCCCCCACTTAATAAACCTAAAAAAAATTATGGCATATCATGGAAGTGTCACGATGTGTGGGCTATTCAATTCCCATGGGTAGAGATGTTGAAAAGTAAAACCGGAGAAGTTCACTATGTGAAATGCTTGGTATGTTCATTTGTGAAGGGCAAGGATGTGATCCTAAGGCCAAAGGTTAACACTTTTAAAAAACATGTGGAAAAAACAAAGGTTGTTTGAGACATGCTGGACTTGGGCAAGAAACAAGGAAAATGGTATGTTAATAAGAAGTCCAACCATGCAAAGAATGAGGTAATTGTTTATTCTAAGAAGAGTTACTTCATAATTGCTGAACAAGTTCAAGGAGGGGTTAAGGGGGAGTAGGGTAGAAAACAACAATAGTTTATTACAATTCTGCATTTATTATAGTGGACCAGCCCATGCTTGAATTTGAGCCTTTGAAATTTCTCTTTTCATTCTTAAATGTCCCTTTGTTGCCAAAACATCATTGGAATGATTCATTATGATGGGTTATGGTTAGATGTATGCATAAGCAAGTCATCAAAAAAGTGGAAAAAATTATTGCACGTTCAAAGTACCTTGCATTATTTTATTATGAAGTAACCATGATCGATAACCATTCATGGATTTCTACCCATTCCTATGTTGTTCAAGATTAGTGTCGCATACATGTACTCATTTTATAAAAGTAGGTTATTGAAGGAGGGGGCGCAGATAATCTAACTAAGGTTATTATGGGTGCTTTGAAAGAACATGGTGGTCTTTTTAATATAGATATTGCTACAAAAATAATTTCCTTTGGGGTTGATGGAGTGAATGTTTCCTAGGAGGTGCATAGTGGTGTTACTCGCCAAATGCAAGATAAGTGTTCCCCCCATTTGGAAAGCATTCATTGCATGGTCTATCACACCAATCTAGTTGTGCAAACTTTGTTTCAAATCCTTATTGTGAAATCTATAGAAGATTTATTGTAGTCCTTGTATTCTTTTTTCTCTCATAGCTCGAAAAAAACATTTTGAGTTTTTGAAGTTGGTACAATTAATAAAGGATTTGAAAGGGAAGAATTTTGTGGGATGTTAGAACACACTAGATCACATGTTAAGTCCAACAAAAAGGGTGATGGAAATGTATATGCCATTAGTAGAAAAATGGTTAAAGACAATCCATCAATCATGTTTACTAAAGTGAATTTTGAGCTTCTTTGTGATGTAAACCTTTTCATCTTTCTTTCTTGTTTACTACCCATGCTAGAAATTATCCATGCATTGATCAAGTTTACAAAGAAGAGAGATGTTTTTGTATGCAATTATGTTGCTACCATAAAGATTTGCCAAGGTTAGCTTTACTTTCACTATGTGGATTTGGCAACAAAATATGTTTATGATATTTTCAAAGACTTCCAATGCTTGATTGCTTGCAATCATAACAAAGTGCATCTCAAATGGAAAACCAATTTATTAGATGTCAATATTTTTGGCAATGAGTATTTGGTTTTTGATTCATCAAATTACACATTTTAGGTTATATTTGTAAATGCCACTGGTGAGGAAGGTTCAAGTGACCCAAAAGGTCTTCACTAATTTAATGGAGGATGCAAAATCATCATGCTTAGGTTTTTTTTTCCTACCATTCTTTTTGTGGTTTTATGTCTTTGTGTTGTTTGTTTGTTTCTCTTTCGTTTAGAGTCTAGTTTTATTAATTTTTTGGTCTTTTATTTGTTTTTGATTTTGTAGTTGTAGCATAAGCTTTCACTCGTGAACTAATTACAAGGTTTCCAGCATCCCATTTGATGGATGTTATGGGCATTTGTTATTCGCAATATTGGCTTCAAGGTGATGCGGAGGATAATTTTAATTGACATATAATGTTGATTAAAACACATTATTGTTCCAAGAAGCTGTTGGAACTTGTCAAATTTTTAGAAGCAAGTTCACCTCTTGCTATAGCCAAGATTTGCCCAACAATTCTATTTGCAAGTGTTCTTGACATGTAATCTAGTATTTTTAAGATCACTATGCAATCTAATGCTATTGTTGCTATGGAGGCACCATTTTATGTTAATCCTTTAGTTCAACTTTGGTAGACTTTGGAGGCTTTTTGCATTTTATGACATTCTTTCTTTGAGTTTTTCAAATTGGTGAAAATTGTAGTAATACAAATGTTGGGTTTAGTGGAAGATGAGCGGACATTTTCCACTATTTCTTTCATGAAATCTAAATTGAGGAACCGCCTTAATGAACATTTGAATATTGCTGTGGGAATGTATTTTCAAACTTTTTTCGGTTTGAATACTTTCCCATATGACACATGTTTTGAAGATTGGAAAGAGTCAAAGCTTAGGCAAGCATTGGATTAGACTTCTCTACTGAAAATTGGGTGAGGTTTGTTTGTTCTAATCCCATCATTATTGGGCCATTCTCAATGATGACATCTAATAATGGTTGAAGCTAAGTTTTATACAATTATGATAGAATCACCCAACAATGACCAAGACCAAGCTTCAAGGTCATTTCTATGCATACAACAATGGTTATATAATAACTATGTTTGAGAGATTTTCATGGCCAAATTAAGTGCATCACCAATTAGCAACATGGGTTAAAGGTTGTGTAGTCATATGTTTTATTTTCATTTTGTAATGAATACTAGATTTTGCTATTATAACATTGGACATTTTGCCAATCTTTTATGAAATGTTTCTCTTGCACACAGTTAGTTTTCAATTTATTGAAGCTTTAGATTGCCATACATTGCATTGTTGAACATTTAAATATTGCCAAATATGCATAAGTTTTAGTTTAATAGAAGCCACTTGTTCAAAATTTCAAAACCTTAAAAAAATAAAATTGGAAAGAAGTGAGAAAAAAATTAGTAAAAATCATCATATTTCTATATTTGGTTTTCAATGTGTAGTCATGAATATAGAAGGTTGATTAATGATTTGTACTCCATATCTGGTTTATAACCAAATTTTATTAAATCTTCCTAGGGATGATCACAATTTTTCATTTTCCTATGGTTGGTCACCATTTAGGCTACATAAAGAAAAACTATTGGGATTCTGTGATCAGTGTTTTTTTTTCTTTGGTAAACTTTCATAATTTGGCGAATTTTTTTCAGAAAATGTAAAAAAAGGAGAAAAAAAAGTGATTTTTGGGGAAAGATTTCCCCATTTGTTGAAGTAAAAATAATTAAATTAACCACATCTAGACCTAGGCACTTCGGAGGTCATCACTTGTAGCAGCAATGTTTGTAAAAATGCTACAGCCCGGCTAGGACAGTTACCATTTTCGCCAATTTTTTGAAATAAAAGGATTGAATTAGCCACATCTAGACCTAGGCACTTCAGAGGTCACCAATTGCAGCAACAAATTTTTGGAAAAATGCTACAACCCATCTAGGACAGTTGCCATTTAATGATAATTTAATGCTAGGGGTCCTCGCCACTGGACATACTTGAGGAATTTGGAAAAACAAACTAAACCCCTGTAGACTGTGACGATCCTTCAGTTTTCCATCCATTTGGTAGGTAGTGCCCAGTCGCTGCTACGGATGTTTTCGACCCAATTTTGGAATGGAAGTTTGTTTTTGCGACCCAAATTTTTCTGTCGTCGCTATGCCAAACCCTAACCTCACAAGTACAGAAGTAGCAAAAGGTCGTTGGCAAGCAGCTCGAGCTTTGTAGCAATGGCAACAGCAGCAGTGTGTGTCTCTGGGTCTTTTCTTTCACTGAATTCTCTCTCTAAGTCTTTAAATTGTTCTTCTCCACCTTCTTCCCTTGCTGCTTTTTCATCATCCCCGCTTTTTCTGACTTCTCGTCTGCGTCAGCAGCAGCAGCAGCAGTACCAGCCTGCGCTAGTTTCAAGGGCTTTGCAGTCTCCTCATTTGTTCCCTGTGCTGTCTCTTTCCAAATGCCTCTCAGACCGTCTGCGAGCTGATACTGGTGGCCAAAGAGGAGGAAATGGAGCGCAATCTCTCTGGAAGATTCCATCTCGGAGAAGAAGTTCTCGTCGTCTTCAAGTGGTGGCATCGGTAGTGGGGATTAACACTGCCGCGCCGGATGTGCTTGTGAACACTCTCCTTTCCCTTGTATGTTCCCACTCCCTGGACTTACGCCTGGTTTTCAGTCGCTCTATCTTCATGCTTTTTGTTTTCATGGAATGCTGCTGTGGCCTTTTGTTGTAAAATCCAAACACGAATTGCGGGAGTATTACGGTCCGAGTGTTCTGGACTATCAAGAGAATTTCTATGTTCTTTTCCTGCCACTATAGTTGCTGCAGCAGATCGAGAGTCTCTTAGATTCCAGCCTTCGCAGTGCTCAGGAGGATTTGCTCTCCACACTGGTAGATAGACGAACTGTACAGGGCTCGGCTCGACGCCGTTCCGTAAGGTGGTAACCGGTTTTACCAGGGCTTGTTCCAGAGCTTGATTCACATAGCTAAGTGGAACTGGCAGAACCGAAAGTGGAACCAGCAGACAAGACCAACTGTCCCACTTTGGAAAAAGCCCTAAAAGGGCACCTGAATAAGACATCAAGACCAGTTAACCGAGTAGAGCTCTCTTTTAAGACCGATTACCTGATTAGAGCTCTCTCTCATTGGGGTTTTGTGAGAGTGCAGAAACATGTTGCACGAGTGCGAACCATCCTGAAAGAGAGGACCCTCAAATGTGCAGGTAGAGGGAACAGACAGGGGAATCAGGATTGGAAAGCAAGAGGAAGCTATGGTAAACGAGATTGTTGCAAGATTGGAGAAGGAATGCATCCCAAAACCTCTTGAAAGTCCACTAATTTTTGGAGGTAACAAATTTCAGAGCTTAACTGGACCCTGAACCCTAGCAGATAGAAGAGATGTGAATCCTTTCCTGCAAACAGTGCAAAGTTAGCCTATGTGAAATTGGGAAGAACCCACTTGGGCAACCTATGAGGACAAGCCTTGGTTGCAGCTCCTGTGGGGTGGATGAGTGACCAAGAAGGAAGCCCAGTGTTGTTACTATATATAGCACAGCTTTGAGACTGCCTTTGAGAGGAGGCCAGTACCTGTGTTGTATGAAAGACTCTTATCAGTTATGGCCAGCAAAGATAGTGGTGTTGGGGTCCTCTATTGTGAATCCTGGCTTGCTGATCACCTGAACACTTTCAATAACATGAAGCAATTTGAACATCCTATCCCCAACAGCTCAACCTCAGCTCAACCTTAGGCCTGTATTGGTGGCAGTCAGTATCCTGACATGAGAAGTCTGAATATGAAAATGTAACTAAAGTTGTATGATGGCATCACAAGGAGGTAAAAAGTTGCAAGTAATTGATCTAGGTGGTTGGGGTGTACCAGAATGTGAGGTGGCATACAGCAGCAACCCAATGGCTCCAGGTGGCTACTACCGCAGCTTGCTGGGCCGTGCACTGCTAAAGACCAGGGATATGGTTCAGACCATCAGTGCTCCTGATAATGTACACAATCAAGTTGCATTTGCAGCTTTTGGAATTATTGATGGTCAGGTTTCATTGCAAGGTATTCCTCTCTTGTGGACTGGTCTCATCTGTCAAAGTACATATTGGTTATTCCAAGCAGTGTATTAGATTGCATTGCAACTATGAGGACAAGGGCTGCTGCAGTAGAGCTAGGAGTGATAAGTGATTACTTTCAATGTTGGGCTTGCAAAGTTGCCCTAAATGTCTCTTGCTTGCACAAGGTGGATAGCACCTTCCTTCAGCATGAGCAACAAAATCTGTAGACATTGTGGGCCGCTCAGAGGTGTTCAGCAGCACTGCGCACTTAATGGTGCATGTGTTTGTGCTCAAAAGACTTTCCTTATGAGGTGAAAAATGATTGGGCCAGAAATGGCATGGTACACTTGATTTGTAGATGGCTACAGACCATATATGGCATCTGATGACATTTGCCTTCAATGTTGGAATGAAGCAGTGTAAATAGCAAATCAGGTGTAGTAGATTTTGGCCATAGCTCAGCATGTTTAGGATTATTTGCTAGTTTATGATCAGTACAATACTTCTATGAAGCTTCTATGAATCAAATTTCAAGACAGAGTGCCTTTTGGGGGATATTGTTGACTTCGGAATAATTTATTCATTTGCTTGGTGACTTTCTTTTGCAGGTAAGCTGAAGGCTCTTGATGACAAATGGGTGGAAGTTACTTTCAATGCACCTACTGTAGAACTGGGACCATTTAGAACACAGTACGGTGGAAACAGTACTGTGAAACTGGCAGTCATCTACCTTGATAATGTAGTCAGGATTGGCAGAGGATCCCGAGGATCTCTTTTTATTTTCAAAAGACGAAATTAGTGATCTGTATGGGTGGGTCAGGGAGCACTGACATCACTCTGATGTAAGGTGGTTCCACTGGTTCCTCTATTTTCTTGCTCCCTTTGAATGTCAGCAAAAAGTTGTATATTACTTGCAGGCCTGATGGTGAGAGTTAAAATTTCTCACACAGAAAAGATGCTTAGTAGTTCTTGTGCCTGCAGTGCAGACCGTTCCAGTACATCTGTTTCAGGCAAGGGACATCTTGTATCCACAAGATTGAGCAATTTGAGATGTGCAGCAATGTCCAAATTGTAGCAGAAGTTCTGTATACTGTTTGGTTCTTTTAATGGAATCTAAATGAGCTGAAAATCAGAGCCTCTCAGAAAGACCTCACCTTGCCCATCTGGAATCTCTTATGTTTTTTGAAATAGGTACCCTTTGATGGAATACCATGAATTGAATACTGCCAGATGTCATATTGGCCATACCAGCCAATTTCTCAGTGAAAAGCAAATGTTGCAGAACAGAAAAATATTCATACTAGCACTGCATTCATGGTGATTGCAATGAAACTATTGTGTCAACTGCCAAGATTTCAATCCTGTGAGGAAATCCCCACTCTGTCAAAGCTTTAGAGGTGAACAGATGTAGAAGAAAGAATGGGAGAAAAAAAATTGTTAGAGAGAGAGAGAGAGAGAGAGAGAGAGAGAGAGTGAGTCCCTTGCTATGATAGTTCCTTGGACAATGAAGGTGGGAGGAGTAGTGCAGACATTTGTTTGCTACTTGGGGTCATAGCCTTCCAGAATCAAATTGTGAGTGCCATGAGGAAGGGCCATGCGCAATCCATTGAGCTCCTCCTTGGCAATCAATTGGCAACCTAGACGAGATGTTTCTGTCAAGCCAAGTGCAAGATCAAGGATGTCATTCTCGTCATCAGAAGGCTCCGGAAGCTTGTCATAGCGATCTTGATCCATGATGATCACATGGCACGTAGAACATGCCATTGATCCTTCACAAGCTCCTTCCAACTCAATATCATTCTCATGAGCAGCGATAAGCATCGATTTACCTAGGGCAACTTCAACCTCCTTCTCCTCACCATCTTTGTTCACAAAGGTGACCAATATTTTTTTCTCCCCAGCAATGTCCGGCTTCTCAGGTGCAGCAGCAGTTGTTGCAAATCCTCGTTGCGTCGGTGCCACAGAATCGCTAACACGAAAACAAAGGGAACGAGGAGGAAAAGCCTTGGGCATCAAAGGTGGCCTCTTAGAAATACCTAATTCTGCAAGCGAATTTGATATGAAAGTAGAGACTTGCGGAAGTTCTTTTGGACATAAGCATTCGCACCTTCTTCTTCTTCTTCCCTGGTCCTTGTACGCCAGATCTTCTACAGAGACAGAATAGCATGCTATCATCGCTACATGACACCAAACCGCTGATGTGACGTTGGGTGTAGATGCTTCTCCGGCATACCTTCGAAGGAGCTTGGAGATAGGTTTCAAAGGCGCTTGTTGAAGAAGATGCATTCCCAACCTCTGCAAACTTGGCGGAGCTCTTATTCGCTTCATCTTTCACAATAACCGATCCTGAACTTCTCCCGACTACAACCAAAATTTCGGAATCTGTTATCGAAAACAGGGACGCACATAAAGGGAGGAAGAGCAGAGCAACATTGGAGTCCAGAATCCCCGAGTTCAGCAACAACAGTTTTCTGCACGAAAAGCACGAAAAGTGTAAGATAAAGCGGTGTGCCAAACACCTTTCAGGGCGTTCCCCAAACAAGGGACCTAGGAAGAGGCCATAGCTAAGTCTGGCACTGCATTTTGGGAACATCCACTATCCCTGGGGCTTTATGTGTAGGGTAAAGGCTTATGCCGTGGGCATTATTGAAATAAGGGCCCATGCAAGGCGGAGCTGAGGTGGGCCTGATCTGGTAATGCCCCATGGCTGAAGGTGATACACATGGTGTAAAAATGGATGATTTTATAAAACAATAATGTTTTCCCCATGATATCCAATGGGTATCTAGGGGTACCTGGGGGTACCCCATGAATATCATGAGAAAAAAAAAACAACGTGGGACATTTTGGCACACAAAATGCTTGCAAGTGCGAACATTCTGTTTTTCAAAACCTGCAAATTTTTCATTTTCTAAAATGCCAAAAATACAATGAGGCTTCTTAGGCTTGGTAAATGTTCCTCCAAATACACTTGGAATCTTCTCTTAGGTTTCTATGCACCATGTGAGGCAAGGATTATCATGAATCTAAACATATGTACATTGAGCGTCCCCTACTTTGATGGTTGTAGCCTTGAGGATTAGGCCCAAAAATTAAAGGAGACTTGCAGGAGAATGCATATACAGGCCTTCTGCATCTTAAAGTTTGAAGGGATTTTTTATGTGAATTGTGAAACATTTGCATGCAAATGGTGGAAGGTCTCTTGAATCAATGAAAGCATCTTCCAGGCCAGGAGGTGTTTTCAAATACAAAGTAAAAAACCTTGGAGTGCTTTACTTTCACCTTGAGTTAGTTTTTGAAAGGGTCACAAACTAGTGAGACCCTCACATAAGGACATTGGTATCATGCTCAGTAATGTTGTATGGAATACCATTTACTTGAAGTTAACTTTTCTTAAATCACTGTTTTGTCAAAATGTCACATCCACTTTACCACTTTGCCTAGTCCTCTTTGCTAAGTTGCTAGGTCCACATTGCCAAATCACCAGCCCCACATCACTAGTGCTACATTGCCAACTCACCAAGTCAACTTCATCTTGTGGACTACCTGAATGTCTTGAAACTGTCCATAATTCAAATTTTACAATCTACCGAATGGCTGAAGTTCATTCCTTTGCTGTCCAAACTGTCTGTCCCAGAAAAGAAAACCGCTCAATTTCAGGTTGCTTAATGAAGGGAATATCTTTTTTTTTGGGGGAGATGGGAGTCTTCATTAGAAGATGTGAAAATTGGGTCAACTTGGATGATAATTGTAAACATACCTAAATTCATACATCCATCTCAATTTCATGTGATATTCTGAAGTTGTCTAATGAAGGGTTCAAACATTTGTTATTTCTATTTTTTTCAAAAGAGGCAAGGGAGGTGGGGGTGGTGTGTTTGATTTCATGGCTCTTTGAAGCTTGAGAATAACCCTTTCAAGTTAGCCTTTAGAGTTTTGTTCAACTGGTTTTTGAAGCATGTGTGTGGTTTTTGGTTTTGTGTTCATTGTCTAATCCTTTTAAACATTTTGACAATTAAGGTTATTGAATGATCGAATGAGATGTAAATCCAAGGATGCATCAACATTTGAATAGGATGGTGGGTGGAGTTAATTAATTAACCCCCTCCCCAAATAGTTCAAAAAGGTTCATCCACATTAAAAAGATCATCATCCTGGTCTCTAAAGGAGTAACTTAATGTTCAAGTTGTGGGGAAAGTACTATGTAAATTATTGGTGGAATTATAGGAGGTAGCGTTGAAGGAGACACATTTTGGTGGTAAATAATGTTTTAAATTTTCTTATGTACAAGTGCTTAGTATATGAAGATCATAAGTAGGTTTAGGATTGAAATTATGTATGTTTATTACATAGTTATGAAAATTTATGTTCTTGTTTGCATAAATATTTTCTCACTTTTTTATTGTTTATATATAATTAATATGTCACATCATTTTCCTACCATGGATTTGACATAAACTACATCAAAACCTTTCAAAACTAAAATTTTGATTCTTTTCACAATTTTATTTCATGAAACTTTACATTCATACAACAATTTATTTCTATCAAATGAAAATGTTTTCAAAACTTAAAAACACCCATTTATATACTAACCAAAAAGAAATTAAACAAAAAAATTCTTAAAGTCTACACATCACATGGCTCCCCATGTGATTTTACATGCATAATAAAATGGCAAAAAAAATTTATATAAATTATCATGTGAAAGTTAATGCATCTTAATGTGCCAAAAACTTTTCACATTATTTTCACATAAATATGTGAAAGTCAATGCATCTTAATGTGCCAAGGAATTTTCATTTGACTTTCACATAAATATGTGAAAGTCAATGAACTTTAACGTGCCAAAGACTTTTCATTTGATTTTCCACATAAATTTTCATGTGAAAATCAAGCACTATGACCAAATCATAATTAAACTATGAAATCATATTAATAAATAAATCATCAAATTTAAACGTTAAATAATTACATAAATAATAGTCTAACTATATCAAGTTACATATCCACTCTTTTACACAAAGCTTAGAGTCCATCCCTTCAAAGATTACAAATGACCAACTATAATTCTTTTCCTTACATGAAAAAATAAACATTTTATTGACTATTTCCCCTTGAGATTCATGGATGAATGGTGATTATATTCACCCAAATTGAAATGTTAATAAGCCTAATTTGTTGCCAAATTATCAAATAGGTTAAGGATTTAATGAATTTCTAAATAATGAAAAGAATTTATGTTAGTTATTGACATTAAAATTAAAATACACCATTGTTAACAATTTTACAACATAATAGAAAAGTGTATATGTGTATATACTTAAATGTTATGCATTTCTTTAAGAAAAATATTTTAATGATTGTCATTCAGATTTTATTTCCAAAAAAATTATGTTCTTGGATTTTTTATTAACATGTAAAACATCATCTTTGATATCATCATTTAAGTGATTACATTTTTCTTTGAGAATCTTGTGTTTTCTTAAAGATAAATATTTGGAATTTATAGCAACTTGTAAAACTAGCTTATTAAATTTTAGACAATTTTTTTTATTTAATTGAAAAAATAATACAAAATGAAATTTCATAGAATTTTTGTTTGTAACAGTAATCATTGAAATTCAATTTGACAATCTTTGTTTTTCATAAAAATTTATTTAAATTTTTTTCAAAAAAATTATAATTTCAAAAACATTTTTCCTCACAAAACATTCTTAAGGAATAATCATTGAAATTTAGTTTGACAATTTAAAAAAATTTAAAAATATTTTCTTGTTGTTTTCAACAAATGAAGTATTGTAAATTGTGAATCTTGTTACATTTTGTACCCAAAAAAAGAGAAAAAAAGTCCAAAGAATTCAATTCAGAATAAGAAAAGATAGGTCTAGGGGCAAACACAAAACTCAAAATATCAATGAAGGGCTCAAACTTAAATTTTTTGACTTTTTAGGCAGCCTAAAAATTGAATGGTTTTCTTTTATGGAAGAAGTTTAGGCACCAAAGGAAAGAATTTTAGGAATTAGATAGCCTCTAATTTTTTCACTTTTGGGTAGTCTGAATAGCATTCAAGAAGTCTACAAGATGAAGTCAGCTTGGCAAGTTACCAAGTCATTCGCTTAGAATTTTGCAAAAGTGGACTTGGCAAAATAGGAAACGTCAATTTGACAAATATTGCCAAATAAGAGAAGTAAACTTAGCAAAACAGCCTAGCCCTGGTACTCCATACATTTTAAAGCATGGAAACATTTAGTAATCATCAAGAAGCTTAGATTAATCAATGGGTTACATGACAACTTTGTAACAAAAGTCCACATTTATAGTCTGTAACAAATTTAAATTTTCAAGAAACTTGAATTGTACTATTTGATCCCATAGCTTCAAAGGATTGAACCTTTATTTTGTGGTCTTTTTTTTAGTTGACCATGATTTTCATGGATCCAATAAATGTGCATAAAATAACTAAAAATTTACCATTAATTATATATGTGTTTAAAATAGATAAAAATTTCATAGCGGGGGCATCCTGTGACAAGTGCTTTGTTCCATCTAGTTGTGCTCAAAATCACCTCATATCTCTAAAGTCAAGCATTGATCAAATGTAGAGTTGTGTCAACAATGAGTCAACTTATCAATCAATAGAAAGTAATATTTCTCAATTAATTTTATGAGAATATGTGTTCTTTTGAAGTTTTCCACAAAATACTTTATGTATTCAAATGTTCAGGTTTAGGTAACATTAATTACTTACACATTTTCAACTCAAATGCAACTCTCCAATGGAAAGTGCTTGTCAACACAACAAGAAACAAGACTCCAATTGAGTGACTTTTTGTGAGGTGCTTGTCATCACAGCATATTATCTACAGCTATGATCGTATTTAATAACTTTATGGAAAGAGACCCCTAGATTATGGCAAACATTTCATTAACATTTAGAGGAAAAAATTAATCAATTGTGGGTGGATTAGCTATAATATAAAGTTTTGCCCACTTGCCACCTCTCAAATTTAAGTACAACCCTTGCAGATCACTTGAATATCTTTTTGTTGCCTTTGAGTAGAGACCACTCTTCCCCCTCATCCTCATTAGATGTCATTGACATTTAGACAAGAAGATCAGTCAATTGGAGGTGAATTAGCCATAATAAATTTTGCCCACTTGCCCCTTCCAAATTTGATTACAACCTTGAGGTGAACAAATCATGTCCTTCATTTGATTAACTCCTTGTTGCCTTTGGATAGAATCCCCTCTATCTGCCCTCCTCCTAATCATTAGAGGTCCATGTGTGCCTTATTTTCATTGACATTTGAACCAAAAAATTACCGAATTGTAGGTGGATTAGCCATGATATGTGCCACCCACTTGCCCCCTCCCAAATTTGACTGGACCACGGGTCCTGCATATCATGTCCTTCATCTAATTACTGCAATACCTGGGTGGCTTCTGCAAATTTTTGTTGAATAATTAATTTAATCTATAATTTCTGGTTTGACAGCAACCTTTTTAATTCTAAAAATTTCAAGGTATTTGTAATATTTTCGGTAAAATTGAACAACTTCTGAAAGACTTTTCATTGTGTTAGTGGTTAGATGGTAGTAAGGTAGATGTTTCGGTCAGGCGGCAGGTCTATGGTTCAAAACTGGCTTTGACAGATTTGAAATTCTTCACAGAAATGGCAGGACTTTTTCTGAAATTTTCGACAAAGCTAGAAATAATTTGATTTATGCCTAAGCCGCCCAGGTACTACCATTCCTTATTGCCTTTGGGAAAAAACCCCTCTAACATTTCGGTAGAAGTCACTTCATGCTTTATTTGCATGGATATTCAAACAGGAAAATCAGCCAATTGTAGGTGTAAATGCCACCCCCTTGCCCCGTCCCAAACTTAATTACAACCCCAGTCTATAATGTCCTTCACTGGATTGTAGCTCCTTGTTGCCTTGGGTGGAAAGTTGTAACTGCTCTTCCTGGCCTTGTTAAAGTCGTGGCATGCCTTGTTTCCAATGACAATCACAAAAGAAAGTTAGCCAATTGTAGATGGATTAAGCATAAGAATTCCTGCCCACCTGCCCCTTCCCAAATTTAATCACAGCCCCTGAGATGATGTCCTTCACCTCCTAAACTCCTTACTACCCCTGGGTAGAAACAGATCATCTTCTCTCATCAAAGGTCATTTCATGTCTTATTTTCATTAAAATTGCCTAGCATGCCATTTGGATTCTATCACAACAATCCACATTGACACCTGGAGAGTCCGCTCTTTCTATATTCTAGGAAACACTTGGGGTAAACATTTATTTTATTATGGAGGTTTATTATTATCCGTTCACCTTATAATTATTTAATATTATAACATACATGATTATTTGACATGCTATTTTAAAAAATATTGGACTACAATCATCAAATGTTTAACATTCTATATAAAAAATATTTTTAGAAGGTGATATATTTTATTAATCACAAGTTTAATGTCATTTAAAGTGTAAACATTTTGACCTAATTCTAATTTTTAATCCAAATTTCATCCAAGTCTACCCTGTCTTTTTATGAACTTTCAATTCAAATCAACCAAATTACATGTGTCCTACATGTGTCTCTCGCATTCTTGTGCCCCTATTATTTATCTTAATAAGATAAAATATATAGCTCTATATTTATTTAAGTGTAGTATATGATAATTAGAGTACATTATTTTATTTTGAAATATATTTTCAATTTTAGTTGAAAAAATAGTATACAAGAGGTCTTTGGCAGGTTTACTTGCCTTGATTTTTAAGAAGAAGAAAACATGATGGAAGGGTGAAAGAGGGAGGTGGGAGAAGCTTTGTCTCTATAGATATTCTTGGCATCTTGATTCCTATATTTTGGAATATTGTATCCACAATTATTCTTTTGTTGTGGTAATAATAATTGTGGAGGGTTTCTGGATGCAAAGCAACTTGTGTCAAGTGCATTCTTCTTAAAACATTGCTGAAAAATATGGTGGGGTCTATATGTGACAGGAAATGTGTTTTGTGGACATGGTTGTTGAAAGGGACATTGTAGGCTAGCTAGGGATGTCTCAAGGATGTCTTGGCACTTCCTAAATTATTCATTTTAAAAAATATTTTATTATCATTTTTGGTCTACAAAAAATGATGTATGCCATCCATCTCTAATTGAGAATGATATGTGTCATTGGTTTTCATTATTTAATTTTTTTTTCCAGGTAACTAAAAATGATTCATGTTGTCTAAGAGAAACCAAAAACGATTTACATCCTTGATTTTTAATTTTTGCGAATGACCATTTTTAATGCTTTTCATAATCAATTTCTAATTTTTGTGAATGATCATTTCTAAAATTTTCTTTGTCTAGATGGATAGAAAATGATTTGCATCGGTTATTTTTCAGATTATTTAAAGAAAATTATTCTACAAAAATGATCAAATTGCTCTCCACTGTCAACCAAAAATCAATTCCACCATCAATGGGTAACTAGAAATTATCCTTATCGTCCATTGGTGAATAAAAAATAATCCACCTCATTGAGTGATCTTTGAAAAATGTTTAACCAACAAAAAATGATATATGTGTTCTTGGCAGGCAATTGGAATCGATTCACACTGGTTGGTTTTTTAACTTTTAAAATTTAAAAAAGAAATCTGCAAATTTTTCTTTGAGTGATTGGAAATTATTCAATGAGCTATCTAGGGGTGAGCAAAAACAATCTTGATTCTCCACCATCCCTATAATGCATTAAATGTTGGCCAAAAATGTTTTCAAAATGTTAGTCAACTTGGTTCATGGGAGGGAACTTCATATCGATTCATATGGGTCAAGGGCGACCATTATGATCAAGCTCAAAGGTTTGATCATGACACAATCACCTACAACTATGGAGTGGTAACATTTTTTCCAACAAAAAGTAAACCATCTAGTGCTTCTCTACCTTTTGCGGTAAAGGATAATGAAGATGAAGCATAAGATGTGCCATCAATTGGACGTCGACATACAACTTGGGCATGGAGTACCAAGGCTTGGTCCAATGAGTATCTAAAGGACCTATTCATTGCTTAGGTAATAAGGGTCCATAGCTACAGCTGAGTAGTCATTTTGCAACTAAAACATGTTGCTTATAACATAAATATGTTTATCCTTAATGTGTCTCCGTTGCAGTGACAACTGCCAAATAAATGTTATCTTTCTTGTTTGGAAACTGTCACATCACTTCAGAATTCAAGCTGTAATTTTTAGATTTTGTAGATGATAAATGTAAAATTGTCAATCTTGTAGTTGTTAAGAATTGATGCAGGGTTCAAACATGTTAAAGTATGTTAAAAAAGTTTCCATGAAAATAAATCTTGACTCAAAAGTAGTTTTTTTTCAACATAAAATTTGTGAAAGAAAGATTCAAAATCATTGAAGTTCCATTGTGAAATCATTAGGCTTTTCATTGAGTTTATGATAAAATGATATTAGTATGATAAAAATAGATGAGTAATATGTTCTAAAATGATATTTTAAGATAGAAAAATTAGTCTAGATGAGAACTTTGATAAATTATGATTATATAAGTATGAAAAAGTGAAAAATACATTTGTTCATTCCAGGGTTCCATCAACTTGAAATACCAAAAAATCAATTAAGGTTCTACTTTCATATGCTGGAGAACTTATTTTGCAGAAAATGGACATCCACTTTCACTTGCATTTAAAGATTATATTTAAATGCATATTAAACATTTGGTTTCCCTATATTGTTGTGGTAAAGTCAAATAATATCCTCTAATTACTGATCATTGTTCAATACATCATATTTAAACACCTTCAACATATGAAGGTTGAATCATAGACGCTTTCTAAAGAATTAGATTAAGTACACATGACTGGTAAATACTTTAATTTATTGTGCTTACACTTCAAGTACAACGGTAATTGTGTGGCAAACATTATTTTTCCAACTTAATATTGTATCTCTTTCTGTTGAATTCGTTACTTATGTTCCCATAGATGGTAATCATGTCTAAATATAAATTTGAACTTTGATTTTATATCTGCATATATATTGTTCCCCATAACAACTAACTTCGTATTAAATTGGCAATAATGGTCAATTGCCCACAAATGGTTTATAGTGGGGTCATTAGTTCCTTTCGTAATCATCAATGTTGCTGCCTCTGATCACCAATTTCGAGTGTACAATACCATTTACCAGTGAAATATACCTTGAAGCTCGCAAGTCTTTTAACAAATTTCTGCAAATGAACTTTGTAATCCACTGGCTTAATTATTTTCTTGGTCTGCAAACCTTGCCATCTTTATCCTCTCCTTAACTGAACATCCATTTGTGATCCAATTTTGCTGCATGTTTACATTTGTTTAGAAGATAAATAGTACACATGATGTGTATATATAGCATCATCAATTATTTTGCTTCTCAAGCTACCATATCTACATGTATGTGCATGTAAAAAAAATTCAAATCCTCCCACAAGTAATTATGAATTAAAGTTGAGCTGACAGTTGTTGCCATGGGTGAACCATCTGAGATAATACTTAAATGGTGATGCAATTCTCCCATCAATTTCTGTATTGGTGAACAATGAACATGAACAAGACTGAATGGAAAGAACTATTCAAGAGAATGGGTGAACATTGGAATGCTAGAGGAGTAAACTAGTAAACCCATGCATATTCATGTTGTTGTGGAAGCCTAGCACGTTCAAAAGCCCCCATTGTCCTTTTGAAGGGAAGGGGGAGGAATCTTCATAGACTATGTCCCACAGTTAGTGCATGCCCTGACCATTAGCCTGGGCAAAAAAAGGCAAAGAACACTCGACTTAAGCAAAAAAATTCTTGCAGCCTGAAGGGGCCCGCTCTTTTAATCTCTTGGGCGGTGGGGGGGAGGGTCGGAGTGTTGGATCTTTAGGATTATTATTGTTCCCAATGTGTTCCCAACACCTGTTCCCCAAGTTCCCAACGTGTTCTCCCAGTTCTCAATATGTTCACCCATTTCCCATCCCCAACATGTTCCGAATAGCATCTCACTTTATGCTTGTGACGTTGCAATTCTAGACGCTGCGACTTGTATAGGCTTGTGATAATTCAAGTTTCAACAACATTTCAATGTCTGCGAACAAATGTTTGAGATTTTGACTTTGCATGAGGATTGTCATGTAATCAACATCTAAATTTCATCAAACAAAGAACAATGTGCATTTAACACTTAAAAACTTCCTTGACAATGCCTGTACTGATTGCACATGTGCATGTAAATTGTTCATTTGATATGAATTTAAATGTTTCCATATTCAATTTGAACTGTTTTGATGCGATATTTTAAAGGACCCACCTCATCCCAATCACATCCGGTCTAAAGAAGAATTAGAGGTCGAAATAGACAGTCAAAGTTAAACACCAATATATCCATTTCCTATTTCTAAAAACCACCTCAAAATAATTCCCATCAGATCAAGTTCTAAGAAGACAGATTGCTGAGAGTACACAAAATAATTTATGTTGATTCACTGAAAATTTTATCCATAAAAATCATTACAAATCATAAATTATAGAAATGATTAAGCCCATGTCAATCATTATAAATCGATATGAATCAAACATAAACATCCATACACAAAAACACTGCAAGGTCATATTTATGAAAACACTGGTACACAACAAGCATAGCAACTCATAGATCACATCATTGATAGTGTTCAATGGGTATCTATCCGGAGCAAACTATGCAACAACCATCATGGCCATAGATGTGCAATACTGCTCATCATGAGATCACGAAGTGGGTGATCAGCAGTTTGAGCTTTTACATAGCCAGTCTTGTCTCACACTGATCTTCTGCAGCGATTCTAGCAACTGCAGCACGATCTGTAGAGCCGTTTATTACTATTGTAGACATATTCAGATCTCCCTTTTGATATAGTTCCTTGTCATGGATTGTTTTTCTCTTCATCATCTCCGCTGCTTAGAGCAAGCTAGCTTTTGTGTGATTCAATCTAGCTAGCTAGCTCTTGAATCTTCTGCTGTTGCGGGCGACGATCTAGGCGTCAGATTCACACGATCCAAACGAAGTCGGTTTGCACGGTTTGCGTGGGAGCGCGATCTTGCCAGTGCACTCGTTTTCTCCTGGAGAAGGAAGATTATTATGTCC
>Ga0116227_10007939_pt1 | contig 20361 bp, 23 predicted proteins | sample S1TSphgellanicum_FD_89693 | JGI IMG/M metagenome (GOLD analysis project Ga0116227, IMG submission 89693) | Host-associated microbial communities from peat moss isolated from Minnesota, USA - S1T2_Fb - Sphagnum magellanicum MG | ecosystem: Host-associated > Plants > Peat moss > Unclassified...
GCAGCTGACTCCCGAGGAACTGGCGGCAAACCGGGGCAAGCTGAAGCAATGAGGCATGGGCGCGAGGCTTAGGGCCGGTTCGACATTGACCGAATCGGGTTACGGGGTCGAACGGGCCCTCACGCTTTTGTTTGAAGCGGCATCTTTGTCGGCGTGCCGACGCACTTATTTGCCGACGATGCCTTAGAGTCGATAGCGGGACAGCGCCAGGTCCTCATGCTCGATGTTCGGGCGCCGGCCGCTTACCAAATCGGCAAGGAGCGCGCCGGAGCCGCAGGCCATCGTCCAGCCAAGCGTGCCGTGGCCGGTATTCAGCCAGAGATTGCCATATGTCGTCGGCCCGATCACCGGCGGCCCATCGGGCGTCATTGGCCGCAGCCCGGTCCAGAATGTCGCATCACGCACATTGCCTGCGCCTGGGAACAAATCATTCACCGAATGCTCCAGCGTGTAGCGGCGCGGATTGCGCAGCCTGCTGCTGAACCCCGCCAGCTCGGCCGTGCCGCCCACCCGTATCCGGTCGCCCAGCCTGGTGATCGCCACCTTGTAGGTCTCGTCCATCACCGTGCTGACCGGCGCGCACGCCTCATCGGCCACTTTCATGGTGATCGAATAGCCTTTCACGGGGTAGACCGGCAGGCTGATCCCCGCCGCCATCAGTAGCCGGGGCGAAAAGCTGCCCATGGCGACGACATAATGATCGGCCGTATGGGTGCCGGTCGCCGTCACCACGCCGGTGATGCGGCCTGCTTCGGTGGTCAGGCGCTGGATGGTGGTGTCGTACAGAAATGTCACGCCGGCTTCCGCCGCCAGCGCCGCCAGGCGCTGGGTGAAGATATGGGCATCCCCGGTCTCGTCGCCCGGCAGCTTCATGCCGCCGACAAACTTGTCCAGCACATTGGCGAGCGCCGGTTCATGGGCGATGCAGCCGGCCGGATCGAGGATGCTATAGGGCACGCCGAGCTGGTCCAGCACGGCGGTGTCGTCCACCACATGATCGGCCTGGGCCTGGTTGCGGAACAATTGCAGCAGGCCACGCTGCCGATCGTCGTAGCTGATGCCGGTCACCGCACGGAGGTCGCGCAGCCGGTCGCGGCTATATTCGGCCAGCCGCACCATGCGCGATTTGTTGCGCGCATAGGCGGCGGCGTTGCAGTTTCCCAAAAAACGCCCGACCCAGGCCAGCAGCGCGGGGTCCGGCAGCGGCCACACAACCAAAGGGCGATGCCGCATCATCAGCCAGGCGATGGCTTTCTTGGGGGTCTCGGGCGACGCCCAGGGGGCGGACATGCCCGGCGACACCTGCCCTGCATTGGCAAAACTGGTTTCCAGCCCGGCAGCCGGCTGACGGTCAATCACCATGACCTCGTGGCCAGCCTGGGCCAGATACCAGGCCGACGTCACGCCGATCACGCCACTGCCCAAAACGATGATCTTCACATCGGCCCTTTCGAAACGCAAAGAATGCTTGACGTAGGAACGCCAGTCATTACCTACTGACCACGCCTCAAGGAGGGCATGGCGTCATGTATATGACCAAGCTGGTGCGAGTCGGTAATTCTACAGGTCTGACCGTCTCGCGTGAAGCGCTGACAGAAGCCGGCCTGGAACGCGGGGATGAAGTGACCCTGCACGCCGAGGCAGGCCGTATCGAAATCGTGCGCAGCGCCGGCGACGGTTACGCCGCCGCCATGGCGGCTGGCCGGGCCTTTGCCTCCCGATACCGGCGCGCGATGGCGGTGCTTGCAAAGTAAGTCACGGGGCGCGTTGAAGTGACGGAGGGTTTCATCCTTCCGCCACTGCGCGCGATTATCGACATCCATGCCGAATTACTGGCCGAGCATGGCGGCGCATCTGGGTTGCGCGATGCCGGCGGGCTGGAAGCCTGTTTGGCGCGGCCGCAGCAACTGGCGGCCTATGCCGACACGCAACCGGATATTTTTGCGTTCGCCACCGCGCTCTGTGCCGGCATTTGCCGCATCCAGCATCCATTCATCGACGGCAACAAACGTGCCGCTTTCGCCAGCCTCGGCATGGTGCTGATGCTAAACGGACACTATCTGGACGCCCGCGAGCAGGAGGCGGCGGACCACATCCTGCGCCTTGCCGCGGGCGATCTGGATGAGGCCGGTTTCGCCGACTGGCTGCGGCACTGCAGCCTGCCGGCTCTGTTCTAGATAACCTAACCCACGATCTCTTCCGGCTTGAAGAAAAACGCGATTTCGGTGGCGGCGTTCTCGGCGCTGTCGGAGCCGTGCACGGAATTGGCCTCGATATCCTCGGCGAACTCGGCGCGTATGGTGCCGGCATCGGCCTTTTTCGGGTCGGTGGCACCCATGATGCGGCGATTGGCGGCGATGGCATCCTCGCCCTCCAGCACCTGCAACACGACCGGGCCCGATGTCATGAAGGTAACCAGGCCGCCGAAGAACGGGCGCTCACGGTGGACACCATAAAATTCCTCCGCCTGCGCCTTGGTGAGCTGCGCGCGGCGCTGGGCGACGATGCGCAGGCCGGCCTCTTCGAACTTGGCGTTGATCTTGCCGGTGAGGTTGCGGCGGGTGGCGTCCGGCTTGATGATCGAAAAGGTGCGTTCGGTGGCCATGGCAAAAATCCTGCGTCTCTAAGGGTGGGCGCGCCATAGACGACGCGGCCCAACCCCGCAAGCAGTCGTCAGCTTTCAGTCGTCAGTCGTCAGTGACCTCGGGTGCTGATATCTGACAACCGACGACTGAAAGCTGACGACTGTTCATGAGCCTGCTGACGATTTCCGGCCTTACCCTGCGCATGGCCGGCCGTGTTTTGCTGGATCGCGCCGACCTCTCCGTGGAGGCGGGACGGCGCATTGGGCTGGTCGGGCGCAACGGCGCCGGGAAATCCACCCTGTTGCGGGCGATTTCCGGCGACCTCAGCATCGATGGCGGCGAAATCCGGTTTTCCGCCCGCGCCCGGATGGCGCAGGTGAAGCAGACCGCGCCGCACGGGCCGCAAAGCCTGCTGGAGACGGTGCTGGAAGGTGATCCCGAACGCCTGGCTTTGCTGCGCGAGGCCGAAGCGCCCGATCCGGCGCGGGTGGCCGATATCCATGAGCGCTTGCGGGTAATCGGCGCCGATGCGGCGCCAGCGCGGGCCGCCGCCATTCTTGCCGGGTTGGGTTTCGACGCCGAGCGGCAGGCGCGGCCGGTGGATAGTTTTTCCGGCGGCTGGCGTATGCGCGTGGCGTTGGCCACCGCCCTGTTCGCGGCCCCGGACCTGCTTCTGCTCGACGAACCGACCAACCATCTCGATCTGGAAGCCACACTCTGGCTGGAAACCTGGCTGTCGCGCTTTCCCGGTGCCGCCGTGGTGGTGAGCCATGACCGCGGCTTGCTGGATCGGGCGGTGGATTCCATCGCTCATCTGGATCGCCAGAAGCTGAGCCTGACGCCGGGCGGCTACACCGAATTCGTGCGCATCCGCACCGAGCAGGCGATGCAGTTGTCCCGCGCGGCTGAGCGCATCGCCGCGCAACGCGCGCATATGCAGAGTTTTGTCGATCGTTTCCGGGCCAAAGCCACCAAGGCGCGTCAGGCCCAGGCGCGTTTGAAGGCGCTGGAAAAACTGCCGGTGATCGATACGGTGATCGAGGATGCGCCGACGCGATTCAATTTCCCTGAACCGAAACAGCTCGCCCCGCCGATCTTGACGCTGGACCGGGTGAGCGTTGGCTATGACGGGGTGCCGATCCTGCGCAATCTGTCCTTGTCGGTGGATATGGACGACCGAATTGCGTTGCTCGGTGCGAACGGCAACGGCAAATCCACCTTGGCCAAACTTCTCGCCGGCCGGCTCACGCCGATGGCAGGCGAGATGCGGGCTTCGGGGAAATTGCGCGTAGGGTATTTCGCCCAGCACCAGGAAGCCGAACTGATCGCCACCGAAACGCCGGTGGACCACATGGCGCGCGCCTTGCCGCTCGCCACCCCGCCGCAGCTGCGCTCGCAACTCGCCCGGTTCGGCCTGGATGCCGACCGTGCCGATACGCCGACGCAAAATCTGTCCGGCGGCGAACGCGCGCGGCTGCTGCTCGCCTTGGCGACGCGCGAGGCACCACAAATGCTCATTCTCGATGAGCCGACCAACCATCTCGATATCGATGCGCGTGATGCGCTGGTACGCGCGCTCGGCGATTTCCAGGGTGCTGTGCTGCTGATCACCCACGATCCCGACCTGGTGGAACTGGTGTCGGACCGGCTCTGGATCGTCGGTGACGGCACCGTCAAACCCTATGACGGCGATATGGACGATTACCGCGCGCTGCTGGTTGAACGCAGCCGCCCCGCGCGCACCGACGCCGCGCCAAAGAAACGTGACGACCGCCGCGATCGCGCGGAAGCCCGCCAGCAATTGGCCCCGTTACGTCGGGCGGCAAAGGCGGCCGAGACGCTGATTCAGAAACTGGCGGCGGAACGCGCCGGGATCGAAGCGAAACTGGCGGACCCAAAAATGTATGCGGCGGGAAAGGCCTCGGAGGTGACGGCAATGAATACGCGGATGGCGGCCATCGGCCGGGAGATCGAGGCGGCGGAACTGGCATGGCTCGAGGCCGAGGAAGCGATCGAGCAAGCAGACATACCCGCTTCGTAACGATGTCTGATGCCCGCTCAGGCCTGGTTCAGTTCGATCAGAGAGCGGCGGATTTTGCGGCCGCGGCCGATCTTGTCTTCGATATAGGCGGCGTCGCCCCAGCGCACGGCGCGGGCCATGGCCTGCGCGTCTTCGGTGAAGCGCGCGAGCATTTCCAGCAAAGCCTCGCGGTTATTGAGAAAAACGTCGCGCCACATTTCCGGGTCGGAGGCGGCGATGCGGGTAAAATCGCGAAAACCGCTGGCGGCGAATTGCAGCACCTGCTGGCGGGTTTCGTCGGCCAGGTCATCGGCGGTGCCGCAGATGGTGAAGGCGATCAGATGCGGCAGGTGACTGACGATGGCCAGAACCCGGTCGTGATGCGCCGGCTCCATCACCGAAACCATCGAGCCCATGGCTTTCCACAGCTGTTCGATCGTGGCGATGCTCTCCGGGTCGGTACCCGGCGGCGGGGTCAGCAAAGTCCAGCGGCCTTCGAACAATGTCGCGAAACCGGAATCGGGGCCGGAATGTTCGGTGCCCGCCAGAGGATGGGCGGGCACGAAATGCACGCCCGCGGGAACCAGTGGGCCGATATCGCGGATCACCGATTGCTTGGTGGAACCCACGTCCGAAAGGATGGCGCCTGGCTGCAAATGTGGCGCGATGGCAGCGCCGAGTTCCGCGTAGGCGCCGACCGGGGCGCAGAGGATTACGCAATCCGCACCACGCACGGCTTCCGCCGGATCGGCTTCCACCCGGTCGGCAATGCCAAGCTCGGCAATGCGGGCAAGGGATTTTTCCGAGCGCGCATTGGCGACGATCTCGCCCGCGATGCCGCCGCGGGCACGGGCGGCCCTGGCGATGGAGCCGCCGATCAGGCCGCAGCCCAGCAGCGTCAGGCGTTGAAAAATCGGCTTGTCGCTCATGGGGTGGCGCTGGCGAATTCGGTCAGCGCGCCGATCAGCAGGTCGTTCTCGTCGGTGAGGCCCACGGTGATCCGCAAGCATTGCGGCAGGCCATAGCCGCCGACGCGGCGCACGATGATGCCGCGTGTCTGCAGATGGGCGTCCGCCGCAGCGGCGCGCGCCGGCGTGCCGAAATCCGCCAGGATGAAATTGCCCTCGCTGGGGGTGATGCCGATGCCGGAATCATGCAGCGTCTTGGTCATCCGGGCGCGCTCGGCGTTGTTATGGGCGCGCGATTTCTCGATCCAGCCCGGCTCGGCCAGGGCGGCGATGCCGGCATCATGCGCGATCAGCGACACGTTGAACGGCGAGCGGACGCGGTTGAGCAGATCGACAATGGTCGGCGGCGCGTAGGCCCAGCCCAGGCGCAGGCCGCCCATGCCGAACATCTTGCTGAATGTGCGGGTCATCACCGTGTTATCGGTGCTGGTCACCAGCGCGCTGCCGGCATCGTAATCGGGGCGATCCACATATTCGGCATAGGCGGCATCGATCACCAGCAGCACATGCGGCGGCAGGCCGTTGCGCAGGCGCGTGGTTTCGCTGGTGGGGATGAACGTGCCGGTGGGGTTGTTGGGGTTGGCGATGAATACCAGGCGGGTGGCGGGGGTAATGGCGGCCAGAATGGCATCCACATCGGCGGTGCGCGCCGTTTCCGGGGCTTTGATCACCTTGCAGCCGGCCAGCAGCCCGGCGATCTCGTAGATCGAAAAACCGTGCTCTGTCATGATCAGCTCGGTGCCTGGGCCGCCAAAAATGTGGCAGAGCAGGAACAGCATGTCGTCGGAGCCGGCGCCGCAGACGATTTTCTCCGCATCCAGCCCGAACCGGGCGGCGATGGCGTGGCGCAGGGCGGTAGCGTTGCCATCAGGGTAGCGATGCAGCGTGCCGGAGAGGGCGGCAATCGCCGGCACGATTCCCGGGGGCGGCCCGAAGGCGCCCTCGTTGGAGGAGAGTTTGACGATGCGATCCACGCCGGCGATCTTCGAGATGCCGGGCGTGTAGGGATGGATTTTCAGGATATCCGGGCGCGGTTTTACGGTCATGGCGGTGCTGTTATACCAAGGCGCGCAAGTTTTCACCTGGCACCCGGCTGAGTGCTGGCATGTGGCGCCTAGGCGGCCGGGGCCGAGTTTGGCAGGTCAACGTCCTCGTAGAACTCATCGACCGGAACCTCGATGCCGGCTTCAGGAAGGCTCAGACTCTCGCCAGCGATGAGTGTGGAGGTGATCCAGGGATCGGTGCCATGGGCGCGGCTGAGTACGGTCAGACCGATGCCGGTGCTCTCAACAAGAATATAGCGCAGGATCGACGCAACGGCCTGATACTCGCGGAGTTTGAGGATACGCTCGGTTCGGCCCGAGTTCTGGCTGACAACCTCGAAGACCACGCAAACGCCTGGCACAAGGTATGATGCGCCCGGTGGCTTGGCGCAGGTGATCAGAGCGTCTGGATAGCGCACAGCGTTGCCGATCGTGGCGACACCGGCATCCGGGCCGAGTGGCCGGCCGCCGGTTTCCTTGAGACGCGGATACAGGGCGCGCTGGATGTTCAGCATGATCAGGTTGTGGTTGATCGACCCGCCCGTCATCGCGACGGGCTGGAAGCCGTCGAACTCATAGCGGCCGTCAACCGGTGGCGACCAGGCGAAGAATTCTTCCCGCGTCATCGGCGGCGTCTGGCTAAGGGCCCGTTCGACATTAACCGAATCGGGTCACGGGGTCGAACGGGCCCTTAGCCTTTGTTTGAAGCGGCATCTTTGCCGGCGTGCCGACGCACTTATGTGCCGACGATGCCTTAAGGCGGTGCTCACGATGTTGACGATAGCACATTTGGCCATGTCTTGCGACCATGCCACAGCACGCCTATTCAGCCACCGCCATGGACACCACGCCATCCTTGCCGGAGGTAGAGCATCAGCAGGCGCATTTTCCCGAGGGGCTGACCCTGGAATGCGGCCAGGCGCTGGAGTGCTTTGCCCTGGCCTACCGCACCTATGGGGCACTGAATGCCGCGCGGTCCAACGCAATCCTGATCTGCCACGCCCTGACAGGAGACCAGTATGTGGCCGAGCCGCAGCCAGTAACCGGCAAGCCCGGATGGTGGGACACGCTGGTGGGGCCAGGCCTGACCATCGATACCAACCGGTTTTTCGTGATCTGCAGCAATGTGCTCGGCGGCTGCATGGGCTCCACCGGGCCGCGCAGCACACGGCCGGATGGCTCGATCTGGGGCACCGATTTCCCGCCGATCACCATGCGCGACATGGTGCGGGCGCAGGAGATGCTGGTGCGGCGGCTGGGGATCGAGCGGCTCTTCGCGGTGGTCGGCGGCTCGATGGGCGGCATGCAGGTGCTGGAATGGGCGGCGAGTTTTCCGCAAAAGGTGTTTGCGGCGGTACCGATCGCCACCGCCGCCTATCACTCGGCGCAAAATATCGCCTTCAACGAAGTCAGCCGGCAGGCGATTTTCGCCGATCCGGATTTCGCCGGCGGCCGCTATTGGGCGCAGGGCAAGATACCGGCACGCGGCCTGGCGGTGGCGCGGATGATGGCCCATATCACCTATCTCTCCGAAGAAGCACTCACCCGCAAATTCGGGCGTAAGACCCGCGCGGTCGGCACGGATGCCGAGGCCGCCAGTTTCTTTGGCGAGGTTTTCGAGGTGGAAAGCTATTTGCGCCACCAGGGCAGCAGCTTTGTCCGCCGTTTCGATGCCAATTCCTATCTGACCGTGACTCGGGCGATGGATTGGTTCGATCTGGCCGCCGAGCACGATGGCAATTTGTCGGCGGCCTTTGCGGGGACGAAAACACGGTTCTGCCTGGTCTCTTTCACCTCGGACTGGCTGTTTCCGACGGCACAGTCGCGCAGCATCGCGCGGGCGCTGAACCGGGCGGCGGCCAATGTGAGCTTTGTCGAGATCGACACCGATCGCGGGCATGATGCGTTTCTGCTGGACGAGCCGGATTTTCATCGCACGCTGGCGGGGTTCTTATCCGGCTGCGCGGAACATGCGGGAATTTCCTAGCCGATGCGCGTCGATCTTCGTCTGATCGCCAGCCTGATCGAGCCGGGATCGCGCGTACTCGATATCGGCAGTGGCGACGGCACGCTGATCGAGCATCTGTTTCGCACCCGCGGCTGCGATGCGCGCGGCCTGGAAATCGACATGGCCGAGGTAACCCATTCGGTGGCGCATGGGCTGCCGGTGATGCAGGGGGATGCGGATAACGACCTGACGCAATATCCGGATGGCGCTTTCGATTACGTGGTGCTGACGCGCACCTTGCAGGCGGTGGAGCGGCCGAGGGAGGTGCTGAAGCAGATGCTGCGAATCGGCACACGGGCGCTGGTGAGTTTTCCGAATTTCGGCCATTGGCAGGTGCGCTGGCAGCTGATGCGCACCGGGCGGATGCCGGTGACAGCGACGTGGAGCCGGGCGTGGTATGAAACGCCCAACATCCATCCATGTACCATCCTGGATTTTCGCGAGCTCTGCGCCCAGGAGGGATATGCGGTGGAGCAGTGGTTGGCGATCGACGAGGCGGGGCGCAAGTCGCCGTGGAGAAGGTCGTTGACACTGGCCAACATGTTTGGTGAGCAAGCGTTGTTTCTGATGCGCCGGGCGTGAAGCCAATCGCCTGTGTTGAAGACGGCATCTTTGCCGGCGTGCCGACGCACTTATGTGCCGACGATGCCTTATTTGCCGGCGATGCCTTACATATAGCGTTCCCACAGCCGCGCCGCATATTCCTGGGCGCGCTCGCCGGCGGATCTGCGGCGCCAGTGCTCCAGCGTGACGGTCTCCGCACGCGTCATCCAGCGCCGGAGCAGGTTTTCGACCGCTTCGGCTATCTCACGGCCAAGCAGTACCGCATCGACTTCGTTATTGAAGCTGTAGCTGCGGCGGTCGAAGTTGGAGCTGCCGATCACCGTCCATACACCGTCGATCGTGGCGGCTTTCGCGTGCAGATAGCCATCCTGCACTTCATGGATGCGCACGCCGGCTTCGAGCAGCCGCCCGTACAGGGCACGCGCGGCGTGCAAGGTGGCGGAGGTATCGGCATGCGCTGCCAGAACGAGGTCGACGGCCACGCCGCGCCCGGCCGCATCGGCAAGAGCCTGCCAATGACGCCTGGATGGCACAAAATAGCCGGTGGTGAGCAGGATGCGCTCACGCGCTTGCCCGATCGCGGCTTGCAGGGCTTCAAAATAGAGCTGCTGCTTCTCCAGAGGTTTGCTGGCGGCAATGCGCAGCTTCTGGCCGCCGGCCGCCGGCAGAGGCGGGAAAAACCCTGTCTTCGGCAAGGGCGTTCCGCCATTGCTGTCCCAGGTATCGAGAAATATACGCTGCGCCCAGGCGACGACCGGGCCTTGCAGCCGGATGGCGCAATCATGCCAGTAGGAATGCCTTGCATCCTTGGCGATGCCATTTGACGCCGGATTTTCGTAGACACGGTTGAGGTTGACGCCGCCGAGAAAGGCAATGGCGCCGTCCGCCACCATCAGCTTTCGGTGATCGCGATCATTAAGGTGCCAGGCAAAATGGCGGCGCAGCGGGTTCAGCGGACGGAATTCCAGCATATGGGCGCCCGCTTCGCTCAACCGGTCGATCACCGCATTCGGCGTCGCCAGACTGCCGACGCCATCATAAATGATGGCCACCTGCACGCCGCGTTGCAGCGCCGCAATCAACAGGCCCACCAGGCTGCGGCCGCCGATCAGCACATCGTCAAATATATAGTATTCAAGATGCAGATGCGCGGTCGCGCCGGCGATGGCATCGAATATGGCATCGATGGCGATCTGCGCGCTTTCCAGCAGATCGACCGCATTGCCGGAGACGACCGGGCATTCCGAAACCGGCTCGTGCGTGGCTTCGTGCCGTTGGAGCGCCTGGTCAATAGCGTGGTTCATGGTTGCCCGGGGTCGTTTTCAATGGCGTGCAACGCCCATTGCCGTTGGCCGTTGCCGCCGGAGCGGCCCGGGCAAGCTGTGGTCGTCAGGCGTTGCACATGGCATAGCTGTGCTCCGATGTATCGAGGATTGAGTCCACATGCCACAGACGGCCGCTCATGCGTGGTTTGCACCAAAGCTGAAAGCCTTGCTGCTGGAGGCTGACCAGGCTGGGTATCCCAGGGATCTCGCGGTGGCGGTGATCACCGACCTGGTCAATGGCGCGCTTGGCGTGGATGCAAAGCTGGATCCTGCCGAGGAAGATTGGGCGCGGGATATCGGCGAGCCGCCCGGACAGGAGCGGGAGATGCCGGTCGGCGAGACGCCACCCGATGACCCGGTTGAATCGATGCCGATAGATGCGGGAATGCCGCATATGCCGGGCAGGGGGCAGATCTAGAGCGCGTTCAGCCTGACCGGAACATCCTGCGTCGGCCGTCGGGTAGACATGGTCGTCCGAACACAGGCTAGAGCGGGATGCGATCTGATCGAATCGTTGTCGAGTGTCGCATCCCGCTCTCGTTCTTTGTTTTGGCGAGCATGTTCATCCGGCAGCTGACCGCATAGTGCCGGATCATGCCCTAGGCTGTCTTGAGGAGTGCAGCGACCAGGCCGGAGATTTCCGCCAGCTTGAAGGGTTTGCGGAGAAACGCATCGTAGCCTTCAATGCGATCAGTCACGCTGGATTCCGGCAGCGCACACATCAACATGAAGGGTGTTTCGCGAAATTCGGCCGTGTCGCGCATCGCACGCAGCAATGCGCCGCCATCCATCACCGGCATCATCAGGTCGCTGATCACCAGATCGGGTTTTGCCTCCGCCATCCGCTCCAGGGCGTGCCGCCCGTTCATCGCGGTCAGCACACGATGGCCATCATCCTGCAGCAATGCCTCCAGCAACTCCCCAATGCCGAATTCGTCATCGACGACCAGGATCGTTGCCATGGCTTAGCTGTCCGCCGCCGAGCCCGCAGCATTCGCCTCTCCAGTGCCGGCATCATCCGCAACCACAATTCCCCCTGCCGCGATGGTGAAGCGGCGCACAGACGGGTCGAACCCGCTACCACGCAGTTTCACCACCGAAACGAGGCGTTTCAACTGCCCGCGCCTCTCAACGTGCCGCAGCAGAAGCAGGTTTTCCGCAACCGGCGTAAGTTGATTGAGCGGCATCTGGGCGAGCGGGCGGGCCATGTCCGGCACTTCAGCGGTGCTGACGGTGGTGACGCCGAGCGCGCGCAACTGGCTGGTGAGGGCCTGGTAGAACTGCGGCAGGCGATCCGGCTGCACCGTCATCGCGGCGAAGCCGAGGAGCCCGTCGATCATCAGGCGGCGGACATTCTTTGCTCTTATCGTGTCGAGCAGCTCATGGCCGACGCGATCGATCAGCCCTTCTGCCGCGCCATGAAACTGCATACCGACAACGCCGTCTTGCATCAGGCCAGGCAGGTGGGGTGCCACCCCTGCCGCCTGGGCGAGAAGCTGTTCGGGCGCCTCGTAGAAGCCCAGCAGCAAGCCGGGTGCTGCCCGGGTGCTGCCGGCGAGGAACTGCAACGCCAGCGTTGTCTTGCCCGCGCCAGCAGGCCCCAGCACGACGCTGGCGGAGGTCTCGGGATAGCCGCCCTGCATCATCGCATCCAGCCCGGCGATGCCGGTGGAAAGCCTGGCAGGCACGGGGTCGCGACACTGGCGCGAGGCCGGCAAAGGCAATGCCTCGATTCGCGGCCAAATCTCAATTCCGTCTGATGTGATGGACATGGCATGGCGGCCGGCCAGATGGTCGCTGCCGCGAAACTTGCGTATATGCACCTCTCGCTCGGTCCGCCAGCCATGATCGTTGCTGTACAAAGCGATCAAGCCATCGACCATCGTATGCTCAGGCCGCGGCAAGGCTGCGTCCTGGCCCAGCCCGGAACTGGTCAGCAGAAACATCGTGCAGTCTGCGGCCATGGCCAGGATCTGCAACTCATGGATAAATTTCTTGAGCTCCAGCTCGGTCGTGGCATAGGCCTCGGCCGCCACCAGACCATCCAGGATCAGCAGAGTGGCCGAATGGGCGACGATCTCCCGGCGCAGCAGGGTCAGCAACCCGGCCAGACCGTCGCGCTCCAGCAACTGGAAGGCGCTGAGATAGCTGATCTCATGGGCAACCTTGGCGGCATCGAAAAACGATAGCCGGGAGAGGTTTTCCAGCAGCTTTTCGTGCTGCTCCGAGAGCAACGTCACGTAGAGCGCGCGGCGGCCCTGGGCGGCATGGGCAAAGCAGATCTGGTTGCTGAGGATCGTCTTGCCCGCGCCCGGTGCACCCTGGACGATGTAGAGGCCGTTGCTGACAAAGCCGCCAAACAGGATTGTGTCCAGCCCGGCGATACCAGTTTGCAGCCGGGTCGGTGCCGCGACAATTTCGGTATTATCCGACCGGGTCGTCATTATGCGCGTTCCTGAGCCATAACCATGTTGGCAACCATGCTTTGTCTCACGTGTCCGGCAAAACCTGCCGGTTCGCAAGGTTTAGGGCGACAACGCAACGTGGGTTGGTTGGCAGGCCGGCAGGCTCACATGGAAGTGAGCCCCTTGGCCAGGGTCGCTTTTTACACCGATGATGCCGCCCATGGCAGACACAAGCTGGGAGGCGATCCACAAGCCTAGCCCAAGACCCGGCGCCTGCGGCGAACGGACATGCTGGAACAAGCCGAATATTCGTCCCGCATCATCCTCGCTAAGTCCTGGGCCTTGGTCGTGCACGGTGATCACGGCACGCGCAGAGTCCGACAGCGCCAGTTCAAGCCCTACCGGGCGCCCCGAGCCAAAGCGGAAGGCGTTGGTCAGCAGCTGGTTCAGCACCCTGTGCAGCGCCTCTGGCTCCGCTTGAACGATCACGCCGGGTACGATGGAGACGCTGAGTGCGCAGCCGGCGCGGCGCGCCATATCCGCATGGCGCTCGGCGGCCGCGGCGGCCAGGCTGGATAGGTCCAGAGATACCAGGGTCAGCGAGGGCAGACGGGCCGCCATGTCGGTGAGGTCAAGCAGGACCCTTGTGCGCCGTTCGAAGGCAGCGGTGGCGTTTTCGACCAGCGTGATGGCTGAGTTCAACCGCGCTGAGTCGCCCGCAGGCAGCACCGCCCGCAGCCGCTCCACCGCCAGCAATACGGGCGCCAGCGGATTATTGAGCTCGCGGCTGATGGCGCCGATAAACGCATCCCTGGCGCGCAAGGCGGCCTTGCATTCCTGCAATTCCGCTTGCAGCTTCGCGCGCGGCACATCGATGTCATTGGCATTGGTCATGGGCAAAGCCGGATCGCGTGAAGCCTACTGGGCGGTTGCCAGATCGGGGAATAACGCGGCAAGCCCGCTCTGCGATGCATCGCACCGCCCGCGTTCGGTGATCAAGCCGGTGATCAGGCGATTGGGCGTTACGTCGAAAGCCGGGTTTGCCGCGGGGCTATCCGATGGCGTGAGGCGCACAGTGGCAACACTGCCATCCATCGCCCGGCCGGTGATCGTGGTCACTTCCGACTGCGCGCGCTCCTCGATCGTGATGTCACGGATGCCATCGGTAATGGTCCAATCGATGGTGCCGGAAGGCAGGGCCACCCAGAACGGCACATCGTTGTCGTGGGCCGCCAGGGCTTTGAGATAGGTGCCGATCTTGTTGGCCGCATCGCCGGCACGGGTGACCCGGTCGGCGCCGACGATCACCATATCCACCTGGCCGTGCTGCATCAGGTGGCCGCCCGCGTTATCGGAAATCACCGTGTGTTTCACGCCATGTTTGCCAAGCTCGAAGGCCGTCAGCGCGGCGCCCTGGTTGCGCGGCCTGGTCTCGTCCACCCATACATGAACGGGGATGCCGCTATCATGCGCCTTGTAGATCGGCGCCAGCGCAGTGCCCCAATCGACTGTTGCCAGCCAGCCAGCGTTGCAGTGCGTCAGCACATTCACCGGTGTACGGGGGCGACTGGAGGCGATATCCTGGATCAGCTTGGCGCCATGCAGGCCGATCGCTTCGTTCTGCGCGGCGTCCTCATCGGCGATGGCGATCGCGGCGCGATAGGCGGCCTGCACACGATCGGCCTGGCGGGTGTTGCGCAGGATGCTCAGCATACGATCCAGCGCCCAGCGCAAATTCACCGCGGTCGGGCGCGTGCCCAGCAGCATCGCTGCGTCGCGCTCCAACGCATCGGTGGACGCATCGGCGCGCAAAGCGAGTGCGAGGCCGCAGGCCGCGACGGCACCGATCAGCGGCGCGCCGCGCACCTGCATGCTGCGGATGGCATGTGCCACCTCGCGGACATTGGTCAGGCGCAGTATGTCGAGCGACCAGGGCAGCCTGGTCTGGTCGATGATGCGGATCGACCAGCCATCATGCTCGTCAACCCAGACGCTCCGGTAAGGGGTGCCGTCGATCTTCACAGCAGTTTCCAGTTTTCAGTTTGCAGTTGCCAGGGCGGCCCTTCTGGTAACCGAAAACGGGAAACTGGCAACTGTCATTCAGATGCGCTGGTGCAGCACGCACACCAGGGTGAACAGCCGGCGGGCGGTTTCGAAGTCGATTTCCACCTTGCCCTCGAGACGCGCCATCATCAGTTCAGCGCCTTCGTTATGCAGCCCGCGGCGCCCCATATCGATGGCCTGGATGCTCGCCTCACGGCCATCCTGCACCGCATGCGCGTAGCTATCCACCAGCAGCTGATAATCCTTCAGCAGCCTTCGGAACGGGCCTAGCGCCAACCCAAGCCCCATCAATTTGATATCGTGCTCGTCGCGTATGTCGAACACCAGGCGGCCCTGATCGATCGAAAGATGCAGGATGAACGGGCCGGAATGGGCCTTCGGCACGAACACATTAGCAACAGCCAGGTCATGCACCGCCTGATCCTGATCCGCTTGCTGGAGTGCCGAAAGCTGCCGCGTATCGCCGTCGAGAATCACGGATTTCAGCGATCGCGGCTTAGGCTGGGCCGGGCCGCCCTGCGGCGCGTCATGCATCGCCCGGACCTTTGCTTACTGGGCCTTTGCTTACTGGGCCTTTGCTTACTGGGCCTTTGCTGACCAGATCGGCGTTTATCGGCTCAGGCGCGTCTTGCGGCTTCATGAAACCCAATTTCATCATCATCCCAACGGTGGCACCCTTTACCGGCCTGATCAGGGCCAGCGTCAGCAGCAAGGTTCCCGGCAGGAATATCATCATCTCGGTGGCGACCGACAGGGTGAAGGCGCGCTCTACCGCGACCTGTGCGCCGATGACGACATGCGCAACGATGAACACGGTGAAATAGGGCGGCGCGTCATCGGCGCGTATGTCGCCAAGAGGCGCCGCGCAGACGCTGCAGACGTCAATGACACGCAGCCAGCCTGCAAATAGCTGCCCTTGCCCGCAGACCGGGCAGCGCCCCGCAACACCGCGTCGCATGGCGGTGAGCATTTTGGGTGTGACGGCTAAGGCGGATTTCCGTCGGGTTTCGGGTTTCCAGACGACGGTAGGCAGCGCGGTGAGCGATGCGGTGGCGATCGCTGGCGGTGCATCTGATGGCTGATTGCGTATCGGCATAGACGAAAAACTGGTCCGACCAGGCGCGCAAGGCAAGGCGAAGCTGCGTTTTTGCTGCGCGCCGGGCTTGGAGCTGCCGTGCAAGGGTGCGGCGCATCGCTCCGTTTGTGGATCGGTCGGGCGCGATGTCGGCCGCGCGCCTGGCCGCCGATGTCGCAGCCGGGCGTTGAATATCGGCTTCCCGACGATCGGTGTCCGGCATATCGCAGAGCGTTTCCGGCCCACCGATTGCGCAGACGGTCGCTGCCTTCCACCTGCATCAAGCTGCAGCGACGCGCGAACGGCGCCTGGCTGCGATAGGATGTGGCCCGCGTGTGGCGATGCGCAGCTGAACGCCTCTGCATCCCGGTTTCGATGATGCGCCCGCCGCACACAGCCTGACGGGTTATGGTCAATCATCCAAGATGGCACGGCCAAACTGCGCAGTTGCAGGTTCTGGCAGCAGCTTCTGCAATCTGCGGCGACGCGCCGGCGATTGGATTGGCGCAAGTTGTGCGATCTGACCGGCACGGCCGACGCATTCTCCATCATTTTTCTTTCAGAACTGCGGAGTAATTGTCGATTTCCATTTGACATGCATGCGGATCGCAGTGGATAGCGGGTATGCGCATGTCTGCGATCGCGATTCCTGTGATTCGGTCCGCATGCACGCGCGAATACGGGAACGACGATCGTTGAACGCGCTTACGCCCCACGACGATGTTTTACACCTTTGGCCGGGCGCTTGGCATGACACCGAAATCTTCTCCGATCATCCGGGACGCCAGCGGAGGGTCGAACGAAGGAACCGGCAGCGCAACCGACCGTTCGATCCAGCGCGTCATCGGCAAAATTTTGCCAGTTTTCTTGAGGGAGTTAGGTGCAATGAGCAGTGAAGAGACAGTGGGAACGCCACCGCGCGGACGTGCGATGGCAATGAAAGCCGCAACCAAGCGCGGTGCGGTCGCCAAGGCAAAGCCTGCGGCGAAAGCGACGAAGGCAGCCAAGCCCGTCGCCAAGGCGCCTGCTGCGCGCAAGGCCAAAGCCGCGCCGGCAAAGCGCGCGACCAAGGCTGCATCGACACGCACGCCGAAGGCCGTGGCGAAGAAGCCAGCTTCACGCACGGCCAAACCGGCAGCCAAGGCAACGCGTGCCAGCAAGCCGGCAGCGAAGGCAGCCAAGGCAACCACCGCGCGCAAATCACCCGGCCGCACGCCGAAAGCCGCCGCCGCCAAAACCACCGGCCGTACGCCGAAGGCTGCGACCAAGGCGACCGCGCGCAAAGCACCGGTGCGCGCAACGGCCGCACGCAGCGCTGCAAAGAAAACCACAGCTCGCGTGGCCAAGCCTGCCGCAAAGGCAACACCTAAGGCTGCCGCAGGGCGCAAGATCGATGGGCGTACGGTGGCCGGCCGCAAACTGGCCGCTGCTGCGCGCGCCGCAAATGGTACTGGCCGCAAACCAGGCCGCCCGGCACGTGCGAAACCCACGCCCGCGCCAATCGCCGCAAAGCCAGCGCGCAAGCCTCGCAAGATGCGCGTGCCGCCGATTGAGACCGAAATTGTGGCGCCTGCGCCGGTGATTGCGGAGCCGGTGAAAAAGACACGCGGACGCAAGAAGGCCGTGCCGGAAGCAGCACCCCTGTCGGAAGCGCCTTCGCACGAAGAAGGCAGCGAAGCCACCGAACACCACGACGCGTAATCGACCGCTCATCCGACAGGCTTGACGGATAAGAGCGCGATTTAGAGTGAGTGGCCCGGGAGGAGATCACATCTTCTCCCGGGCAACTTACCCATCACTGACGGTGCATTGCGCACCTGCAAGCGATGGGTGACGGTTCATTTACCCATCCTGTGACGCTACGTAAGGTTTTGAGCGGCTGGTATCACGCTCTCGTCTTGAAGCTTTGAGCATGCACGCGCGGGGCCGCAGGGCGGCCCTCAGCGCCGTATCGGCCACCGGACGATGGCAGCCTCGCCGCTTTCGCCACCAGGTCCAGCACCCGCCGCTGCACCCGCATGGCACGCTTCAGAAGCTGCCTGTTCTCCTCTGCGAGCACCCCTAGCTCACGCATCTTCTCGCTCACGCCATCGGTCGGGTCAGCGGCGCGCCACGCCGCGGCGAGCGCATCGGCGGCGGCGTGTTTGGGTGCGAGCAGACTTCCGGCGCGGGCGAAATCCATCGCTTCGAGCGCCGCATTCTCCTCGGTCAGCAAAGTGGCGAGACGTTCGATGGCTTCGTCCATGCCCGGCGTATGGTTGCGTTTCTGGCGCTCGCTCACTTGCGTGTCTCCTGAAGGCGGAGCATTTGCTGGTAGACCGGTTCGGCCAATCCCAACCCGCCAGAGCGGGCGATCTGTTTGGCAATTTCGGCGATCATCAGCGGCTTGAATTGTTCTTCCGCCGGGCCGCCGCCGAATGGGCCATTGGCGGTATCGGCGGTATCGAACATCGGCTTGAGCAGTTCGTTCAGCGCGACGGCGGTGAAATCTTCGGCCGCTTTCCGTAGTTTGATCTGGGTCGCCTCCGGCAATCTGATCTGGGTCGCCGCCGGCAACATGGCGCTGCTTGGATGGATCAGCATTATTTTATCTCCAGATCGGCTTGCAGCGCGCCGGCGGCCTTGATGGCCTGCAGGATGCTGATCAGGTCGCGCGGGCCGACGCCCAGCGCATTCAGGCTCGCCACCAGGTCGCGCAGGGTCGGCGCGGCATTCAATATGCCCAGCTTGTGATCGTGTTCGGTGTCCACGCTGATGGTGCTGCGCGGCACGGTCGTGGTTTTGCCTTTGCTGAACGCATTTGGCTGCGAGACTTCGGGCGCCTCGGTGACGCGGATGGTGAGGTTGCCCTGTGCGATCGCAACCGTGCTAATTCGCACATTGGCCCCCATCACGATGGTGCCGCTGGTTTCGTCGATAATCACCGTCGCCGGCGCGTCGGGCTCTACGCGCAGTTCCTCGATGCGGGCGAGCGTGCTGACCACATCCATATGATGAAGGTTCAATTCCACCGTCCGCGGGTCGGTTGCACGCGCGATTCCGGGCCCCAATGACGTGTTGATCACCGCCTGCATGCGGCGCGCGGTGGTGAGGTCCGGATTGCGCAAGGAGAGCGCTACGTCCTTGTGGTCACCCAAGGAAAAACTCACTTCCCGCTCAACGATGGCGCCATTCGCGATCTTGCCCGATGTCGGCACATTGCGGGTGACGGAGGAGCCGGAGGCACCGCGTGCGGAAATGGCGCCGGTGGTGACCGCACCTTGCCCCACGCCATAGACTTCGCCATCCGCGGCGAGCATCGGCGTCACCAGAAGCGTGCCGCCAGCAAGATCCTTGGCGTCGCCGATGGCGGATACCGCGATGTCGATCCGGCTGCCGGTGCGGGCGAAAGCGGGCAGATTGCCGGTGACCATGACCGCCGCGACATTCTTGGTCTGCAGTTTCGCAATCTGGTCGCGCGTGTTCACGCCGAGGCGTTCCAGCATCCCCACGAGTGACTCACGGGTAAAAATCGAGCTGTCCAGCTTGTCGCCGGTGCCGTTCAAACCCACCACGAGGCCGTAGCCAACCAGTTGGTTGTCGCGCACGCCTTCGATGTCGGCGATGTCTTTCACCCGGATCTGGGCCGCGCATGTGGTTGTGCCGATCGCGAGCGACATGGCGACGGCACAACAGGCCGTGCCGCGTCTTTGCAGAGCGGCAAGGTTTTCATGGCAAAGTGCCGGCAGGCGAATGGGCGCCGTGCTGGCCGGTTCAGAGAGCGCGAGCATGCGCGGCAGCAAACCACGACGATATTACCGGATCGTGCACTGCGTGGCGTTCGCCAGACACGTGTTGCCCAAACGGCCCGAAACCACGAAAGCGAGACGGCTTCATGCGTATCGACAAGGCCGGCATGGCAGCGCCACAACGCGGCAGCACGAGGGCGCGCCGCCTGCAGCCTGGCTTCGCATTGCCGCCAGACGAGGGTGTTTGCACGGCAGCCTCGCCCGAACCGGCCCAAGCCGCATCCGAGGCGGCGCCCGCATCGCTGCTCTCGCTATCCACGCCGCCGCCGGCTACCGACCAGGCGGCGAACCACGCCGCCGCCGGCCACGCAAGCGCCATGCTGCGCTCCATGGGCGGGCTGCAACTGGCCCTGCTGCACGGCACGGCCGGCGAGGCGCTGCAATCGTTGTCGGCGCTTGCGGGGAGCTTGCCGAGCGTGCCCGACCCGGGGCTGGAGGCGGTCTTGCAGGAGATCGCGCAGCGCGCCGCGGTGGAACTGGCCAAGCCTGTCAAACCGGGACGGGAATGACGCATCC
>Ga0116227_10007940_pt1 | contig 20360 bp, 22 predicted proteins | sample S1TSphgellanicum_FD_89693 | JGI IMG/M metagenome (GOLD analysis project Ga0116227, IMG submission 89693) | Host-associated microbial communities from peat moss isolated from Minnesota, USA - S1T2_Fb - Sphagnum magellanicum MG | ecosystem: Host-associated > Plants > Peat moss > Unclassified...
AAAAAAAAAACCCCAAAAAACAAAAAAAAAAAAAAAAAAAGGATCCAAGCAAAGGCAACGGCGACTCACCGATTGCTGTGCAACTGGAGCAATGCATACTGAGCTGCTACCGATGGCAGCAACGTTCAACAAAACCCCTTGAACCGAGGCCATGATGCAGAGCAGCACAGAATGAGTACGAAGAAGACAAACACACACGCGAGCGAGCGAGCGAGCGAGCGCGCGCACAACAACAACAACACACTCGCAGTGCAAGAAGAGAGGGAAGAAGAGAAAAAGCAGCGGAAGCCTCGTCGAGAGGGAGACTGAGGGAATCGCGTGCCACCATTTTCTAGCAGGTGGCAGCTGTGCCTATCTATTATGGATGAACCAGTGTGCCACTCTTTTCTAACAGGTGGCAACCGTATCTATCCATCCATCCATCCATCTATCTACTGTGGATGAACGTGAACTTTGCTGACATACGAAGGTGGGCTAATGGGGATAATATTCATTCATTCATTCATTCATTCTCCTGAACCATGAATCTGTCTGATTTTGAGGGGATTTTTTTGGGCATTTTTCGAAATAAAAATAATTAAATTAGTCACATCTAGACCTAGGTAATTCCTAGGTTGCCAACTTGTAATTTTGGAGCAATTTTGTAAAAAAAAATTATTTTTTCCACACAAGACAATTATATCTCCACTTAATGCTAATTAATATTGGGAACCCTTGCCCATCTTTAAACATTATGACGTCCCGAGGGGATACGACAATTCACCGGGCAAGGCAAGGTAGTCTGAAATGATTTCACTTGTGCCTGCTCGAGTGATGAACCAAAAATCTAGTTTTAGAAATCCATACACTTTCAAAAGCAATGTATCACACATTTTAGTAAAGGGAATGTGGTTACACTAGTCATCCTAAACGGTGGGATGTCAGCCAGCCTGTGCCACATTTAGCTTAAAAGTGGCACACCAGGCAAATTAAAGGTGGCATCCATGTGTAATGTGTATTGAGAAGGCAAATACAGCTCAAATTTTGGTCAGGCAATCGTGCTGTTTGGTCGCAAATATGTCCTCGAACGTAAAGTTGGTCAATGACTCTCGATTCGAGTTCCTCTCCCATTTCAGATTGGAAAACTTCAACTCGACTGAAGTGGTATTTGCGAATGACGTCGTCAGACAAGATGAGAAGTAGCGGAGAGCCTGGTACCTTCCCCTCATTGAGTCCCAAGCGTAATTGAACATTGTCGTGTGATCTTGTGCATCGATGTTCTGCTTCAGTTCAATCTCAACTCCATAGTCTTTAACTAACTTCATGTGATCTCGTTCCACATCCTCAATCTCATCAAGTGACCAAAACCTTGACAAATGGGCATGACGTGGATCCAAGACGTTACAAATGAAATCCCTTGGACACAAATGAACAAGCTGGGTAGGCATTATCGGCGGTGCGTCCATCATGGTTGGGCAAGCATTACCAACGACGCTTCCTTCATGGCTGGGCAGACATTACCGCCAATGCCTCTGTCATGGCGGCTTCATTGTTGGAGTCCCGCTCAGCTTGGACCTGACGCAACTCATTGACTAGGGTGATAGAGAAAACCACAATGTTGTGAATTGTCGCATCTTGATATTTAACGAATAGAACATTGAACACATCATGAACCCAACTACCATAATCCTCAATATGTCCTTTGATGGAAGTGATCATCATCCACCATTCATCGACCTTGATGGACGCGTTCTGGTCTAGCTCGCTGTAGGATGTGTCCATGCTATCATGGCAAATGGAAATGTTGATATAGATATTGCTAACAAGCACCTCGATTTCTGCCGAAAGAAGTTTTGCTACGCAATGGTACACGCTAAAACATCACCAGGTCCTAGCATTGCAACTTGGTGAACGTGACCTACATCATTTTGAACAATGGGGCAACCACAATGCACATGATCCACCACGCTGGCGACAGAGCTTGGATTGGTTGCTTCTCCTCGATGTACTGCAATAGCTGATGATAGCGATGGAGAAACCATTTGAGCATCTTCCCAAACACCACCCACCGCATTGTGTCCTTGGGGCATTTTGCGCCATCCATCTCTGTGATCAGGTTTAGCTGGGCACGTAGGTGGACCGGAAAAGCATGTGCAATCGTGTAAAACAAGCCATCCATCATCGCCTTCATGACCTTCTTAATGACAATATCCATTTGATGAGGAGCGCACCACACATGCAGGATATTATTGGTCACCTCCTTCTCAAGTAGTGTCACGAGGCCACCATGGTGGCCAGTCATGGTGTTCTCGCCATCACTACTCACCGAGATCAATTTGTCGCGCCACATCGAGAATAAGACATCCAGTATTTTCACAATTAACACCAAGATGTTGACCGCAGTATGACGCCCATAAAACAAGACAATCACAAGATGTAGGTTGTGGAGGACACCATTGACGCCCACTCGAATGCGAATGTCGAAATAGGAGGATTCGTAGTGGGTGGAACCGTCACCTGCAATGGAGAATGTGAAGACATGTGGTTGGGACAGGATCTCGGAAATCATCTACATCGGAAATCATCTATAGATCGGCAACAACCAAGATGCGATCAAACTAGGAGACCATGTGATCATTCAATCCCATCAATTTGGGATTCTTCATTCGGACATGATGTTGTTCAATAACAGCGGTCGTCTACTGAAAAGAGAGACAGGAGGATGTGTGATCGATCGCCAACCAAAAGCACAAAGGATTTTTTATGGTCACAAAATACGTCTCACTGCCTTCATTGAGTTGGAAGAACCTCATTACGTTTGCCTTGGAGATGGGCCGATCGTTCCCATCCGCAGCATCATCGTTAGGGTGGAAGTAAAGGTCCCCAATCAGCTCATCGACTATCTTAAATGCAGTCGTCATCTCTAGGACATCATTAGTCGTGCAAAAGAACCGATTGATAGTGGCCTTCTTATGTTAATCGAAAAACATTTGCTTTTCAACTTTAAATAAGTCTTAATATTTGAACCATCCCTTCGCATGCTACTTCTCGAGATGCTTCTGATAGAATTCAGGCTGGTAAGGTGATGCAAAGAGGCAGATAGTCTATTTGTTCGCATACGTTTGTGGCTGATGTCATCATCACTTCGACCACCATAACACAGAAATTGCATTGAACACACAACACTACCTTCTTCACATCACACCAGGTGATTGTAAATCCATACTCCAAGCAATGGGAAAGTTGGAACGACGTCATACCCTTCGCTAACATCTTCCAATACAATAAATACACACACTAGTTGCCACAAACACACAAACACACTACAAACATCTCTGCAAAAAAAACTTTAAAATGACACCCATGCAAGCTTAGAAGTGGCACAAGGTGGCATTATGATAGGCTCTTGCCACTTTTTAGGAGGCCTAGATTAAACCAGCTTCTTATAACAACAACTTGAATATAGGTTTCCAATTAGTGTAATAACTTGGGGTCATTTTGGTAAAACATTTTTACCATATGAAAAATGACATCATGCCATAATAATCTGCTATAATTAATAAATTATGGTACTTTACACACCCTTGCAAGTATTTTGTAACTCCTTTTTAAACATTTATACATTTTTTAAAAACTTGTTATTAAGTTAGACTTAACAATAATAATTTAAGATTGTGATAAACAATTCATAAATTACAATTTTAGTCGTTTCATTTTGGAGTGTTCTAGAAATTGTTTAAAATGATCACCACCCTATGTTGAGATCCCTCATGTAAATGTATGCATATGCTAACTTGAAGAGCCTTAGTGTACATAGGTTTGTACCATTATCTAGTAGTATATATGCCCTATTTGACTTGTAATTATAAAGACCAATTTACATGCATTAAAGTGTTGGTTGCTTGTTTTTTAAAACTAGTCCTTATTTGGTGATTGGTATCTCATTGAAACACATGATTTAACTTTTTTAATAAACTTTTAAAACATGTTTCTCAATTTGTTTTTCAAAGAAAGGACTATTATTAAATGTCTTTTACTAGTGCACATATGAAACCTAATTGGCTTAAATTTTTTTCTTTAATTTGAACCCATCTATGTGCATCCATATACTTTTGCCATTTTGTCATCAATGCCCTTTAGGGTGACCAAAAAACAACCTTTATAATTTTCAATTTGAACATGTCTTCATTGTCCAACAATTCTTGTGCGGTCCTTGCTACTACTTGTCCCTTTGCCTAATGACCACTAACTATTTCATTCAAGAAAGAAAGGGTATTTTCTTTTGGTTTTTCAAGGGCCTAGCCCAAAGAAACTTGTTCTAAAGGTACCAATATTTTGAAAATTAACATAAGTCTTTTTTATGAAAGCTAGTATTCCCATAACTTTCACTTTGGTACATCTAATTTTTACAAGGTAACAAAACTTTTTGGAAGAAGGGTATGTATACACATATATTATATATGTATGTATAGGTGCAAATATGGTACACATATATATGTATGTGTGCATATTTATGTTTGAGAAAAAATACACATAGACATACATATGTGTATGTGTATGCACATAGAAAGAGAGACCGTCCTCCTCCCCTAATTACATTGAGAGAAAATTTCCTGAGTGGGCATGGTACACACCCACTTAAGTAGTGTGTACTAGCCTCACTTGGAAAATAGTTCTATGTTTTTCTTGAATTCAATTAATTGCCAAGGAAATGTTTTGGACCTTAACCCCATAACCAAATTCCCAATTGTGTTATACCCTACCTAGATATTCCTTTGGTGATTTGTATGTCCGATTGTGAAAAAGGTTACTAATAGCCAACAAATGCAAGTTGCCATGAATTTTGTCTCTCTTCTCTATGTAAATTGTAGAAAAGATAAATGTCATATTTAGGCTTTCAACTCAAAATCTACGACTTAGGTAATATAATGTATATTCATAAGATATGCATAACATACCTTGCAATTTGTCATATAACAATTTAATGTCATGTTGAATCAGTGGAAATTGATTCCTTTTTATGTAATTTAGGACCATTTGCTTTAGACAAAATTGGTTAAATCCATTTTTTATGAAGAGTTGATAAAAGCCCATAATCCCGATGACAAAACTGCAGGTCTTTCATCCTTTTTTTCGCCCAATAAAACAAATAAATAAATAATCATAAAGAGAAATCATCGACAAGTGTTCAATCTATGTAGTTCAATCATTTGTTACATAATAATGAAGCATTGTGAAATTACCACATTATAGGATTAATTGATAGGTTATCAGAGAACCAACATCCAAATGAATTCACCCAATGAATTCTAAAATTAAAACAACCAAATAGTCAAAATAGTGAAACTAACCGTCGATAATTTTAAGTTTTTTCTAACTTGAAACCAATTAAAATCCTTAACAAACCCTTCAAACCTTTACATTTTCAAAGTAACATCCAAATAATCAAAGTTACTTTACATATATGTGTTGGTAGGGCTCACACACCTACATGTATTACACACCTTTCATTGTAAGAATTGGTTCCATTTTTGTCTCCAATTGGTTGGTGGGAAAAAAAAAACGGGGTTGAAAGTAAATTGGGAATTTTTTTATTGACTATCAAGTTTAATTCAATAATATGTTTACAAAACGATCAATGGGAAGAACATCACAAAAGTGAGTGGTTAATGAAATGTTCTATCACATATTGGGTGAATTTTTGTTTGTTAATCGAAACAATAATTTATATTCATCTAACACTTCAAGAATTCCTTGTGATTGTGAACCAAAAAATTAAAATATTTGTTCCCCACTTACGTCTAAACAACATTGATGAGCCTTATAATTTATTTTTTTTAATATTTTCCCAAATCACCCACTTGTACATCACACACCAAAATATCAACCATGTTAATGTATTTTTTACCATTTATTCATGATTTCAAACATTTTTATTATATTTTCAAAAATATTTTACAAATTGTTTGATCCAATGATGTTCAACATGGTTGGATGCATCAACATCTCCATGCATAAATACTCTTCCAAATGTTGATCACAATTGTTTTCACGACACACCTTTGTTTGCCCATCCTTGAGCAATGTAAGGTGTCACACCTTCTATATGCTCGTAATGTTTATAAATTTTTTCTAGTGTTCATCACATAATGTTTCGTCGACACACTTCATTAAAACATATAAACATCACCACACGTTGTTCATTGTTTTGAAAAGGTACATTGGTCAAAAGCTTCTCACTCCAAACCTTCACGATATGAAATTGACATAATAAGACTTTATTAATAACTTGTTATTTGTCAATGATACCATCTTTCCAATAATTCACATTATTGTGGACAACATGATTGATGATATTCAAAGATGTTTTGCAGTTGTCAATAACAATAATAGATGATCTCACATGTCCAATGGTGGCAAAAACATATTTGTCAATGCAAGTTCAATTATAATACTTTCATATCATTGTTCCTTATATTTGGAACATAACATATAAAAAATAGACATGCATTTTTTTAAAGTTAATTTGGAAGTATTATTGCATACAAATGCAAATCATATTGATTTGTTTTGAAAGTTGAATCAAATGCCCATGAATTTCCCAATGAGAATCTTTGCACCATTATGATCCATTTTGTATAACAACCGCAAGGGATTTATCTATGAATGATGGAGACATTCCATCAATCTAATGAACTTTGTGCTCCAACGTCATAGACTAGGAAGCAAGCATTCAACCAATCCATTCACCAAAATGCATGAGAATAAGAGTGTGAGCCATATAACAAAATCAAATACGTGTGGATTTTCAAAACCCTCTTCCATACAATAATTCAAGAACATATGGTTAGACTAAAACGAAGGCATTTCAATTTATCCATACACATTCACTCAAGTGCATGATAAAAATAGTGCAAGCCAAAGTTCAAGAATCAGGCTTATATTTTGGTGACAAGAGGACTTAGCCAAATTTGTCTACAGCTCAAAGAGGAAATTAGAAAAGTTGAATAGAACTTAGCAAAATTTGGCTACAGGTCAGAGAGGAAAGTAGAAAAGCTTAAGAATCATGCTATATTTTGGCAACATGCTAGACCCTATTGCCTAAATATGGCAATCTCAACTCTTTTCCCCCTCATAACCCTTTGCAATTCTCCCTCTTCTCTAATGGCAGATGGAGTCTGATTGATATAACATGCTCTCAGGATGTCAAGCCTTTGGGTCTGCATCCACTACTGTTGCCCATTTCTGAAGGCCTCAAGAAAGATCCAGAGGTGGCAGCTTTCGCTTCCCCTGTGGGTGGTGTGGCAGATGTTTCAGTGGCTGAAAGAATGGGTTAGTACTTCAAGATCTACTAGTAATTATTATGCAGAATTCAAGCAGGTTGATTTATGTGTGCAGATAAATTGCAAATGCAACCCACTCTGGAAGTTGGACAGAAATCATATTTTGGGCATTGTCATTTCAGACTATAATTGTCAGCAGCAGGACAGGACAGGATGGGAAGGAGAGAAAAGAATTAGGGCATCAGAAAAACAAACCAGAGGTTGTGCCTTCTCTACTTTCTGCTCCAATTCTTTTGCCAATTTCTCCTCCTCAGTCTCTGTAAGCATCTGTATGGCTCCACTAGTTACCTCCACTTTTACATGTATTCCATTATCCAATGGCGGTTCAGGGGGGAGCAGAGGTGGTTGTAACTGGGTTGGATACAGCTCAGCAAGCAGCTTTGGGTCTGGATTCAGAGCCTGGAATAACCTTGAACCGAATTGGCCCTGCCATTTTGGGGAAATCATACATCAAGGCCCACATACCCTAAAACAACATCACATCCAAATGTAGTTGAAAGAGATAGAGAGTTGGTGATTCAAGACCTGTACACATTGTAGCAATGAGGTGTGCTTAATGGGCAAGTACCTTTGGCGTGATCAGCTTGCAAGCCAGTCCATCAATGGCAGTAACCGCAAGGACTGTCTGTAACGAACAAAAGACACTTGGTGGTTTTACTTTCAAAGTTCTGAAGTCAACAACAAGCTGATCAATATTTGAACCAAGCTTATGTCTGTGCTTGGTTGTGCCAATTTTACCAACCAAAGCATGCAGTTCAATGGGTTGTTGAATCACCTGCATGTATGCCTCAATCAAGTCATCAACTCCAACTCCAACACGGTTGAAGTCTCGGCTATCCATGAGAAGAAGGCGCTCTGTTTCTGTTCCCCAAGATCCATCTGCTTGCTGCAATGCAAGAGGGATTGTGGGATGCCAAATAGCTACAATTCCTTACCAGCAGCAATGCATCCCACAAAATGTTTCTTGCTGGGTTTTATGAGTCACTGGGAGGAAAGTCTTTAAATTGTCTCTCTTACCTTGAAAGAGAGGTTCGTCCCCAGCATGTCCCATGACTGTGTTCCAGCATCCAACTCTTCTGCCAAGGGCAGGCGAGCCCGGCGTGCATAAATTGCAACTGGAAAGAAGCCTTCTGGTGATGACCCAATCATCAGTCTCACATCAGCTGCATAAATGTTGCCTTTCAAATTTGGAATAGTGCCCACATGATACAGCCTTCCAGCTTGGCTCAGTGAACTCCAGCCATTGTTACCTATTAGTGCCTGCACAGTCTCTGACCAATCTGTCTTCGAATCTGCTTTGACAGTACTGGTCTTAGATGTGAACAAATAGCTCATGGATTGTTTGGTTCTAGCCTTCTACTCTTGCATGAAGCACAGAGAGAGAGAGAGAGAGAGAGAGAGGGTATACTTGCACAATGAAGCGATCATATCTGTGTTCAATGTCCATGAACTGTTTGAGCTCACCAGGATTGGTAATGGTCCACACACCCTGGCCTGCATTAGCATATGGTACTTTGACCACAGCAAGCCCACCCATGCGTTGCACCCACAAAGGCACTTCAGGCTTTGCCACATCCCAGATAGTTTCAGGAGTATGGATAGCCAAACCTGTGTGAGCAATCTCAGCATTGTACAGATCATAGGCTTTAGCAGCAAGCATTTTGTTGCGACCTCCAGCCAGACATGCAAGCACGGGGTTGAAGATGAGAGTTCGAGTCAGAGGAGGGATGCGAGACCATGGTCTCTGAGTGACATATCTCAGAGCAGCTCTTACAGGCTCCCAGACTTCATCAACTCTTCCCCTCTCTTTCCTCTTGGAATGACAAGGAGTGCCATTTGCACTTTTACCAGAGCTTCTACAGATGGCTCGAGATGTGCAGATCTCAAGAACCCCATCCTCTTTGCATCTCACGGCAGGATCTGGGTCATCTGCATGACAAGGAGTCAGGTACACGTTCTCTCCTGCAAGGTCTGCAAGAGTTGCAGCATAACCAGAGGCTTCCATCTTATTTTTGTCATACAGTACTGCTAGCTTCCCTGGTGGAAGGTCATGGCCATTAAACCTTCCAGCTCTGAGAGCAGGCATAACTGCCTTCTCCAAAAGAGTGTGATATCCTGCATGTTCCATATCCTCATTTGCTGTCGGCATGGATTTCTGGCCTGATGGGCATGAATTTGTCTCCACTACCACAAACCTCTTAAGGCCCAGGTCTGTTGTTGTTGAAAACAGATCAGCACCACCCCATTGAAAGTACCTACACCAGTCTTTCTTCCATGTCATTTGCTGCAAAGTCTACAGAACCATGCATGAGCTTCTTGAACCTGGTTATGATGTTATTTATTTCTGCAGAAGCTTTTTGGACTCTGGAGACAAAGCATTTGTTTATTTACCTTGTTGCGGATTTGAGGACTTTGGTGACACCAGCACTGCTGACCTCAGGATGCAAATGGCAGTAGCGCTTGATGATGCGGTCATTGCCCAGGCACAGAAAGGAGCGTACCAGAGGATGGATTTGGGCATTCAGTACTCTTGGATAGAAGTGTTCACTGGCCTCAAACATGCCTGGCTCTACTATCTCCACCTGACAAGCACTGCAACTCCCTGGTGAAGAGATGTCATGCATCGAATCATCTCCAATCACCATTTCCACAAACACTTGTCCTCTCCAGCAGCAGGAGGTAATTCAACCCTCTTTGAGCAATATTCAATCACTCTATTTCCTTCCTCCTTCCCCTCCCTCTTCTCTGAACATGACTAACCTGCCATAGCTCATCAAGCAACACATATTAAGCTTGTTGCTTGAAGACTATGTGAGCACTGTATATCACTGATCCACAGACCACAAAGGAATTCTGATCACCAATCTCTGCTCTCACAACTGATTTCTATTTCTGTGGATCAAAGATCACCAAGGAACTAATGAGTCAAAAGTTGAATCAACAAAAGTCTGTCATGTGAGATGCTTCAGCACATCAAATATCTGGGTGCTTGATTATTACTAATCCTGTTTTCTGAACAGGTAAAGCACCAAAAAACTGCACCACAATTGGGACTTGGAGGAGGATGGAGCTACAAAGACAGAAAGTAAATACTCCCAAGAGCATCTGCTTACACAGTACAATTCTCTGACTCTCAAGCAACAAACCCAAGACCCTTTTGTGTTGGTTTTGCAATGCTTTGCAGGATGAACTAGGATGATGATGGTGGGTTTATACATGAGTGTTGTAAGAAGAAGAATGTTGCAAAACATTGGTGTAACTCACCCACACAACACTCAAACACAGCATTTTGTTGGGTTTATCACACATTCATAAATGCACACACTCCACAGAAATCTATTGTCCCTTGCAAAGAAGTAGCAGAGAGTTGGGAAACGGAAATTAGGGGAACAAGAAATATGTTTGAGGAGAGCTGGAGAGACAGACAGAGAGAGAGATGCCTGCAGGCACCTACCTTAACTAACTTGTTACCCTGTAAGCATGTTTACAAAATCTGAGCCAGCCCCAAAGCAGATCATAACTGTACATCAATCTCTCCCCACTCTGCAACTGTGCACCCTATATCTCCAATTTTCACAGTTAGTTACATCAAGGTTAGCCTAGATCCCTCCTAGTTTTCACATTGGGTTGAAAAACTACTTGCTGGATGAGACATGGGTCTTATTAAAAATGTACAATTTGCATCAGAACAAAAATAAGAACTTATGAATGTGTAGAATCACGGTACCTTCACCCAAGCAACTGTTTCATTTGGCACTTGTCAATTCCACTGAGGCTAGAGTACAATGCATGAGGGTATAAATAATAGCATGTAGAGTCCAGATATTGAATAGCTTTCTCAGGAGTCAATCAAAGACCATGAGATTTGGTTTGCTGAGCTATAGAAGCTATACAATCTGTGATTCAACAAGAAACAAAGATACAACAATATACAATTCCTGTTCTAACATGGGAATTTCAGAATCCAATTATTCACCCATTTAACTTTCAAACAACTGAAATAAATCCAATTACCAGACAGAAAGAGTAGTTCTATGAGTTTTGTCAGAAAGAATGAAGTCATGTTGGGTATATCATCAAGTTTGTGCCATAGCACAGCATTAGATCTTTCCAAAAGACAAAACAAACAACTCACATATATGCAACTTTGCATAAACCACCCAGTATCTGCACAACTAAATCTGACTCAATTTGTCCAGTTCATCTGTGCAGCTCAATCTGTATATCAAAAGGGACCTAGTACCCAATTGCACAAAAAGTCAGCAACAGAACAGCCCAGTCTGCAATTTGTTGTGCAAAAAAACAAGTTGACAAATGTCAAAGCTGAAGGAATGAACCAACATGCTTATCAAAATCACTGTCAGCTTTACCACCATCATCACTTGTAAAGGTTAGGGTTTTCCTTTCAAACCTATTATGAACAACAATCTCAACTGATTCTGATGCAACATGCATACTGAGGACTCCTCAGACCCTCTTTTTTCAAAAAACAGACCTTTTGAAAGGAAACAGCAGGTTGCCCAGAGGAATGGATGCTATGGAATAAAGCTCCAAATTCCTCACAGTGAAAGTTTCAAGTAGAGTCTCCTTCTCTTAAGTCTTACATCATACTAAAACCTCATACCCTGCAAGTCTTGTGTTCTCACCAGTGCAGCCTTTCAGATTCAGCAACCCTCAACCTAACCAGAAGCTGGAAGTTGGGCAAGGACTTGAAAGAGGGGAAAAAAGGACAGAAGAAACCCTATTTTTAATCTGATTATACAAATGTCTGCAAACAATGTCACTGACGCATTTCTCTGAAAGAAATCATCATTGCTCACTGTGATACCGAATCCCAAAGCTCTACTAATCAAAGCATTTCTTCCAGTAAGGAATGCTCAAGCTCAAGCTGGAGAAGCAGAAGCCTGGGTGAGAAAATCAGATCCAAAATGTGTCAAGATTTATATCATGCTTTTCCTCTCTCGCAACAAGTCCAAACACTTGGGAATTGTGAATTGGTACCCCAGAAGTGAAGATGCCCAATTAACAGATACCAGAAATGTCAGGAGAGTTGACAACAGTACAAGATCTGCAAAATTGGGCAACTGTGCAAAGTCTCCAAACAGCAGCTCCACTAGTGATCTGCAACAACATCCCATGTGTGTATGCTCCAATCACAGACACGATCAGACAAGTGTTGAACCTCAGAACACAATTCTTATGGCCAGGTCTCCACACCTTTGATTAAGCATAATCTTGGTAACTCCAGGCCTTGACTATGAGCCTTACCACCAAATCCTTGAAGTTATTCATGTTTTTATACACCAACTGGGGAGCCAGTCGTCAAGACTTTATAAACCCACTAAAACAATGGGTTCTCCATACCCATGAGAGTTTTACACATGGCACTGAATATGAGAAAGTCTGTAGCTATCTTTCAAACAGTGGCAACAAAAAACAAAGAGCAAGAAGCTCAACTCCATGTGCACCATATGATATGCACACCACTAAAATGGCCAAATTACCAAAATATGTGCTTCAAAAACAATGCTTCCATAGACATAGCAAAACAATATATATGCATCTTGAATATTCTGTGCAAGTTTATACAAAGCTCAAGTGGTCCAAATCTCCACAACATGCTTGAGCAAAATGCATGATCAACTGAGAGACCCAAATGTATCCCAGAACTGGAAAAAAAAAAAAACCCCCCATACTTGACAAAAGACTGCAGACAGACACTGTGGGGGGAGTACTGCCACCATGATCTAGAGAAGCTAGCAGTTCATCACTCACATAGGTAGTCATTGCAATCTGTAAACCCTAGAAAGTAGGAGCTGCTGAGTGGTGGGCTCATCATCAAAGTTGGTTCACTAATCAGTTATTTGCAAGAACAAGAAACCCAACAGCAATATAGAGCAGAAGGACTGGATAGATTGCAAGTGCTTTCCGGCTTGAAGGAACTGCAGTGCTGACAAAGGGGTAAGCAGCCCAAGAGCTCCATGCAAGCGAGAGAAGGACCACCAGACTGCGGTAAAGCTTGCTACTGTTAGCCAAGCACACAATGGCACCAACATCCAAAGGAAAGAGACAGTACCCCAGCAAGCTCAAGCTCTGGAGGAAGATGATGGTGCCACCAAGCAGTTGGACATTGAGTGTCAGCACAATGGCACCAACTGACAGTGTTGCAAAAACAACAGCAAATACTTTGGATCTGTCAGTTGTGGCAGAGTAAGAGAGTGCTAATGCCATGAAGATGATGAAGAAGAAAGGACCCCATAGATCCCAATCCCTCAAGGGTTTGCCAGGATCCTCCCGATACGGATTTGGAAATACAACATTCCTTAGATTGTTCACCACTCGCATCACATCTCTCTTCAAAGTCTCCCACACAGGTTCCGTGAGTGTGTTGTACACTGGCCCACTGCCGAATCCTACAACGGCAGCAGGTCCTCCTCCTCCTCCTGTGAAGTAAGAAGAAGAAGAAGAAGAGCCATAGTCCGGAGTTGGCCGAGGAGGTACATAAGAGACTGGAATTGACGGTCCTTGTTGCGGAGGAGAAGAAGAAGATTTGTTCACATATTGTTGTTGTTGTTGTTGTTGTTTCCTCTCAGGAGCTACTGCCACAGATGGCTTTCTCTCGGGAACAACTGCTGCAGCCGGAACCTCCAACCTTGCAGGCTGAACACTGATGCTGAACAAGCTCTCAATCTCATCGATGTCTGCTTGAGCTGTGGACTGCAGTGGTGTCCTTTCCGACAACATCGTAAAAGCACCCACCTTTGCTTGCTTCCTTTCCTGCTCTTCTACGTGAGCAGCAACAGTAGCAGACGCAAGACGAGGATGCCGCAAAATGATTCCTCCAACAAAATCCTTCTTCCTTGCACACCCTTCTAGGGTTTGATACAAGAGTAGTGTGACTTCTCAAACAAAAGCCTTCTTCCTTCTACACCCTTTCTAGGGTTTCATAAGACAAAGAGTAGATGTACAACAACCTCTTCTCTCTCTTTCTCTTCTTTACAGTTTACTTGGAGAGCAAGAGCAAGGCAACAACATCAACACCCTTTCACATCTCCCCTCCTCTCCTACCTTTCCCCCCTACAAAAACAGAAAATCCAATTTCCACACAAACTCCAAACTAGAGATCATTCGAGTTTGTGGTAGGCTACAGTAGTAGCAAATTGGGCACACAAAAAACCTAGTGCAAGTTTCATGACAATCTTTCACAACAATCAAAATTTTGAATTTTTCAGCAGTCTACCCTTTGCCCCTAATTTTTTTCATCTTGCGATGTTTAGACATCTTTCCTGATACTCAGGCACATGTTTCGCTTGTAATCTACCATGTTTTACACTGATAACCTCACCAAACATAACATGCCAAGTAGCATGTAAGCTATCATGTTTTATACTGATAACCTCGCCAAACATAACATGCCAAGTAGCGTGTTTCGTACCCCCTGAAGCCCCTAACAAGTCCAAAACAAGCATAACATGAACCCAAAACATGTCTAGGCATGACTTGTATTTTTTCAGGGCCCTTTGCACGTCATGCATGGTCAAATACTGATCCCCACTCAAGATGATCTAACAATCTTTTGAGCAGAATGTTTCAAGTCTTGCTGCTCTGAAGAATTCTCACATTTTGAATTTTTTTCTGTTATGATGATCCTTGACCATTACCACAAACCCGTTTTTCTATTGTCATAGTTTTCTTCTTGCACTTCTCCTATCCACTTTTCATATTCTAGGTATGTCCATGGGCATTTTTTCTTCAAACTGTGCTCTTGTGTTTTTGGGCTCTATACTTCAAAGCCTTGGAATATAGTGCCTTTTTTTACAAAAAAACTTCGTCTTGTCCTTTCAATCCTTTGCCTTTCATGTCATGAAAATGAATTTAAAAAGTGCTGGAAGGTTTTAAGCTGGGCACTTTTGAAGCTTCTTCATTGTCTTTCTCTAGTACCCATCTGCAAAACCAGCTCCTCACCACCTTTTAGGAACTTTTCAAGGCCTCATTAACACTTACTTCAAGTGTGAAATTCTCTCTAACAACTCAACTTGCCCTTCTAAGCTCTCGTACACTTTCTCTTTTCAATTCCCTCTTATTGGCTAGAGTAGAGTTTTCAACTGCAAGGAATCACAAACATTACAATTTTTTCATGCATGGTTTTGAAGGCATCAGAAATGCAAACCTTAAAGGGCATATCAGCAAAGAAACCAGCAATTCTTTCTTAGGTGTTACAGAATGCACATAACTCCATGCAGTCTTTAGTCAAATCTGACATATCCCACATACATCTTGGATTTTCTATGATCTACCAAATAGATGCAAAGAAAATAAGAAGTATTGGAAGCATTGGAAGATATGCATCATATTCCATAACACCTAATGCAAACAGTCATCATGTCACAGTCATGGCTTGTGACAATGAACCAGAAGTCTTTGCAGCAAAGCCCAAGTACTTTCACAACCATAATATGTAATATCAAACAAGGCTGGGGATTGCTGAAGGGTCACAGAGGAGGTTGCGACAGTATGGTTGCGAGACCTTTTTCAGATTGAACTTCAGTTTCTGTTCTGATTAGTCTCAATCTGCTGCTCATCATGGCATCACCAACTAGAAGCCAAGTCTTTGGATTTACCTGAGCCCACAACATGGTGTGAAATTTCTCTCAACATTTCCACTTTTTGCAATGTTATTATGTTGCATGTTTTTTCCAGATCATGAAAGCAGCGGTTCCAAGACAACGGGGAGGGAGCTATGGAATCTCAACATAATTGGCTCATGCTCAATCAGTGGCTTCCTTCCAGTCATTTCTGTTATCCCTCCAACACCATCAGACATCCTTTCAATCACTAATATATTACCCTGCTACATCAAACTACCTGCATTGTAAATCAGTACCCAAAGCCAAGAAAGGGATCCTCCATTTAGCTGCTGATCATGAGGTTGCTGAGTTAGGAATGTAAACATTGCACAATCTGATGGAACCTTGGCACAATCAATAACATCTCTGAATCTTCAGGCAGACAGTCTGAGGATTGCCATTGACAGAAACAGTTCAGATTGCCACTGCCAGAAACAGTTCAGATTTCACCAGTGGGGCATGATGGGGACAAGCTCTGAGCTAAGAGTGTACCACTTAAAGTGGCAGACATTCCTCGAGCTCAATACATTGTGTGAATTTTCAGGCTTTGCATCTTGAATGCAAGTTCTTGAAGGCTTTCTTGTACATAAATGTAATCATCAGATGATGATTTATAAGCAATATTGCTACATTTGTTTACAAGGAAAGAAGGGGAAAAGGGTGGGGGTGGGCTTAGATTTCGCATAAATAGTTTCAGACTGAGAAATACCAAGCAGGCAGTTTCTCCACTGTTCAAGGATCAAAGTACTGCTTAGCCACAACAACAAAAAAAACACTGGATCTTCTACAGGAACTCAAATGTTACATCAGGACCTGGGCTTCACTGTCACCAGGCGTTTTTTTCTTCCTGTGTTTATCAGAGAAGGGTGTGACACAGCAAGATCGTCTAACCCTAAAGTAGCAATCTGATCAAAACACAAAAGCTCCAACACTAACTCTTCTACGCACATGGGGGGGGAAAGCTTAAGCACCAAAGGAATATATGTATATTATATTTATGGGCCATGGCAGCACACACCAGAACAGAACAATCAGGCACCGCCAGACTTGAAATGATAGAGCTTTCCGATAACATGAAGCGCCGTGACAAAGCCGATGAAGCAGAGGCTCATAACCAAGACGACAGTGGGAGAGATCTTCAAACCAGGTGCATCGTCTGTATAGAATCGCAGCATGTTGTTTCCACTTCCTCCGAATCCGCCGCCGCCGCCTCCACTTCCTGATGCGGATGATGATGTCTTCCTCCTCCTCAAGCTGGAAGCTCCCGCAGTTCCTCGCGGCCCTACTCCTGCAGGCCCTACTCTACCAGCTCCCGCAGAACCCGAGCCACCTTTTGAGACAGTGGACGACGCCTGGCTCTGCGATCCCTTCACCATCGCTGCCTACTTTCTCCTCCACACCCACCACCTCCAACCTCTCTCCCTTCTACTCTCCCTTGTCTCCTCCAAACCCTAAGAACTAAGCTCACATACAAACCTCAAACCCTAAATGTCAAACCCTAAATTGCGGCCAAGTGCTGGTGAACGGATGGGGCAAATCAGCCGCTAAACATCAAAACTAAAAATACAGGCCCAAGTGCTTCTGTCAGGACTGTAAAGGGGCTTACCAAGAGCCATGACCAACATAGAGTGCTGGCTCTCTAGTATGTAACCAGTTTCTCGGGTTGTTGCCCCTTCCCCATCCAAACACCCGTGCAATAGGTAGTAGTACATTGTTTCAATTCTGAACTCATGTTTGCTTAAAGATTAGTTTGGGGTTAAATTTTTCATGAGAACATGTGTTCAGAGTTCCTAATATGATTCATTTCATATTTTCAAACCAATTACAGCTCTGTAATAATGGAAAGCCATTGCCATCATTACAATAAAACAACAAAGGCCTAGAACATTACCTTTCCATTAGGCTGCTGTGATCATAGTTACAACTTCACTTGTATATATAGTCGTAAGTATGATCACAACAGTCTAACTGTGCAAGTTGTAATTATTATTATTAAATGTGGATGCAATTCATTAGTCCTCGTTCGATAAACTAATGAATTCATTGTTTCTTCGCTAGTCCCTGTTCCCTACAACTAATGAATTCACTCAAAGTTCACTAGACTAGTGAATTCATTGTTTCTTCCCTAGTCCCCTATTCATTACAACTAATTAATTCACTCAAAATCCAGTGAAATCACTTTGTGTACAAAGACACCTTGTGTTGTAATGTAACAAGAACTCAATGGACCCCAAAGCTTTGGCTAGCATCATTGGTTATGGATACAAAAATAGCAAGAGTCTGCATATGTATATATATATATGAGTTGCAAACAATTATGCAAAAAATACATTTATGTATATGAAAATAAAAATTTCTCACACTTTTTGCAGATTGAATACTTATAACATTTCTTAACTCTCTTTTTGAACATTCAGTTGATGTTGTTTGGTCTTACAGGAAATGGCTTTACTTCACTTCCGTCCTTTGGGAAGGATTCAAAGAAAGAAGTTGGGTCTGTTGTGGAAGTCCAAATGAAAGAAAGCAATTCAGGACATATTTAAGAACTAGCGTCAGGGGGTAGCTAGAGCTGGTGGACTAGGCAAGGAATACATATAATATGTCTGTATATTAATGCAGAGATCTACAAAAAGCTGGTCATAAGGGAATTAGAGCTTGATCTTGTTCATTTAAGGGTCAATAAGGCTGGGAGGTTCTTGAGGAGGATGGTGCGACGGATCCACGTAGTCGCTGAAACGGAGCAATCTCTCCATCCTTATCTGATCTTGCAGGTTCTGATCTAGTCCTCCATGATCCCCTGCTTTAGCTTCTTCCCAAGTTTCCATCACCTCCGGATTCAATTCTGATACCAATGATCTGTGCAGCTCCAGTTTGCTTGTAGCCTGCAAAATCCAGTTACCATGTATGTATCCTGTTGAAAGCTGGAGGCGCTAATTCACCTTGCCCTCATTTGACATCGAACCAGATTCTTGGCTCCAACGCACTAGGACTACTGTTGGTCAGTTGCTAGGAATTTGCATGACGCTCATGTCAAAACGGGGGAGGGAAATGTGTTTTGGATTTACCTGCAGCTTCGAAGCAGTGTCCACATAATCAAGCTGACTAGCAACAGCACGTCGATTTGTGGGAGCTGCTACTGCTGCAGGAAGTGTTGTTGTTGTTGTTGTTGTCTGCAGAAAGGCCGAAATTTCGCTTACCTCGACCTTGCTCGACAGCAGCTGGACATTATTGAGCTCAATACCCAACACGGAATCCGTGCCAATTTCTGCATTTATAACACAGCTTACAATCGTTTAGGTAGCTAGCAAGGTCTTCCGCTGATTAAGCTGAGATGCATTTGGGTGCCAACTGCATCTGAGCTGAACTAGAAGTCGAAATCCGATGTATCAACTTAGCTGCAGCATTGCAATATAAAAATAGTTCCAGCAAATAGGAGGGATCCTAGATCACACACGCGATTATGACACGAACTAGTAAGAAACCCAGTAATTTTCAGAGAGAACCACTACTAGTAGTTCTGACAAATTGATGCATGAAGAAGAAGAAACCTGCAATGAATTCTGAGCAAAACTTTATGCATAAACTCTGAAACTTTGATTATAGGAGCTAATTAACACACGAAGAAGGGCAGATAGATTTAAACAGATATGTGGTTTTTAAGAAAGTATCAAACATGCAGTCAAGAGCAAAGATCATCAGATCTAACCGGCTCCAGTAGCTGTCCGGGTAGCTGCTGCATTGGCTAGTAAGACGCTACAGCAGCAGCAGCTAGAGCATGCAAGCACCAGAAGAATCCGTAGCCCCAATCCCCGCATAATCCCATACAAGCAGACAGCTACACTGGCCGTCTCCATGTCAAACTGCAAGGATGGAACGTCTGCACACAACAAGTTTATAGCTTGCTAGCTTGCTTGCAAAACACTTCTCAAAAGCAAAGAGTTTGACAAACCAAAAACAAATAAAAAGAAAATTGCAAACATCTAATTCTCTAGTTCTACCCCGCCCCCAACAAAAACGCACGAACACACACACACACATGAACTAGACGAAAACACCAACAACACAATGGACTAGCAAATGGACTACCACAAGTGCGAGATGGGGCTCCAACTTTAAACTCTTTGATCAGAGCTTGATGTTCAACATCTGCATTGATGTTTGGCATTTAAGCAGATTCATGAAAATGTAGTCAGTGGCGTACTTGAATGCAGCAGCTGTTCATTTCTAGTAAAGTACAACAAAGATTTATTGGGTTTAGGGTTTAGGGTTTAGGGTTTTGAGCATGAGGCAAAGAGCAAAGGGGGGGGGGGGGGAAAAAAATCCCACCTCCCACTCCCCCTCTTTTCCCTTTTTTAAAAAGTCTTCAAACAAACCTTATTTACACTCCCATTAACCATTTTTACACCCTAAG
>Ga0116227_10007943_pt1 | contig 20354 bp, 17 predicted proteins | sample S1TSphgellanicum_FD_89693 | JGI IMG/M metagenome (GOLD analysis project Ga0116227, IMG submission 89693) | Host-associated microbial communities from peat moss isolated from Minnesota, USA - S1T2_Fb - Sphagnum magellanicum MG | ecosystem: Host-associated > Plants > Peat moss > Unclassified...
GCCGGGAGTTCGCCCCGGCGGGCGAGTAACTTTCTTTCGCCTCGCCGAAAGAAAGTCACCAAAGGTCGCGAAGCGGGGCTCCGCTCACTTCGCGCAGCGAAGTTATGCGGAGACCAAAGGGCGACCCCACTGTGGCGGTCCGGCTTTGCCGGACTGCTCTGCGGTGCTCGGTGCGGGCAGGCGGCTGCGGAACTCGCCTTCGGCTCAAACAGTCCTCGCCGTCCCTTCGCTTCGCTGCGGGCAACCTGCCCGCCCCTGCGCTCCTCGACGCCACAGAGGGGACCCCGGACTGCCAGTCGGGCCGTCGCTTCGCTCGGCACGGGGCCGGTATTGGTATTTGGCTATTGGCTGCCCGCCTGCGCCGTTGGCAGGGCCGAGCAACGCAGCGGCGGGCGGATCAGGGCTCACCCGTGTCTGAGCCGCAGGCGAGTTGGGTGAGACCCCGCCCACCGCGAGTAGCGCAGGGTACCCGCGCAGCGGGCCCTGACTCCGGCTCGCCTTTCTTTTGCCTACTTTTCTTTGGCGAAGCAAAGAACAAGTAGGTCGCCCGCCGGGGCGAGTCCCGGCTCCCGCAATCAGCAAAACACCAGAACTATCAAATAGATAGCAGCACGCCGTTGCAAATCAACGGCTACAGCCACTTTTCATTCAGAAACCAGCATCTACCAGGAAAAGACAGCCCCAAAGGCAGGCAGCCCATCCCACCGCCCACCACCGGCAACGCCTACACCCCCACCGGCCTGCGCCGCCGCGCAAACCGCACCACCGTCACGCCCTGCCGCGCCTGGCGCAGCGAAGGCATCACCAGCACGCAATCGTCATAGGGCGTGCGGATCGGTTCGCCGTGGTTGTCGCCGATCACGGTGCCGGCCTGCGGGATCACTTCCAGGCCCTGGAAGGGCTCGGTGAAGCGCACCTCGCGCCCCTGCGCCACCACGCCGCCGGTCACTTCCAGGATCCAGCGCCCCGGGGCATCGGGCATGCGCCAGCCGGGCAGCAGGCGGTCGGTGTCGCCGGCATCGACGATGCCGGCTGCCTGCAGGAAGCGCACGCACTGGTCGCGCGCCACGTCGCGGCTGGACAGGGCGCCATGGAAGCCGCACTCCACCAGCAGCGAGCGCGCACCGGCCGCTAGGCCGGCCTCGCTGCCGAAGCGGCCGTAGTCGCGCATGCGCACGCCGTCCTGGTGGCCGGCGTCGGCCACGATGTGTTCGGGGGTGCCCAGCTGCACCGCCAGCTCGATGTTGCGCGGCGACAGGCCGGTCAGCACCAGGGGCGGGCTGGGCTCGTGCATGGAGTGCAGGTCGAGCAGCCAGTCGGCCTGGGCCACGTGGGGCGCGAGCTCGGCGGCGCGGCGGCGCTCGCGGGTGTCGGCGGCGGCGATGCGCTCGGGCGACCACTGGCGGTTCAGGTCCTGGTCGACGAAGCGCGAGGCGTCGTGCTGCGCGGCGTCGAAGCGGTCGAAGGCCGCCAGGTTGCAGAAGGCCAGGCTCAGCCGGCCGCGGCGCGGGCGCAGGCCCGAGGCCAGCAGGCCCTGCAGCGCCCAGGCGCCGCACAGCTCGTTGCCGTGCACCAGGGCCGTCACCAGCACATGGCGGCCGGGCACGCCGGAGTCGAAGCGCCATACGCCCTCGGTGCCGGTATTGCCGGCGCGCCAGGCGCCCAGGTCGGGAACGTCAAGCTCGAACTGCATGCGGGTATCACTCATCCTTGATGTTGGCGAACTGGACGATCTGCTGGTACTTGCGGGTTTCGTCGGCCAGGAAACGGCCCAGGTCGGGCTGCGTGGCGGGCACGACCGAGCCCGAGGCTTCCATCGACTTGCGGTAGTCGGGCGCCTGCAGGGTTTCCGCCAGCGCGGTCTTGAGCCGGGCGACCACCGGCTCGGGCAGGCCGGCCGGCCCCATCAGGACGAACCAGACGCCGATGTCCACGTTCTTGAGCGCGGGGGTTTCGGCCAGGGCGGGCACGTCGGGGGTGACGGGCGAGCGCTGGGCCTCGGTGGTGCCGATGGCCACCAGCTTGCCGCTCTTGATCATGGGCAGCGCGCTCGAGAGCACGTACACGCCCAGGTCCAGGCTGCCGCCCAGCAGGTCGGTGGTGAGCGGGCCAGTGCCGCGGTAGGGAATGTGGGTGAGGAAGATGCCGCCCTGCTGCTTGACCATCTCGCCGGCCACGTGCAGCGAGGTGCCCACGCCCGAGCTGCCGTAGGACAGCCGCCCCGGCTTGGACTTGGCGAGCTGGATCAGTTCGGCGGCGTTCTTCACGCCCAGCGCCGGCGTGGCGGTCAGCACCAGCGGCTGCGAGGCTACCAGGCCCAGCGGGGTGAAGTTCTTGAGCGAGTAGCGCACCGACTTCTTCACCAGCGCGTTGATGGCGATCTCATTGTTGGCGCCCAGCAGCAGGGTGTAGCCGTCCGGCGCGGCCGAGGCCACCTTCTGCGCGCCGATGGAGCCGCCCGCGCCGCCCAGGTTCTCGATCACCACCGGCTGGCCGATGCGCGCGGACAGGGTCTGGCCCAGCGTGCGCGCCACCAGGTCGGTGCTGCCGCCGGGCGGATAGCCGACCACCAGGGTGATCGGGCGCTGGGGGTAGGTGTCGGCCATGGCCGCTGCTGCGGGCAGCAGGGCCAGGGCGAGCAGCGGGGCGATGTGGCGCCGGCGGAATCGAATGTTCATGGTGGTCTCCTGTGCGGGGTGGGGCGGATTCTGTGCGGGCGCAAACGGCACTGGTTGCTGTTTCGGCACAATGGATTGCTATTTTGGCAACCGGCGCGCGCGGCGCCGGCTGGCGGCCATGCGCAAAGGAGTGCCCGCGATGCAGGTGAAATGGATGGAGGACTTCGTGGCGCTGGCGCAGACGCGCAGCTTCCTGCGCGCGGCCGAGCTGCGCAACGTGACGCCGCCGGCCTTTGGCCGCCGCATCCAGGCGCTGGAGGCCTGGGCCGGCATGCCGCTGGTGCAGCGCGGAGAAAGCCCGCTGCAGCTGACGCCGGCGGGCGAGCTGTTCCTGGAGACCGCCAGCCAGACGGTGATCGGGCTGGAGGATGCGCGCGCCGAGCTGCGCAGCGCCACCGGCCGGCAGGAGCGCACGCTGTCGATCGCCACCGGCCGCACGCTGGCGCGCACCGTGATGGCCGACTGGCTGCTGCGGCTGCAGCCGGTGCTGAAGGACGCGCAGGTGCGCATCCTCACGCGCGGGCTGCTCGACACGGTGCGGCTGCTGGAGCAGAACGAGGTGGACTTCACGCTGGTCTACCACCACCCGGCGCTGACCTTCCGCCTGGACGGGCGGCAGTTCACGCATGTCACGGTGGCCTCGGACAAGCTGGTGCCGGTGGCGCGCGCCGGCCCGCGCGGCGAGCCGCTCTACGTGCCGGGGCGCACGCCCGCGGTGCCGCTGCTGTCCTATGGGCGCAGCCTGGCCATGGGCCGGCTGCTGGAAGACCACCTGGCGCACAACCCGATCGCGCCGCGGCTCACGCGCAGCCTGGAGTGCGATTCGGCCGACGCGCTGGCCGAGTACGTGCTCAAGGGGCTGGGCGTGGCCTGGCTGCCGTGGTCCATGGTGCGGGCCGACTGCAAGGCCGGCCGCATGGCCGTGGCAGGCGACCGGTCGATGGAGGTGGCGTTCGAGGTCCGGCTGTACCGGCCCAAGCGCCGGCTGAGCCCGCTCAACGAGCAGGTGTGGCAGTCGGCGGCGCGGCGCTGACTCAGCGGCTGCCGGCGGCGACGACCCGGCACACCGCCGCCAGCCCGAGCAGGTCGGGGTCGCGCTCGCGCGCGCGCAGGAACGACAGGCCGATGGACTGCCGCGCGCGGTACGGCTCGTCCAGCGGGATGAACTGCACCTTGTGCTGGAAGATGCTGCGCACCCGCCCTGGCAGCAGCGAATAGCCGACGCCGCCGCTGACCAGGTTGGCCAGCGTGAAGATGTCGCCCACGCGCATGGCGATCTCCGGCGCGAAGCCGGCCACCGTGAACGCGTCCTGGAAGCCGCGCTGGGTGGCAAAGCCCTCGCCCAGCGACACGAAGCGCTCGGCCGCGCAGCGGCGCAGGTCGATGGAGGCCAGCGCCGCATAGGGCGACCCCAGCGGCGCGGCGAAGAACATGTCGTCCTCCATGAGCGGGATGGACAGGATGCCGGGCTCGGCGTCCGGCACGGCCATGAGCGTGGCGTCGAGCGTGCCGGCGCGCAGCCGCTCGAGCAGCTCGGCGTTGGAGCCCAGCACCAGCTCGGCCTGCAGGCCGGGGCGGCGCTGGCGCAGGTGGACGATCACCTCGGGCACGGTCTGGATGGTGAGCGAGTACAGCGCGCCCAGCTTGAGCTGGCCGTCCGCATAGCCGGCGGCCGAGCGGGTGGCGCGGATGCCATCGGCCATGGCCTTGAGCACCTCGCGCGCGACCTCGGCCAGCACCTGGGCCGCCTCGGTCGGGATCAGGTTGCGGCCCTGGTGGCGGAACAGCGCGCAGCGCGCGCCCTCCTCCAGCGAATGCAGCGCCCGGTGCACGCTGACCGGGCTGGTCCCCAGGCGCTCGGCCGCGCGCGCCAGGCTGCCGGCCTCCATGAAGGCCAGCAGCACCTCCAGCTTGCGAAAGCTGATGTCGTCGTCGATGCGGGAAAGCTCGGGCGGGCGGCTCATGCGGCGATGCTAGCCCAGCATGTGCGTTCCGCGGCCACACCACGAGCCGCGCATGGACCGCTAGGAGGCAGAAGGCCGCAGGATCTGCCCCCGCTGCTGCTACGGTGCGCCACGGATTTACTTTCATCCATTTGTTGGAAAGACTGTCGACACCATGACCCCCACGTCCCTCTCCAGCCTCGTGCCCCTGCCCTCGGGAGCCGCCCTGTTCCACGACATCGGCCATGCGTCGCCGGACGGGCACGCGCAGCGGGGCCGTCTGCCCTTCTGCCTGCGGGTGCTGGCCGAGAACGTGCTGCGCCACCAGGGGCACAACGGCGTGGAGCCAGCCGATCTGGCGCGCCTGCTGGCCTGGTCGCCGCAGGATGCGGAGGCGGTCGAAGTCCCCTTCCATCCGGCGCGGGTGCTGATGCAGGACTACACCGGCATTCCGGCGCTGGTCGACCTGGCGGCGCTGCGCGATGCCAGCCAGCGCCTGGGCGTGCCGCCCGAGGCGGTCAACCCGCAGATCCCGGTGGACCTGGTGATCGACCATTCGCTGATCGTGGACCACGCCGGCCGCGCCGATGCCGCCGTGCTGAACCTGCAGCGCGAGTTCGAGCGCAATGCCGAGCGCTTCCGGCTGGCGCAGTGGGCGCAGCGCAGCTTCGACAACATGCGGGTGGTGCCGCCGGGCAACGGCATCCTGCACCAGATCAACCTCGAGTACATCGCGCCGGTGGTGCGGCAGCAGACGCTGCCGGACGGGCGCCGCGTGGCCTTCCCCGACACGATGGTGGGCACCGACAGCCACAGCACCATGGTCAATGGCGTGGGCGTGCTGGGCTGGGGCGTGGGCGGCATCGAGGCCGAGGCCGCGCTGCTGGGGCTGCCGCTGCTGGTGGCGGTGCAGCGCGTGGTGGGCGTGCGCCTGAGCGGCCGGCTGCGCGAAGGCGTGACCACCACCGACCTGGTGCTGACGCTGACGCAGCGGCTGCGCGCCTTCGGCGTGGTCGAGGCGCTGGTGGAATTCCACGGGCCGGCGCTGGACCACCTGCCGGTGGCCGACCGCGCCACCATCGCCAACATGGCGCCCGAATACGGCTCGACCTGCGCCTTCTTCCCGGTCGATGCCCTGACGCTGCGCTACCTGGGGCTGACCGGGCGCGCGCCCGAGCAGATCGCGCTGGTCGAGGAGTACTGCCGGGCGCAGGGCCTGTGGCGCGACGACAGCGACACGCCCGCCTATACCGCGGTGCTGGAATTCGACCTGGCCGAGGTCGCGCCCAGCGTGGCCGGCCCGCGCCGGCCGCAAGACCACACGCGGCTGCAGGACGTGCCGGCCAACTTCCGGCGCGAGATGGCGCCCGCGCAGGCGGGCAGCCGCGAGCGCCTGTCCGACGGCAGCGTGGTGCTGGCCGCCATCACCAGCTGCACCAACACCTCCAACCCTTCCGTGATGCTGGCCGCCGGCCTGCTGGCGCAGAAGGCGGTGGCGCGCGGCCTGCGCGTGCCGCCGTGGGTCAAGACCTCGCTCACGCCCGGTTCGCGCGTGGTGGCCGACTACCTGCGCGACGGCGGCCTGCAGCCTGCGCTGGATGCGCTGGGCTTCCAGGTGGCGGGCTTTGGCTGCGCCACCTGCGGCGGCAATTCGGGCGAGCTGCTGCCCGAGGTAGAGCAGGCGCTGCGCGGCGGCGGCATCACGGCCTGCGCCGTGCTGTCGGGCAACCGCAATTTCGAGGCCCGCATCCACCCGCTGGCGCGCGCCAACTACCTGATGTCGCCGCCGCTGGTGGTGGCCTATGCCCTGGCCGGCCGCATCGACCTGGACCTGGAGCACGAAGCGCTGGCGCACGACCCGCAGGGCCGGCCGGTGTTCCTGCGCGAGCTGTGGCCGAGCGCGGCGGAGATCGAGCGCATTGCGGCAGAAGTGCTGTCGCCACGCCTGTTCCTGGCCAGCTACGCCGGCCTGTTCACGGGCGATGCGCAGTGGGCCGCGCTGCAGGCGCCCGCCGGCACGCTGTTCCCCTGGGATGCCGGCAGCACCTACATCCGCCGCCCACCCTACCTCGACGGCTTCGACCCGGCCGCCGCGGCCCAGCCCGGCGCGGTGCAGGGCGCGCGCATCCTGGCGCTGCTGGGCGACGCCATCACCACCGACCACATCTCGCCGGTGGGCAGCATTGCGGCGGACTCGCCGGCCGCGCGCTACCTGCAGGCACACGGCGTGCCCCCGCGCGACTTCAACGCCTACGGCGCGCGCCGCGCCAACCACGAGGTGATGGTGCGCGGCACCTTCGCCAACATCCGGCTGCGCAACGCGCTGCTGCCCGGCAGCGAGGGCGGCGTGACCCGCCACTGGGACAGCGGCGACAGCCTGCCGATCTTCGACGCGGCCGAGCGCTATGCCCACGACGGCGTGCCGCTGGTGGTGGTGGCCGGGCGCGAATACGGCGCCGGCTCCTCGCGCGACTGGGCGGCCAAGGGCACGCGCCTGCTGGGCGTGCGCGCCGTGCTGGCGGAGAGCTTCGAGCGCATCCACCGCTCCAACCTGGTGAACATGGGCGTGCTGCCGCTGGAGTTTCCGGCCGGCACGACGCGGCAGACGCTGGGCCTGGACGGCAGTGAGCGCCTCGACCTGGCGCCGCTGGACACGCCACAGGTCAGCCTGCGCATCCACCATGCCGACGGCCGGCAGCAGAGCGTCACGCTGCGCTCGCGCCTGGACACCGCCAACGAACGCGAGGTCTGGCGCAGCGGCGGCATGATGCCGTTCGTGATGCGGCGCCTGCTTGCCGGTGGCGCAGCGGGGCAAGCCACCTCCCCCGTCGCTGCCCGCCCGGCCTCCACGTCAAGCAGCATGGCCTGACAATGCCGTCCTTGCCGATCCCCTGCGCCTGACCTGGACCCTGCCGTGGCCGAAACCCGTTTGCCCGCCTCCCGCCCCTCACGCCCCGCCGCGGCCTATGCGCCGCCCCCCAGCAGCCTGCCGCGCCGGCTGCGGCGGGTGCTCTCGCTGCACGACTTCGAGGCCGCCGCGCGGCACCACCTGCCACGGCCGCTGTTCGGCTACATCGCCGGTGCCGCAGAGGACAACATGGCGCGCACGGCCAATCGCGAGGCCTTCGCCGCGCACGCCTTCCGCACCCGGGTGCTGGTGGACGTGTCGCAGCGCAGCCAGGCGATCACGCTGCTTGGCAAGCGCTACGCCTCGCCCTTTGGCGTGGCGCCGGTGGGCATCAGCGCGCTGTCGGCCTACCGCGGCGACATCGTGCTGGCGCAGGCGGCGCAGGGCGCGGGCGTGCCGGCGATCATGAGCGGCTCCTCGCTGATCCGCATGGAGGACGTGGCCCGGGCCGCGCCGAGCACCTGGTTCCAGGCCTACCTGCCGGGCAACCGGGACCGCATCCCCGCACTGATCGACCGCGTGGCCGCGGCGGGCTTCGAGACGCTGGTGCTGACGGTGGACATTCCCGTCTGGGCCAACCGCGAGAACAACATCCGCACCGGCTTCTCGACCCCGCTGCGGCCCAGCCTGCGGCTGGCCTGGGACGGGCTGACGCACCCGCGCTGGCTGCTGGGCACCTTCGCGCGCACGCTGCTGGCGCACGGCATGCCGCACTTCGAGAACTCCTTCGCCGAGCGCGGCGCGCCGGTGGTGTCGGCACGCGCCGTGCGCGACACCACGGGCCGCGACCACCTCGACTGGAGCGACGTGGCCGCCATCCGCCAGCGCTGGCAGGGCCCGCTGGTGGTCAAGGGCATCCTGCACGCGGACGACGCGCGGCTGGCGCTGCAGCACGGCGCCGATGGCGTGATCGTCTCCAACCACGGCGGCCGCCAGCTCGACGGCGCGGCCGCGCCGCTGCGCGTGCTGCCGTCCATCGTGGACGCGGTGGGCGCGCGCATGCCGGTGATGCTCGACAGCGGCGTGCGCCGCGGCGGCGACGTGCTCAAGGCGCTGGCGCTGGGCGCGGCCTGCGTGTTCGTGGGCCGGCCGTTCATGTACGCCGCGGCGGTGGGGGGCCGCACCGGCGTGGACCACGCCATGGACCTGCTGCGCGCCGAGGTGGACCGGGACCTGGCCATGCTGGGCGTGACCGACGTGGCGGCGCTGGACGCAAGCTGCTTGCTATCCAATTCGTAGCTTGCAGCCCAAAATCTACCTGGGCTGCAGGCACTTTTCCTGATGATTTCTGTGCGGCAGGCGTCACCTGCCGGACCGCTGCGGCACCGGCGGCGCCCTAGACTGGCAGGCGCGCCCGCCCGCCGGCCCTTGCTACTTTTTCAATAGCTGGTAGCCAATGCAGCGATTGGGCTGGCGCCCTATTTATCCAACAGAATTTCGAGAGACCCACCATGGCCATCTGGCAGAAACCCATCAGCGTCGAGATCCTGCAGTCCCACCACGTCGATACCGCGCCCGAGCTGCTGGGCATGGAGTTCCTGGAGGTGGGCGAGGACTTCATCCGTGGCCGCGTACCGGTGGACAAGCGCACGCGCCAGCCCTACGGCATCCTGCACGGCGGCGTGTCGGTGGTGCTGGCGGAGACGCTGGGCTCCTGCGGCGCGGCCTACAGCAGCCCCGAGGGCCATCGCGCCGTGGGCCTGGACATCAACGCCAACCACATCCGCTCCGCCAGCGAGGGCTGGGTCACCGGCACCGCGCGGCCGGTGCACATCGGCCGCACCACACAGGTCTGGCAGATCGACATGGTGAATGACGCGGGGCAGCTGACCTGCGTGTCGCGGATCACGATGGCGGTATTAGCGCCGCGTCAGGCGTGATCTGCCGGTGTGCACTTGCCCTCGCCGCGCATCGCCGCGTTGCAGCCCTTGCCCAGGCGTAGAGCTTGGGCTGCGGCCTGCGCCTTGCGCTGCACGCCGATGGCTGCGCGCACATCCGTCATCTCACACCTGACGCGGCGCTGGCACCTCGTTAAGCCAAACGCCGCGCCCCGCGCGCGTCGCGCTCGGCCGCGCCGGCGCGCAGCAGGGGCACCAGCGCACGGCCGTAGTCCTCGGCGTCGGTGCGCGGGTCGAAGCCGCGGAACAGGAAGTTGTGCACGCCCAGGTCGTAGTAGGCCAACAGCGCCTCGCTGACCTGCTCGGGCGTGCCGACGATGGCGGTGGTGTTGCCCGGCGCGTTGGTCGCGCCGGCCACGCCCATGAACAGGCGCTCGTCCAGCACCTCGCCCTTCCTGACCAAGGCCAGCAGGCGGCGCGAGCCTTCGTTCTCGGGCTGCGGCGGCGGCACATGGCCGCCGAACACGGGGGACTTGGCGCTCCACAGGCCGACCTCGCGGGTGCGCTCGGCGATCTCGCGGGCGCGCTCCCAGGCGCGCGCCTCGGTGTCGTCGACGATGACGCGGATCGAGATGCTGAAATCCGGGTCGCGGCCCCAGGGCGCGGCGGCCGCGCGCACGCGGGCGATCAGCTCGCGCGTGCCCTCCAGCGTCTCGCCCCACAGCGCGTACAGGTCGGCATGGCGTGCGGCCACGCGGATCGCGGCGTCGGAGGCGCCGCCGAAGCTGATGGGAATGGCGGGCTGCTGCAGCGGCTTGAGCTCCGAGAACGCGCCGGCCACGCGGTAGTGCCGGCCCTCGTAGTCGATCGGCGCGGGGCTGCGCCAGATGCGGCGCACGATCTCCAGGAACTCGTCGGTGCGCTCGTAGCGCTGGTCGTGGCCCAGGAAGTCGCCGTCGCGCTGCTGCTCGGCGTCGCGGCCGCCGGTGATCACATGCAGCTGCAGGCGCCCGCCGGTGAAGTGGTCCAGCGTGGCGAGCTTGCGCGCGGCCAGCGTCGGCGCGACGAAGCCGGGCCGGTGCGCCAGCAGGAACTGGAGCCGTTCGGTGACGCCGGCGGCGCGCGCGGCCGTGAGGAAGTTGTCGGCCCAGCCCGCGTTGTGCGGCAGCAGCACGCCATCGAAGCCGGCCGCCTCGTGGGCGCGCGCCACGCGCTCGATGTGCGCGGTGTCGAAGGCCGGGCCCTCGGCCGGAATGGTCTCGGAGAACAGCCGGGGGTAGAGCGTGCCAAAGAGCGAGAGGGTCATGTCAATACGTCCTGCAGAAGAGGGTCAGGCCTGGATGCCGGCGCGCGCGATCACCAGGTTGTTCACCGCGATTTCGGACTTGAGCAACTGCGTGATCTGCGCCTGCGACAGCGGCGCGATCTCCACGCCCAGCGCCTTGAGCTCGGCCGCCGCCGCCGCATCGCGTGCCAGCGCGTCGTAGGCCCGCAGCAGCGCCTGCACCACGGCGGGCGGCGTCTGCGCCGGCACCGCGGCCAGGAAGAAATTGGTGGCCTCCCAGCGCGGCACGCCGGCGGCGTCGATGCCGGGCACACCGGGCAGGTCCGGCGCCGAACTGGCGCCCGAGTACGCCAGACCGCGCAGCTTGCCGGCGCGCACATAGGGCGCGGCCAGCGGATCGAGCACCAGCTGCACGTGTCCCGCCACCGCATCGTTGAGCGCCGGCGCCGAGCCGCGGTAGGGCACGTGCACGATGTCGATGCCGGTACGCAGGCGCAGGTATTCGCCGGCGATGTGGCCGCCGGTGCCATTGCCCGCGGTGCCGTAGTTGATGCGGCCCGGGTTGCGGCGCGCGTAGTCGAGAAACTCGGGCAGCGTGGTGGCGGGCACCGAGGGGTGCACCGCGAACACGAAGCGGGTATGGCCCAGGAAGCCCACCGGCACCAGGTCGGCCAGCGGGTCGTAGGAAGCCCCCAGCACCTGCGGCGCCGACGTGAGGTTGCCGCTGGAAGCATTGAGCACCGTGTAGCCGTCGGCCGCGCCCTGCGCCACGGCCGCCGTGCCCAGGGTGCCGCCGGCACCGCCTCGGTTGTCCACCACCACCGGCTGGCCCAGCAGTGCCGACAGCTTGCGGCCGGCCACGCGGGCCACCAGGTCGTTGGTGCCGCCGGGCGGATACGGTGAGACCAGGTGCAGCGCACGGTCCGGATAGCCCTGGGCATGGGCTGCGGTCCAGGGGGCAGCAGCGATGGCGCCACCCGTGGCGCCCATGGTGAAGAGAAAGCGGCGACGGCTGCGATGGTGGATCATGGTGGGACCCATTCTGGGAAGCAGCACCGCCGCCGGCAACGAAGAAGGCCGCATGAGTTCATGCGGGCGCCAAGCAAGGCGCGGAACGCAGATGCTTATGCGCAAATCTTCGTAGCCCGCAGCCGCCTGCGGCCTATATGGTCGCGCGCTCATTGCCCTTGATCACCTCGCCATGTCCGATACCGCCGTTGCCGAACCGCTTGCCACCCAACCCGCCACGGCGGCCCCCGCCATCGATGCCACCACCCTGCAGCAGTGGCTGCAGGATGGCGGCGAGATCGCCCTGCTGGACGTGCGCGAGCACGGCCAGTACGGTGAAGGCCACCCCTTCCTTGCGGTGCACCTGCCCTACAGCCGGCTGGAACTGGAGGCGCCGCGCCTGGTGCCGCGTCCCGGTACGCGCACCGTGGTGTTCGACGATGCGGCCTCGCCCGGCGTGGCCGCGCGCGCCGCGGCGCGGCTGGCCGCGCTGGGCTACGGCCAGGTGTGGACGCTGGCCGGCGGCGCAGAGGCCTGGGCCGCCAGCGGGCGCGCCCTGTTCCAGGGCGTGAACCTGCCGAGCAAGACCTTCGGCGAGCAGGTGGAGCATGCCTTCGGCGTGCCGCACATCAGCGCCCAGGACCTGGCCGCGCGCCTGCAGGGCGGCGAACCGCTGGTGCTGCTGGACGGCCGCACGCTGGAAGAGCACCACAAGATGACCATCCCGGGCGCCATTCCGGTGCCCAACGGCGAGCTGGCCCTGCGCTGGCGCGCGCTGGTGCCCGACGCCACCACACCCGTGGTGGTGCACTGCGCCGGCCGCACGCGCAGCATCATCGGCGCGCAGATCCTGCGCGACCTGGGCCTGCCCAACCCCGTGCTGGCGCTGGAGAACGGCACCCAGGGCTGGGCCCTGGCCGGCCTGACGCTGGAGCGCGGCAGCAGCCGCCCACTGCCGGCGCCGCCGGATGCCGCCGCGCAGGCGGCCGCCCGTACCGACGCGCAGGCTTTCGCACAGCGCAACGGGGTGCCCGAGCTGAGCGCCGCCGCGGCACAGGCCTGGCTGGACGACGCGGCGCGCACCACCTTCGTCCTCGATGTGCGCACCGCAGGCGAATTCACCACCGGCAGCCTGCCCGGCGCGCGCCATGCGCCGGGCGGCCAGCTGCTGCAGGCGGCCGACCTGCAGATCGGCGTGCGCGGCAGCCGCGTGCTGCTGCTGGACGACGACGGCATCCGCGCGCCGGTGGTGGCCGCCTGGCTGCGCCGCCTGGGGCTGGAAGCCGCCGTGGTCGAGGGCGGCATCAAGGCCGCGCTGCGCGTACCCCGCACGCTGGCGCTGCCGCTGCCCGCGGCCGTGCCCGAGCGCACGGCCGAGGAGCTTGCCGCGCAGCGCCAGGCACCGGGCCGCCACCCGCTCGTGATCGACCTGCGGCCATCGCAGATCTACCGGCACCGCCATGCGCGCGGAGCCGTCTGGTCGATCCGGCCGCGCCTGGTGGCCGACGTACGCGCCGCCACCCAGGGCGACCACCTGCGCCCGGTGCTGCTGCTGGCGGCCGAGGAAGCGGTGGCACGGCTGGCCGCGCAGGACCTGCGCGAAGCCGGCTGGCAGTCGCTGGCCTGGGCCCCGGCCGCCGCGACCGAACCCGCCGGCTGGCCGCAGGAGTCGACGCCGAACCTGCCGGCAGACGCGGACGCCATCGACTACCTGTTCTTCGTGCACGACCGGCACGACGGCAACCTGGATGCCGCGCGCCGCTATCTCGACTGGGAAACCGGCCTGCTGGCCCAGTGCGCGCCAGAGGAACTGGCGGTGTTCCGCTTGCCCACGCCGGCACATATCGATATCTGAAAGCCTTCCTTGTGGGGGCGAAGGGGGCGCGGGAAGATGCGCCCCCTTTCCTTGTTTCGGTTCGATCCCATGCAGCCAGCGCATCTCTCCCGTCCCGCCCGCCGTATTGCCGCCGCGCTCGCAGCCGTGCTGTGCACGATCGCCGGCACGGCCCACGCCGATGCCACGCTGGAGCGCATCCAGCAGCGCGGCAAGGTGGCCATTGGCGTGGTCGTCAATGGCGGCCCGTTCGGCTCCATAGACCCGTCCACGCAGCAGCTGGTGGGCTGGAACCCCGAGCTGGCGCGCGACCTGGCCAAGCGCCTGGGCGTGGAGGCCGAGCTGGTGCAGGTGCAGCCGGCCAACCGCGTGCAGTTCCTGCAGTCGGGCAAGGTCGACCTGCTGATCGCCTCGATGGAATACAACGCCGACCGCGGCGAGATCCTGGGCCATGCGCCCACGCCCTTCTACCGCGTGGGCGGCACGGCTGCGGTGCTCAGGACCAGTGGCATAGCCAAGTGGGAAGACCTGCGCGGCAAGACTGTCTGCGCCTCGCAGGGCAGCAGCTATGTGAAGCCCCTGCAGGAACAGTATGGCGCGCAGGTGCGCGGCTTCAAGACCTCGGCCGAGTCGCTGCTGGCGCTGCGCGGCAACAACTGCGTGGCCGCCGTGCATGACGCCACGCTGATCCACCCGCTGCTGCGCGGCAATGCCGAGTGGGCGGCCTACACGGCACCGATTGCGGACGAGATCCTGCCCGCGCCCTCGGTGGTCTGGACCCGCAAGGGCGAGGCCGACACCATCGCCGCGGTAGACAAGGTGGTGCAGCAATGGCACCGCAGCGGCTGGCTGATAGACACCGAGAAGCGCCTGGGCATCACGCCGCCACAGCCGCTGCTGCCGGAGCTGCAGGCCCGGTTCAAGGCCGCACCCTGATCCGCTGAGGGGCTGCGGCCCCTCTTTCCCCTGTTCTCGATGGCCGCCAATGCGCGGCCAGGGAGTTCCCTTGCCATGAAATTCCGTTCCCTCATCCCCCTGCTGTCGGCGCTGGCCCTGCTGTCGAGCGGCGCCGCGCATGCCGACGCCACGCTGGACAAGATCAAGCAGCGCGGCAAGATCGCCGTCGGCATCGACGGCCCCAGCCCGCCGTTCGGCTACCTGGATACGGCCACCGGCAAGACCGCGGGCTACCAGACCGACCTGGCCCACGACATCGCCAAGCGCCTGGGCGTGCAGCTCGAGACCGTGCCGGTCACGGCGGCCACGCGCGTGCAGTTCCTGCAGGCCGGCAAGGTCGACCTGCTGATCGCCAACATCCAGTGGACGCAGGAGCGCAGCGAGATCCTGAGCTTCGCGCCCACGCCCTACGACCTGATCGGCGGCGCGGCCATGGTCGCCAAGTCGAGCGGCATCACCAGGTGGGAGGACCTGCGCGGCAAGGTGGCCTGCGTATCGCAGGGCAGCAACTTCGCCCGGCCGCTGCAGGAAACCTATGGCGCCATCGTCAAGGGCCTGCGCGGCATTCCGGAGTCGCTGCTGGCGCTCAGGGGCGGCACCTGCGCGGCCTCGGTGCACATCCAGCCGGCGCTCTACCAGACGCTGCACGGCCCCAGCGCGGGCGAGTGGAAGGATTTCACGCTGGCCACGCAGGACCAGCTGATCCCCTCGCCCACCGTGGTCTGGACGCGCCGCGGCGAGAACGACACCGTGGCCTTCGTCGACAAGGCGATCCAGGACTGGCACCGCTCCGGCCTGCTGCTGGCCACGGCACGCAAGTACGGCATCCCGGACGCCTACATCCAATCCCGCAACCAGAAGGCGCAGCAAGGCCAGTTCGACCACGCGCCCTTCGAACAAGACAAGCCATGACCCTGAAGTCCTCCCTTTTCTGCCGTACCTCCGTGCGTGCCCTGCTGCTCGCCGGCCTCGCGCTGGCCGGCGCCAGCGCCCATGCCGACGCCACGCTCGACAAGATCAGGCAGCGCGGCAAGCTCGTCGTCGGCGTGATCCTGTCGGGGCCGCCCTTTGGCACCATCGACCCGGTCACGCAGAAGCACATCGGCTACAACGTGGAGCTGTCCGAGGGCGTGGCCAAGGGCCTGGGCGTGGGCCTGGAGACGATCCAGGTGCAGCCGTCCAACCGCGTGCAGTTCCTGCAGCAGGGCAAGGTCGACATCCTGATCGCCAACATGCAGTGGACGCAGGAGCGCAGCGAGATCCTGTCCTTCGTGCCCACGCCGTTCGAGGAAGTCGGCGGCGCCGCCATCGCGCGCAAGGGCAGCGGCATCAGCAAGTGGGAAGACGTGAAGGGCAAGGCCGTCTGCGTCTCGCAGGGCAGCAACTTCACCCGCCCGCTGGCCGAGCAATACGGCGCGCAGATCAAGGCCTTCCGCGGCCAGCCCGAATCGCTGCTGGCGCTCAAGGGCGGCAACTGCGTGGCCGCCGTGCACGTGAGCCCCACGCTGCGCGAGCTGGTAGCCGAGAACGCCGACTGGAAGGACTACGAGATCGTCTCTCCCGGCGACCTGATCCCCTCGCCTTCGGTGATCTGGGTGCGCAAGGGCGAGACCGATGTCCAGGCCGCGGTCGACAGGATCGTGCAGAACTGGCACCGCACGGGATGGCTGATCGAAGTCGAGAAGAGGAATGGCATGACGCCCACGCCGCTGCTGCACCAGTTGCACGACAAGTTCAAGAAGAGCCCGGCATGAGCACCGCCACCGCATCGCTGCCGGCACAGCAGCACGCACATGCCGCGCCTTTTCTGGAGCAGTTGCGTGCCATCCTGGGCGCATCCCATGTGCTGACCGGCGACGATGCGGCGGGCTACCTCACCGACCAGCACCGCCGCCTGACCGGCCGTGCGCTGGCCGTGGCGCGCCCGGCCGACACCGCGCAGGTGGCCCAGGTGGTACGCCTGTGCCGCGAGCACCGCGTGCCCATCGTCCCGCAGGGCGGCAATACCGGCCTGGCGGGCGCGGCCACGCCCGACGGCAGCGGCCAGGCGCTGCTGCTGTCGCTGGCACGGCTGAACCGCGTGCGCGCCATCGATACCGACAACGACACCATCACGGTGGAGGCCGGCAGCGTGCTGGCCCATGTGCAGCAGGCCGCGCGCGATGCGGGGCGGCTGTTTCCCTTGAGCCTGGGTTCTGAAGGCAGCTGCACCATCGGCGGCAACCTGGGCACCAATGCCGGCGGCACGCAGGTGCTGCGCTACGGCAATGCACGCGAGCTGACGCTGGGCCTGGAAGTGGTCACGGCCGAGGGCGAGGTCTGGGAATCGCTGAGCGGCCTGCGCAAGGACAACACCGGCTACGCGCTGCGCGACCTCTACATCGGCAGCGAAGGCACGCTGGGCATCATCACGGCAGCAACGCTCAGGCTCTACCCGCTGCCCGCGGTGCAGCACACGGCGCTGCTGGCCTTTGGCTGCATCCGCGATGCGATTGCCTTCCTGTCGCAGGCGCGCACCGGGTTTGGCGCGGGGCTGACCGCGTTCGAGCTGCTGTCCGACACCGCGCTGGGCCTGATCGCGCAGCACGTGCCCGAGCAGCCCATTGCGCTCAAGGAGCTGAAGTACCCGTGGTATGCGCTGATCGAGCTGTCCGACAGCGAGAGCGAGGCCCATGCGCGCGAACGCTTCGAGGCCGTGGTGAGCAGCGCTTTTGAAGACGGCCTGGTGGCCGATGCCGCCATCGCCGAGAGCCTGCAGCAGAGCCAGGCACTCTGGCGCCTGCGCGACGAGGCCCTGGGCGAGGCGCAGCGGCGCGATGGCCGCAACGTGAAGCACGACATCTCGGTGCCGATCTCGCGCATCCCGGACTTCCTGCGCGCCACGGCGGCGGCGCTGGAGGCGCGCTTTCCCGGCGTGCGGCCGGTGGCCTTCGGCCACCTGGGCGACGGCAACCTGCACTACAACGTATCGCACCCCGTGGGCCAGACGCCGAGTGCGGTGTTCGCGGTCGAGGACGCGATCCACGAAGTGGTCTATGACAGCGTGCAGCTGCATGGCGGCTCGATCAGCGCCGAGCACGGCATAGGCCAGACCAAGCGCGACCTGCTGCCGCGCTACAAGAGCCCGGTGGCACTGGGCTTGATGCAGCGCATCAAGCAGGCTCTCGATCCGCTGGGCCTGCTCAATCCCGACAAGGTACTGCAGCACCCGCTGCGCTGGAAAGACTTCCCATGACGCAGGCCCCCTTCCCACTCTCGCAGCGTGTGCGCCGCGTCAAGCTCTCGCCCAATGCCGCCGCCAGCGCACGCGCCGCCGCCCTCGCGGCGCAGGGCCGCGACGTGCTGACGCTGACCTCTGGCGAGCCGGATTTCGACACACCCGAAGCGATCAAGCAGGCCGCCGTCGCGGCCCTGGCGCGCGGCGAGACCAAGTACACCGGCACACCCGGCACCGCGGCGCTGCGCCAGGCGATCAGCGCCAAGTACGCACACGAGAACCAGCTGGACTACACGCCCGCGCAGGTGATCGTCTCCAATGGCGGCAAGCAGGTGATCTTCAACGCCTTCGCGGCCACGCTGGACGCGGGCGACGAGGTGGTGCTGCCCGCGCCCTACTGGCCCTCGTTCCCGGACATGGTCTCGGTCAACGACGGCACGCCGGTGGTCGTGCCCTGCACCGAAGCCACGGGCTTCAAGCTCACGGCTGCGGCGCTGGAATCGGCCCTGACGCCGCGCACGCGCTGGCTGGTGCTGAACACGCCCGGCAACCCCACGGGCGCCGTCTACTCGCGCGAGGAACTGGCGGCGCTGGCCGCCGTGCTGCGCCGCCACCCGCAGGTGCTGGTGCTGCTGGACGAACTCTACGAACACATCTGGTTCACGCCCGAGGCGCCCGTGCACTGGCTGCACGTGGCACCCGACCTGCGGGAGCGCACGCTGCTGGTCAATGGCGCGTCCAAGACCTACGCCATGACGGGCTGGCGCATCGGCTATGGCGTGGGCCCGGCCGCGCTGGTACAGGCCATGACGGTGATCCAGTCGCAGGTGTCCTCGGGCGCCAGCTCCATCGGCCAGGCGGCGGTGACGGCCGCGCTGAATGCCCCCGACCAGTCCTTCGTGGAAGAGGCGCGCGCCGCCTACGCGCGGCGCGCGGCCTTCATCACCAGGGCCTTCCACGCCATCCCCGGCCTCACGCTGCTGCCGCCGGAGGGCGCCTTCTTCGCCTATGCCAACTGCGGCGCGCTGATCGGCCGCGTGCGGCCGGACGGCCAGGTGATCGCCTCCGATACCGACCTGGTCACCTGGCTGCTCGAATCCGAGGGCGTGGCCGCGGTGGACGGGCCCTCCTACGGGCTGTCGCCCTACTTCCGGATCTCGATCGCCGCGAGCGACGCCGTGCTGGCCGAGGCCGCCACGCGCATTGCCCGCGCGGTCGCGGCGCTGCGGCCTGCCGTGGCGGTGGCGGAGCCGGCGCTGGAGGCCGCTGGATGATCGATGGTGTCCTGCCGCAACTGGTGGCGGCGCTCAAGCACGTGGGGCTGAACTACGGCTTCGTGCTGGACCTCTCCGAGCGCCAGGCCTTCGCGCGGGGCCTGGGCGTGACGCTGCAGCTGTGCCTGCTGACGATTCCCGGCAGCCTGGCCGCCGGCGTGCTGCTGGCGGGGCTGCTGACCTCGGGCCGGCCCTGGCTGGCGCAGCCGGCGCGCGCCTTTGTCGAGGTCACGCGCAACACGCCCACGCTGGTGCAGCTCTACTGCGCCTTCCTGGTGCTCAACATGCTGATCACCCAGCAGCTGCAGACGCATGGGGGCGGCAACCCGCTCACGCCCTTCGTCTGGGTGGTGATCGTGGTGTCGCTGCACAAGGGCGTGTTCCATGCCGAGGCGCTGCGCGCCGGCATCGAGGCCGTGCCGCAGGTGACGCTGGAGGCCGCGCGCTCGCTCGGCTTCTCTCGCCGCCAGCTGCTGTGGCGGGTGGAGCTGCCGCTGGCGGTGCGCTTTGCGCTGCCCTCGCTGGTCAACAACCTGGTGGACCTGGTGAAGATGACCGCCGTGGCCTCGGCCATCGCGGTGGGCGACGTGACCTACGAGTCCATCATGATCTGGACGCAGCGCGACAATGTGCTGGAACTGCTGCTGCTGATCCTGCTGTACTTCGGCCTGCTGACCTGGCTCGTGAGCCTGGCCGGGCGCTGGCTGGAAACCCGTTTGAGGATGCCCGGCTATGGCCAGTGATGCCCTTCTGTCCGCGCCGCCGCGCCCCGCCCTGGGCGCCGGCCTGCTGCGCGCGGCACGCAACCCGTGGAGCCTGGGCGCGCTGGCCGTGCTGGCGCTGCTGGCCTTCTGGACCGGCACCGGCAGCACGCCCGCGGCCTTCGTCTACCTGTGGACCTGGACGCCCGCGCTGCTGCGCGGCCTGCTGGCCAACATCGAGATCAGCGTATTGGCCGTGGCGCTGGGCACGGTCGCGGGCCTGGTGGTGGGCGCGCTGTCGCTCTCGCCCTCGCGCGCGCTGCGCAATGCCACGCGCTGGTACGTGCAGGCGTTTCGCAATGCGCCCATCCTGGTGCTGATTTACTTCACCACCTACGTCTTCCCGTTCGAGGTGCACCTGGTGTCCTGGACCTTCCCGTTCCCCGACTGGGTCAAGGTGGTGCTGGGCCTGGCGCTGCCCACCAGCGCCAACGTGGCCGAGATCTTCCGCGGCGCGATCCAGTCCATCCCCAGCGCGCAGTGGGAGGCGGCGCAGTCGCTGGCCTTCCGGCGCACGCAGATCTTCCGGCTGATCGTGCTGCCGCAGTGCGTGCGGCGCATGCTGCCGCCGTGGATGAACCTGTACGCCAGCATCACCATGAGCACCTCGCTGGCCTCGCTGGTGGGCGTGCACGACGTGGTCGATACCGC
>Ga0116227_10007944_pt1 | contig 20352 bp, 9 predicted proteins | sample S1TSphgellanicum_FD_89693 | JGI IMG/M metagenome (GOLD analysis project Ga0116227, IMG submission 89693) | Host-associated microbial communities from peat moss isolated from Minnesota, USA - S1T2_Fb - Sphagnum magellanicum MG | ecosystem: Host-associated > Plants > Peat moss > Unclassified...
ACCACCACCACCTCCTCCACCACCATTTCCACCACCACCTCCTCCACCACCATTTCCACCACCACCACCTCCGCCATGGGGGCCACAATGGCAATGGGAATTGGAATGAGCATTGCCCTTGGCACTAGAGCTGCCACCTTTGCCACCCTTGCCACCTGCACCCCAGCCCCAATTGCCACCTGTACCACCATGACTCCCACACCAGCAGCCATTAGACCCAGCACCATTCTGGCCAGGCTTACCCCCAGCTCCTCCTGCTCCACCAGATGTCTGTGGTTGAGCTGAAGTTCGCTTTGACTGCAAAAAAAAAAAAACCACCCACAGAATCAGAAGCTCATCTAGCATTCCCAGGAAGCATCAGCAGCAGCAATAATAATCAAACAGAAATCAATATTTACACAATTCAGCTCCATGAATGAGAACACAAATCTCTTACCTCTGATTCGAGTGCACGTCTCTCAGCCACCATCATCTCCTCATCTTCACTAGTAAACAATCTGCCAACGACAGGTAGCACAAATGCATGTGAAACAAGAAGAAGCACTACAGAGAGCAATGCCAGAGCTCCTAGCTGGGGGGAGCTTGCTTTGGCCCTGGTTCCAGAGCAACCCAACATCATCATCATCATCATGCCTGCTGAATTGACTACTGACTGCATACTGATTTCCGCAGCTCACTGGGTGTTCTCCTTTAGTAGCTGCAGAATTAGAGGATAGTTGAGGATGCAGCAAACTGGAGCAGGATGGGTGTCAGGATGGATCTTTAGAGGGATGAAATGTGGGAGCAATTTCCTGCTAGAATTGAGCTCTGGAAACACATGTTGACTTCCCCAACACCTTTGTCAGACAGGCAGTTGCTGTAAACTTTTGCAGCGATTTTTTTGGTGGAATTTTTTTTGCAAAGATTAGAGCTGGAGAATTTTTAAATAAAGGATCATTCTGTGGCAAATTCCCTGTTTCTAAAGTTCAAAAGTATTCACCCCAAATCATTTTTCAAGGAAAAAAAATTTTGAAATGTTTTTTTCCATATTTTGACACTTCTTTTCTTTTCTTTTTTGAGTTTTTGGGTCGGTGGTTTTTCACCAGTTTTTGACAGGTATCTTCAAACTTGTTGCCAATTAATGCTAAATCCTTTTTGGGATGCTCACTGTTCACTGATGCAGTGATGTTTTTGGACAAATTTTTGTCATTTTTTGGACAAACAAATTGCGATTTTTTTTGAAAAAGGTGGTTTTTTTAGTGTAAATTCAACTAATTTTGCTAATTTTTTTCATCAAATATTTTTTCATAAGCAAACTCCTGATCACTGTTGATGTTACATCAGAAAACTTAAAATAAAATGAAATATATATTTTTTCTTAAAAAGCTGTGAAGGAAGGAAAGTGGATATCACCTGAATTTTGCTAGTTTTCCAACTCTTGTTCTTTAATGGAGTTGTGACTTGTGACGTTGTGACTTGTAACTTGTGTTTTGTGTTATCTGTTTGCATAAATGCAGCTGCCTAAACTATTTGTCTTTTTGGAATCATCCACCCATTCTCTACCTAGTCTGCAGGGCGGTTCCAATCTGATTACTGTGCAGAAGTGGTGTGCTACTTTACTCATATTGATTACTTACATGAGGACTAGTACGTAGCATTTTCGTGGAAACCATAAGATCTCAAATGCATTAATGCTGCATGCAGGGTGAGGAACAAATTAAATTCTCGAGACAAACTATTGTTAGCAAAGAAATTATGGGCTTCTCCTTGTTTTCAGATCTATTTTTGTAAACAACTAGGCTATAGTTCGTAATTTATACACAGTGGACAAACTACAGAGTTGACCTGAGTCCAGAATCAGGCTTCAAATCTTTGCAAAAATACAATCCAAAATCAACAAGCAGCTCATCATTCATCTTCAAATGTTTGCAAAAATACAATCCAAAATCAACAAGCAGCACATCATTCATCTTCAAATCTTTGCAAAAATACAATCCAAAATCAACAAGCAGCTCATCATTCATCTTCAAATCTTTGCAAAAATGCAATCCAAATTAAACAAGCAGCTCATCCATTCATGTGAGACTCTAAACACCTGTGTTGGTAGAGTACATAGGGTTTCAGCAGGTATATATGCACCTTGGCATGTAGAACCTGAACCAATTGGTATCATTTTATGAAAAGCTCAGAACATAAGTAGGTTTGATGTTTTACCTTCACCAACATTACCATTACAATTACCCATACTCCGAGCTTTTCACCTATGCAATATTCTTATTCATATATCTTGTGTGATTTTATTTTTTTGGGTGCTTCAAGTGTGTAAATGTCAAGTCTAGTAAAGCTTTTCAAAATTAGGGCTTTGTATTGATAAATTGAATGACTAGAATTCCCCTCTATGGTTTTATCCGAACTTGTCTTTTGTCATATGGCTACTTTTTAATGGTCTTTACAAGTGTGTCACCATTCAATGTGAAATCTATTGTGAGATGCTTGTCACTTTGGGTCCATCACAAAATTGGAAATTAAGTGATTACCTTCCATCCATGTTGACAACTAATCATTTTTTCAATAATTGGCCAACATTGTCTTGAGTCTCAATGTGAATATTTGATAATTGGATGCATATCTCTTACCAACATAACAACTATTTTTTTCATGTTCATACATGGGATCCCACCAAAAAGATGTAGGTTCTTATATGAACATGCGGGATATGTCTATTTTCAAAAGGATTTGAATATTCATGTTCATACCCAATGTCCAAATTGAGAAAACTTTAATACCACTACCCAATTGGTATGTTGAAATGGACATACCCACCCAACATTGATAAATACCCTTAATAAATTTTATTTAATGCACTCTTGGGTTTGTCTTTTTGTGCCATGCATGGTTCTATGCCAAACTATGTTACATAGTTTTTCATGTTGTGCATGTTTTGCGAAAAGAACATTATTTAATTTATTTTGCATGTTTTATTATCATAGGCCAAATTTGAACCCAACACCTTTCTTTTCATAGAGAAAATACCAATATATTTGAACATTGAAAAAAATAGCTTTCTTGAGACATGTAGAAAAACAATCAAACTTTGTGTTAGAAACCAAGTGACTAAGCATTGTCAATCAATTTTTGTGTTAAATAATGCTTATTAAAGATGTTGAACATCTTCCATCATGGTGTAATGACTCTACCTTTCATGACACCATTCAAACCAAAAACCAAAAACTTCCCCTTCTATGGTAGTAAAGCCCAAGCCACATTAGAAAAAAATGGTCTTTTGCAACTTGTCTTATGCAACTAAAAAATGTTACATGTAACATTTTTTAGTTGCATACAACATATGTGGTTGCATAAGATAAGTTACAAAAGACAATTTTTCTAGTAGTTTAAGGCCACCCCATGGACCTAATTCAAATAAATTTTGTGATTGGAAGATTTATCTTGCATAAAGATCCATTGGAATTCTATTTTTTAAGCATGTGATACCTCTTTTATCTTGTGAAATCTAGGAGGTATCATGGGGAGGAAGTATCGCATGATTATAAAAAAAAAACAAGTGTCTTGAAAAGCATAATGGCTACCCTTGGAATAATGCCTTTCAAAATGTTTATCCTTTGTATAAACATGATTACACTTGGTAATGTGCCTTCCTAATACGCTAGGAAAATTCAACAAAATCTTTATGCATCTAAAACTTCTCATTTAAATGCATGCATTCATGTTGAACATGGCCATCCATCATATGTAGACATAATACTCCAAATGTCACTCACACATTGGGTCAAGTTTGAGCCAAAACTTTATGTGCAATTCCTACACCAATGGGTAGGTAGTTTCTTCCTTATGGGTAGAACCAATAGACAAGCAAATTTTGATCGATGCTAATGATGAAAGACAAATAATCAATTTGTGACCTAAAAGGAGCATTGAAAAGAAAAAATTACGTAAGTTGGCCCTAATCCAATGCATCATTGTTAAGACTGATCATTAACTAAAGTGGGGAGCATAACATTTTTCGAATAGATGTTGTTTATTTGTTTTATTTTATGTGTGCACAATTGCTAACATCCACAAATGTTGAAGAAATGCACACTTGGTCTATCGTTTTGTGTGGTGTGTGTTTCTATGTTTATTAACATTTTTGTTTACTCTTCATGACAAATTGGGCTGCTTAGATGACAATTGATTTTAAGGATTTTGCTATGGTTGAAATGATTTCAGAATGCTAGATTTAAAGAGCAAAAGGATGTTTATTGACAAGGAATAAGGGTCAAAAAACTAAATATTCTAAACCATAAAAGGTGTATCTATTTTGGGAGTTTTGTTTTTTGTAAGCACATGTGAGATGAATGTTCAAGGTGATCTATTTTGGATATCCAATTTTTCATTACGCTGAAGATTTAGGGTTTTGTGATTAACATGTTTAGGACATGGGTTGATGGTTAACATGATGAAGAACATAGGAAATTTGTGTAACTAATTCATCATTGACATCTATAATTCAAGAATGGTTGTATTTGAATTCATATTTTCAACTAGGGAAATTGGGAAATCAAAATTGGGGAAAGAAATGAGTACCTTTATAGGAACTTTAAATTGGAATTTTTTGCTGAAAATCTATCATAGTTTAAAATATCATAGAAGTATGGGTGTTATAGTTGGGAAAATGTAGGTTTGAATGGCAATTGTCATCTTATAAAAACTTTTAAATTGTCCTAGATCTTGAAATGGGATTTAGGTTGGAGATAGACTTATGGGAATTATGAATCATGATAAGGATTAAGGTAGCTCACAAGAGTAAGTCCACAATGTTCTTATTCACCACAACTTTTAGGATTAAGTACAAAGTTGATCAATATTAAACAATGCAATGATAATACATTCATAATTGCATTACTCTTCAATTTGTTGATGGATTTATGGTGTTACACAATTTTTGTGTGTTCCCATTGAGGACAAGTATAACGAAGACTCGTAAATTCCTCTTTTTTTAGTTACAAATCTACTTATCATCATTGGCTTTCTTATAAAAACCAATGCAATTTAAGATTTGTAGCTTTGAATGATATGCACAAAAAAACAATGTGACTTTTTGCATTGAAGATTAAGGTAATGAAATATTACTAGCTAAAAGAAAAATGAGCATTGAAAGCCAATGGTTTTCAATTTGAAATGTTTTTTTTCTTTTCAAATTTGTGATGTTATTAAAGTGGTTATCACACATAAAATGAATTTGCCAAATATGGCTATAAACAAAATATGAAAATAAGAATTTTAAATTTTTTTAATATATTTTTGGCTACCTATTAGAAGTTAATATAGAACATGGAAAAAAAATTAATTACAAGTTTTAGCATTTGGCAACTATAAACTCAAGAAGAAAAAAAAAAAATCCATTTTGAAAAAAAATTGCCAAAAAAAGAATGTTAATATGAAAGGTCCACGTGACCTTCATCATATTGGACAAAGATTGTAACCAATAATCAAAAACAATCATTACCAATCCCTTTGAAGATCACAAGGTGAAAGCAAGTTATAATGGTTCACTTTTGGAATCACAAAAGCAATTTTTACAAGTTGCTTTGCGTTTAAATGCTTGTGGTGAATAATTTAATTTTAAATGCATTAAATGATGACTCATTCTAAACTAACAATTTGATTATGAAGGCATTTGTCACAATTATTATTTTTAAATAATGCATTCATTGTCAATAATGGACTTTTGAAGTTTAAAATATGGATTGGTCAATTGGTTGGATTGTTAAGAAATTCAAGAATTCATATTGAATTTCACTCCAAATTGTTTATAGGGACTAATCATGGGTTTAAGAATAAAATTATAAAGTTAAGTGTGAAATCTTTTTTTATGAAACCTTAACCAAATGGTAGTTACGAGCTTTTGAAAAGTCATAATTGGACCTTATTCCCAAAAGTCCTTTTGTAATGAATTTTTTGGTGTTTGTCAAAATTTCTATGACCAATGGGTACATAATTGAAATATCTAAATGGGCTTTAATTCAAATGAACTTTAAGATTCTTCTTTTAAGATTTCCAAAGTGATTTCACCATACTAACTAATAACAACATTTTTCAATATGGGTTTTGACCTAATTTTAAGAGGTTTCATAAGTGAATGAAATTGTAGTAGTCAAAGATTACAATAAATAAAATCTTAAAGTTTAAAATCATATCCATATGGATGATTTTTAAACACATGCTAAGGACTCTTATGGGTTCTATATACTCAAAACATGTAATTGGTTGAAAAAATGTTGGAAAGGATTTTTTTTCTTTTTTTTGGGTTAATTCATGCCTTTTGTGGCACAATATATTGCCATGTTGTAGGATCTTTGATGCCCCACAATTATCTTATTTATTTTTTATTTATTTTTTAAAAAGTAGGATTCCATCACAAATCTTAGCAAAAATTGCAAAATCACGAGTGTTTTAAAATTCTAAAGTCTATATATAGATTATGTTCCTTTGGCCAAATGAAATAAATCCCAATAATGTTGTTGAAAACTTTTCAAGAATGTTAGGTTTTAAGTAAAAAATAAATACAATTTAGCAAGTTAAAATGAAGATTTATATCCTTGACCTTGCACCTAAATCTATTGTTCACACATGATTATGTTGGATATTTGCTGACCTATCAATATACATGAACATTTAATGTTTAATTTTATTTTCTTATGTTAATTCTAACAAACTAGTCATCTTTTAATATTTTTCTTTGTAAAAAATGTTTTACAAAAATGTTTTTGGGACATCCATACTATACATTTGGTAAACACTAATATCCCAACATTGTGTTTAGTCTAAAATCTATTTTTTAACATGTTATTTTTGCAAATACAAAATTTGTCTTGTAAAAACTACATGAATTGGATCAAACCTCAACCAAAACTCCATTATAACACAAAGATCTATACAATTTTGGCTTTGTAGTAAATTTGAAACAAATTTAATTATTCATATTCAATGGAAATTGTTTTTATGGAAAACAAAATAGAAACAAAACATATCAAAGTAACATTGTTCTTCATAAAAAATGATCTCTAATCTTTCTTAAGTTTTTTTCTTCCTAAACTCTAAAAAACTAATATGATAATCTTCCCATCATCCTCATAATGCATCCTAGACCTACTCAATTCTCCCACCATGAACCAATTTGAATTAAATTTCATACATTTTAATCTACATAATCATCTTTGTCCACCCTGCCACTCATTGAAACTACTTTTGTCTAGCTTGTCCAATAGGGTCAACATAACTTCTATCTAATGCCTCCATTTAGTTTATACAACAAAGACAATACAATTGTACCTTTAACATTACCCCTGGTGTACTCCATCAAAATCATGTGCATGCAAAACTATACTGAAAGAACAACTACATATTGAGGTGATTTGGACTTTTGATATTTATGCTTTAGAATATTTCCAATATATATATATATATATATATATATATATATATATATTTTATAATGTTTTTTTATCTCTTTTTTTTTGTCCCAAAAACTCAATTTTTTTTAAAACTCTCAATTCCCAAAGTGGAAATTCATCCCAAGAATGTTTCCTTTTCACTTTTTCAATGTTTTAAACCCCTTTCTTCCTTATTTTTGTTTTTGGCCCATTTTGTGTTTGCCTTGTGCTAACCTTGGTCATGATTTGAAGGCTAGGGTTGCAAAACAAAGTGGTAGCACCAATATAACCTTGAGTTAAGCCCTTTCAAAACTTTGGAATTGATCTTATATTTGTTGGAACAAGTTCATTCATGTTATTACGTTTTATGAAAATGTTTGAATTTTATAAGTTATTGGGTTTCATTATAAGTTAAACTTTAGATGTTAACATTTATTATGATTACCTATTATATTTTTAAATCAAGAATTTCATTGTGGAGATGTCATTTGATGATATGCACAAATGATTACATGTATTCCATGATACATCTTCTATCCCATCATAGCAATTAATGCAAATAAGTTGTTTTTTTTCATGATGTTAGTAGTGTCCACAAATCTAAAGTTTTTGCAAAAAAATTGGAGGAAAGAGGATGGCAACCAATCATCAAAACTTAACTATATTCACATGGGCTTCCAAAATGTGGTTAGTTGTTAACAAAACCTTAGTTATGGATATTCACTAGCAAGCCTAAATGTTTAATCATCTTAGAATTATTTAATTAGTTTGTGTTTTGTTTCACATTTTATGTTCTTTCAAAATGTTTCATACCACTTATTATGGTATTATTTATATTCATTTTTACAAATACAATGATAGTTACCTTGTTGAATGTTTTTTATGATTTTAATATGCTTCACATTAAGGTGTGAATTCATGTTGTTGTGAACAATATCATATATTATACCTCCAAATATGTATCAAATCATATATTTGGATAAATATCATGTTGTGACCTAGTATTGGGCTTGTGATCTAAGTTAAGCAAAAGTAATTAAGAAGCAAACCTAAAACAAGCACAAGACATGGTGAGAATGAAACATTCACCCAAATGAGGGTGAGAACATTTGGGAATCAATAGGAAGCACCTTCAAGACTCCCAAGTTGCATTTTCACTTCGAAAAATATGGATGACTAATCTTACATTTTGGGGGCAAGTTTTGAAAAGGTGAATCCAAATCAAATCAAATGATCTTTAGTTCATTAATAAGGTCCTAAAAATCAATATAACAAAATGAACCCAATTTCCTGAACAATTTTTTGGGAAAGTTATGTTTAGTAGAAGAGTTCAAACACAATTTGCCAAAATAGAATCCAACCACTTAAATGTTGATTTGGAGAGGCAAATGAACTCCAATTGGGGAGCTTCACATGACTTAAAGATTTCTTAATGAAAGTTACAAGATGGTAGATTCACATGTTTGATTTGGTTACTATTCTTGGGGATTAAATGGGCCTTGAAAGTTGCAAAACACCAAAATATTTTGATTTCGAAAGAAAACTTTGGGAGTTTCAAGAACTTTGCCATCCCATGAAGCATGCAAAGTATAATATAAGGGGAATAATGTTTCCTATAAGAGTTTGAACCATGGTGTGCTTGTGTGAGTTTTGTGATCATGTTTAGAGAAAATTACATTAGCCACCATCTTTGTTTGTTTGTGTATAACTAAGGTGATTGAAAAGTGCATGTGATGTGTTTGTCAAAACTCATGGGTTGAATTATATACATTTTAAATTTGTTTTGGAATTGATTTTGGAAACATTACTTTAATGGCTGAAACAAGATTAGAGGACTATCTTTTGGAGTAAACATTTTATGCATTGAAGAACATTTAAAGAATGTCTATGAATGGTTTTTCAATATTTTAATGTGGCTGATTTTATTTTTTTGGTATTTAGAATTTTGAAGCTAAAGTAAGGGGTGATCTAAGAGTGTACATGTAAATGGAGTTCTTGGAGTTATATTAGGGTTAAACTTGTGTACCTTGAATTTTGTGTTCTTTGGAGGAGGGAGGGAAAAAAAGACAATAACAGGTAAGCTAAAAGAATAGTGAGTGAATTGTGCATTTTGGCATATCAATGTTGAACTTTTGTACTTTAGGGTTTTTTGTGGTTGAAGTAAAAACATGGGGATGGTTTTATATGGATATGGGATGTATCAAACATTGATGTTGTTAAATTGTGTTATTTTGGTGCTATTATGTGTACATTGCTAATTAATCAAATGAACTTGGTGAAAAGTAAAACAAAAAGAAGGATTTGATTCAGGTTTGTAAAATATTTGTTGAAATTATTTTGCCAATGTTGGGAAGAATTCAAAAGTAATTATTGAAACTACATGCATTTCAAAGGAGAAAATTCAAATTCAAATAAAAACAAAGGGAAACTTGTACAAGAATTTTATCAAAAAATCAACAATTAGTTAAGTAATTAGTTAAATCTTCATAAGGTGACAAGACTTATCCCATCCTAATTGTGAAAATATTTGTAGTGACAATATCGTAGCTATCATTCAAGAAGATTAAAAAGAAAAAACCATCAATCACATGTGGGTTAATTGTATTTTAAAAAATTCAACTCAACTTATGTATCACATTGAAATCAAATTCCTTTTAAAACGAAACCATAGATTGATTATGTAGTAACAATCAATTTGTTTATTAAACACTACAAAGTTTGACAATCCACAAAGAAAATATCAAATTATTCCTTCATTAATTTCTTCACAACATATATAATTGTTAATGTTTCATTTTTTGTGGTTGTATGGTTTCTTATTATGCATTGGTCATTAATTAATTTGCATAGTATATGTGTCAATCATTAATATTGTTAAATATTGATTCAACATAATTCCAAGGCCCTAATTTCAAGTCTTGGGATTTACATATAAATTTGAAATCCAATTTGGAATGAGAACATTCAATAAACATGTTATGGACATTTTCATCCATTCCAATGTTTTGGCATAAACTTATACTAGTTGAAAAACATTTTTTTTAAATTAGAAATTTTAGTTTAAAAAGACCCAATTAAATAACAAAAGAAAAAATCCGACATCATTTTGGACAAGTCAATTTGAACTACAATGGTAAATAGATAATTTGATTGGGTGGTCATTTTTTTATTGGTAAAATTGAAATATTTTATTTTCAAAAAAAACTACAATGGTAAGTAGGTATTAAATATGTGTAGGTAGGTACTTGTGGTAGCTTAGCTACCCATCCTAACATAGCCCCTTAGACCCATGAACATAGGTTGTAAGTATTAGGAATTGAACCTCTCGTCTTCATAATGATAGACCATGTCCTTACCAATGTAGTACAACTTCATAAGTTGTTAACTTTTATCAATTTTTTAATTTGACATCTAACAATATTGTATATTGTAAACTTAATTTTTGTCAATTAAATATGTAGTTTAATAAGTAGGAATTGTATAAGCTGTTGAACTACCCACCAACTTAACCCATTATGGTACTTATGTATATACGTACCTACTAAGTACCTAGATAGTAGGTAAGTAGGTACACCTACCTAGGCGCCTATTTGCTAGGTAGCTCCTTATTAAATAACTAACTACCTACTTAAGTACATACATATTTACCTACCTACTAGGTACTTTGGTTAATATTTGTTAAAAAATTATGAATTTTTCAACAATGTGCAATTCTTTGTTTTGCTTCAAGAAATGATAATTTCAAATCATACAAAGATGTGTTAATTACTTTAAACTTTAATTTCTTGTATCATAAGCTACAATGTCATGTACAACTTTGTTTAATATGTCATGTGGTAGAGGATTGTTGAAATTCTAAGAATTTGAAACATGCTTTGAATTTATAAATTTTTTGAATTTCCCAATTTTTAAATAGTGAATTTTTTTTGAGTGTTAGTAATAAGTTATCATCATTTCAAATTTTTCCATCAAACTTTTAATATACAAGAGTCTTTAGCTTAATCCTTTGCAAATTTGAGTATTTCTTACATAGATGTTGTTCAAGTTCAAAAGTTCTTTATTAGAATCAAAACCAAAAATTAAATTAAATCAAATTTGAATTTGAATTCCTCAACACTCATATTAGTCATTTAACACAACTTGGGATGATTATCATAACTTTAAAATGTCAAAACAAAAACATATTATTATAATTTATAATTTCAATGATTCTTGACATTGTTTTTGCCTCCTACTAGTGTGTTTTGATCCCTTTGTTGTTTTTTTCTAGTTATCATCAAGGAGAAGTGGAATGTTTGCTAGTTAGTTTTTTGGTTCATCCTTAGCATCAATTTCTATTGATTGTGAGTTGAGTCATGGTGATTTGGCAAATTGCAATTCATTTATGTATTACAATTGAACTGTGATCCTAATAGGTTGAATGTGTGCAAATTGAATCAAAGATTCTTTGAGATTTAATGTTTTGATGTTGAACTCCCCCTTTGGTGCCAAACTCATATTAATATGTCTTTCAAAGCAAGCTAGATGACATTATGATGTTTGAAAAAAAAGTTGAATGAATATTTTGCCAAAGAAATAACACTTTGCAATTTTTGCACAAATGTTATTAATCAATTCAATTTCTTACAACTCTAGTTCTATTGGAACATAGAACACTAAATATAGAAACCCAATCTTAACACAAAATTGTCAACTTCATTTGTTAACTTATAATATTTGATTGGAAATGGTTTCCCTTGAAACAATCAACCTTTTTGAATTGTGTGAAGATGATTAGGTGATTGCAATTATTAAACAACTTAGACCTTTAGGGATGATTGGTTGATCCAAGAAATGGAGATTAAATTTCCATGAAAGAAAAATCACATGGAATGCATCAAGGTTATTCACATGTGTCAAAAATGAAATTCCCATTGTGAATTCATATATGACTTTATCAATTTGCAACAAGAAATCTTCTTTTAAGCAAAGGAATGTGTTATTCCATATTCCATACTCAAGATATCAAAAAGAAACTTGTGTTAATTCCATAAGCAATTTGCTCATGTTGGGCATTAAAAGGTTTATGTTTACAAAGTGATTGAAGAAAATGAGATTTTTGAAAAACTAAATGTGAAAAACCAATGATTTGGAAGGTGAAAACACAATATAGTGAAAAGAAAATGTTGTCACAAATATCCATTCAAACAATTGTCAAACTTGATTAAATGCTTATCATATATGGTGCATATGAGTTAATTGAACCATTTCAATTCCATATGAAAAACTACCAAACACTTTCAACAAAGTCTCTTGTGAACTTGTAGTTCATGCCATGGAAAGACTATGAATGGCAAAGAAATTGATGGACATGTGGTTAGACTTATGTTTCAAGGGGTAGAATTTGCCATCTACCTCAATGGCAGAATTTGGCCATCTTTCCAAATTAGGAGCAGAGTGAGGCAAGGGTGTTTAGTCTAAGGGCACTAAACATCAAGAAGCTCAAGAGTTTGGGCCCAAATAGCCAAAGCATGCAAGCTTATGGCTAAGGTTCTAAGACCTAACCCACCTAGACTCACTGATGCCATTAAAGAAGCTAAACATTTGCTGGTCAATTGGCTTTCATAGGAGCGAGTTTGATGTGGCAGTGGTTGATGCTGAAAGACTACACCTGGAGGAAATATGAATGGTGAGGGACCTCTGGGCTCCTCAAGCAAAACACATCAAAAGATGGGTAGATGTGAAGGCCGCATACCATGAGCTGGAAGAAGATTTACAATATGTTTGGGAAAGATTGATTGGAAAACTCCATGAACGTTGGAAGTTGAAGCTGTGCTTTCCCACACAATAGTGATATTTCGTTGATGACCAATGGGCGATGGCAGAAAGTTCACATTTCCTTTGTTAAAAAATGCCCAAGTAGAGCACCCTTTCTTCTCTTTCATGGGGTGATGGAGTCATTGGACTTCAACCTTGAGCAGTGGAATTGGTGAGATGGTGCACTGTGGACGGAGTACACTATGAAGAAAGGAAAGAAACTACTTAATAGCAGAGACTAACTATCATGCAAAATCTTAGAAAAGTGGCCCAATGTTTTGCCCCTGACCTTTAACTTAAAATGGAGTGAAGTTTGGAGGAAGAATAGGGCCAGGAAGGACACTGGTTTCCTCTAGGCTTTATATCACAAAGCCACAGTTGTCAACAATTGGAGAGCCTAGGTGTGTACAATGTGCCCTCCATACTGGGTAATGGATATGTGATACAAGTTTAATCGCTAGAATAGGAAAATTTTCAAAAGTAGAACATACCTTCCAGTCACCTGTGCTGATTGAAAGTCAAATGAAGAAATCATCCAAATCAGAAGAGACCTTGTCACTCAGCATCTCCTTTCATGGGGATGTGGCCTGTGTTTCAATTTGCGAAATGCAGCAGTGTAAAACAATTTCATATTGTTTGTGCCCACACAAGGTTTCTGCTATTTGCACATCAAACCCAAGTCAGTAGCGTTTATCATCAATCACAGTGGTCAAGGCTAGCATGATGGTACCATCAAACTAGGCCACCTGATACTTACGGTGCTCACACTTCCATCAGCCCCACCCAAAACTGAGGCTTGTAGTCACTTATCTCTTATGATTCCTTCAACCCAAAAACTAGGATCTGAGAACCAATCTCTTATCCAATTGTTGCCCTCTCACTAATTGATGCAAACACACTTCCTCAGCATCTCTCCAAGAGCAGCATTCCTGCCCAACAGTAGTTCCCCAAGGATACTAGGAGCCGACAAATTTCCAGCACAATTCTTGTACAAGGTGATGACAGTATAATACTTGTGGAACGGAGATCTAAAGCTTTTTTATTAATGAAATTTCTAGCCAGAAAACACCAACAGTAGGAACTGGCATTGGTGGATGTTTTACCTCAAATGGCAGTGTGTTGTACATAAGTGTGCAAAGATCCACTGCTGTGAAACATATACACACTGACAAAACCACATCATGCAACAATGGTCTTCCAGAGAAGTGTTCAGACTTCTGTTTATCCAAACTACATGCTTACACCAACAAATTACTATTCTTTTGGCTATTGGCCTGTAAATATGGGGTGTGGGAAGGAGCAACCACAGTTTGCACAGTTTTCCACCCCTAAATTTCTTGCCCTTATTTTGATTTCCATAGGTACTAATTGGAATCACGTTTGTATCATGAAAATATGAACCAGTGGTTACCATGTGAAGAAACTGCCCTACCTACTATTAATCATCTTCCCAACAATCTTCTCGCAGAACCATTGCAACCTTTTCCTAAGACCACAACTGGTACAGCAATCCAAAAGAGAAAATACACCATGAGGGTGGTCTTTAGAGGGCAAGGCCTCATGTGGTCACCTCAACAAATTTACCCTTTTTACACCACTAGTACACCCAGAGATGCTTGAAGATGTGTTGCACCTCAATTTCTCCATCCTCAGGTATGTCTGTACAATGTACTGCATTCTTCACCTGCAAGGAGCAGCCAAGTTCAATGAGCAAACTCTTTCCCAGGTCTCTTCAGCAAGCTTAGATAACTGAGTTCCCCATGGAAACCTTCTGCTAACTTTGCACCACAGACCACAGACCCAGAGAAAGATTGCAGAAAAGAAGCTCCCTGTGACCAGCATAGAGACATTGGCAAGACAATTGATAGATACATACTCATCATGAGAGTAAGTTGGCCAATCATTGCAGACACATGAAGGAAGTGAGGTTGGTATGGTACCTTGTTGATCCCAAATTCAGCACGCAACGTGTGAGGCCGAAGGGCACGCGCCATGCAAGGATCTGAAGGCCCACAAAATTCTCGGAATGCATTAACAGGGCATACACCTGGATCACATAAGTCAGCTACTTCCAGAGCTAGGAAGTCCCCTGATGCCAGCTCATGTGTCATAGCCTGCCAGCATTGAGAGACAAACGCAGTCCATCACTTTTTGCACCATAGCACAGCTAAGCTAGGAAGAGTAAAATACAGGACAAAGACACATCAGAAAAAACACAAAGCGGAAGAATGACAATAATGTGTACGAGTGAGAAATCACATAGAAATCTGGGCAAATTCCCCTGTAAACTTCTAGAAACTCTGCAGCTGTGATCCGTGAAAAATTGCACATCTCCAAGGCTGTCACTTTGAACTTCTGTAGGATCCGATCAAGTATAGCCCCAACACAGCCTGCACATGTGACTCTACATGAGGATCCCATGCCCTGATCTATCTTTGGGTGTCAGTCCCTATGGGTCACAATCTGCACAGCTTTCATAATTTCAAACAGCTGAAGGTTGAAAGGGTGTCTTAACCTTTCTTCAAGGCACTGTGTCCCTTCTGCAGGTCACTGTCATTCCAGCACTACCCTCAAAAGTGCATATTCATCAACATGCAATCATTCTGATCATAATGTTCCCAGGTCTGGATATAAGGATACCTCCCATGACAGCATGTGGTTTAATAATACAAAGAGTAGAATTTATGAACTTGGCACACATCCCCATGTTTGTACATGTGAAGAAGAAGAGTGTTTCCTGCACAAGCCATCATACACTCCAAATTAGGATTTGGGCAGTTAACAATGGGCTGCAAGGTTGTTGAAGTTCTCTTGTACATAGAAAGGTGTTATTAGGGTGATGAAGCTGCTTTCAGAACCTTTAGCAATAGAAAGAGATAAAACACAAGAAGAGTTAATAATGGTGGGTTGATAGCAAGTAGAGTCAGAAGGCATATATAAGCTCTCAGAGGCATCTCTGTTTACAGGCATCCATGAGGAATACCAGGCGGGCACTTTCATGAGAGTCTGAACCATGGCAGGCATTCATAGTGCAGTCTGTGCCAAACTGTGCACGGATGGAACTGGGTGCTTTCATCCGGGCAACTTCACTACTTGTAGGACCTGCTCCACATTAAAATGTGTTGTTGGACTCATCCACTTACCAAGGAGAAAGAACAATGAATCAGTTTTAAGTTCAAAATGACCCAACTGTCCAAAGCTATGTAATGCAACTTGCTATAATGTCATCCTGCTAGCACAACTGATGATAAGTGTGAAACATTTGGCGTGGTTGAAATGAGATACAGAGTAGCAGATTGACTTACCAAGCAGCAACCTCCATCTGCAAAGTGCATTCTCAGCCACCAACTCAATAGCCACAACTGGTCCACTTGCAATGAACTGTGTGAGGCATCTGAATAGCCACATGTCACCATGAAGTCCACCTGATCTTCGGCAAGTCTAAGATACAATCTCATGACTAAATGGTAGTTTGGCACCTAACCTCTCACATTACTGAATTATTTTTCTGTTCTCTAAGGACTGCAGAAATCTCATCAAAGATGCTCAATAATTATCACATTCTGTCAAACCAGAATGTCCATAAAGTCCACGATGTTCACCACACAGTCAGATCCCTGACATCTGCAAACACCTTGGCAAAGTGATTGCTTACAGTGAAATTTTGAGTAGGAGTTGACATTGCACAACAAGTCCCAATATCTACCAGATATTCTGAGTCAAATCTTGAGTAGGATGGCAATGCCTGATTGTCACGGCACCCATTTATATCTGACACTAGACAGTAACACAAGGAAATCCATCTGTAGACTGAATTCCTCTATGTTTTTCTTCAGTCAGCAATAAAGAAGACTAAGCTGAAAGCCTGATTCAATCTCCAAACCTTCCATCACCACTCAAAGAAGTGTGCAACAGAGTCCTAGATACAAGGAAGTGGACAGTTGGCTTACGAGAAAAAAGGCTTGCCCTTGTGGCATTGGTAGAATGTTTCAGCCTGAGTAATGTTGAGTTCACACATTCGCATGTTCTTAACAATGAACCCACTGCTAGTAATGCACTCTAAGATCTTGCCTGTATGTTGTATGGCATCTGGTTTTATCATTGCAAGTGTCCTGGCCACCAACTCAACTCAGAGCCCACAATGAAGCACAATCCCTCTACCACATCACTGGAGCTTCATACTGTCAACAATTTTCTCCATCCTAGTAGTAATACAAAGTCTCATGTGTGATTGCTTGTAGCTTTAATCAAATTCATCAAGTAAAATATTGTATATGACTTTTAACGGACAGCAGCAATAATGGTTCAGAGAGGAACAGGAACATACGTTTCCTGCAGACCTTGCAGATGTTTCCTTGTGAAGTCATCCCCATAGTCTTCAATTAAAAGTTGACGTGTGTACACTAGGATGGTGGAGCCTATGAAAAGCTGCTCCAAGCTAATTGCTGGGTAGGCTACCCTTCTGAGAAACATTTTGTGGTTCTTAATGTCAAACTGCACATTACCACAGTTACTTTGATAAAATCACTTTCATTTCTGTTACCCTTCGTCCAAAACAGGCAATTTCTCTATTATTGCATGTTTGATGTACCTGCTTTCTGACAGTTTTCCATTGTAAGAAAAAGGTAAAAGAGATAGAACTGGCAGAGTGTTAGAATAGTTACTAGTTGTGGCCTAGTGAGCTTCCATGATTGCTATCTAGACACGTGAATAAGAAAAACAGAGTCGAACCATCTCAATAGACTTGTCAAATGTGTGGTAGAAGAATTGATACTTCCAAACAATCTCTGTCATTGGATCATGCCATCTCACAATAAATGCATACCGGGCCCCATCATTGCGACTCTCCTACACACCCTCCAAAAAGCTTAAAGGTGTCAACTCATTTGCATTCTCACTCTTTCCCCCATATTTTTCCTTTCTTTCAATGGGTCTTTGCACCTTCAAATCTCCTTGACAGGATAAACCCTGGTCTGAAGAACCTAAGTGTTTCGAACTATTGAATCACCACCACAGCAGGGCTCCAGATCTCAATTCAAAACTGTGGGACTAACAAACAGCAGACTGGAAAACTCCAGAGGAAAGCTGTAAGAGCAAGAAGTGCAATTGTACAGCCATAATCTCCTATACAGTGTTCAGAAACTAGGGTTGCAATTATATGGCACATTCAACTAGGAAATTTAAGCTCAAAGAAATCTGTCACATCCTTGATGAATGAATACCAGGCCCTGCAGACAGCATTGGTGTTGTGAAAGAAATCGTACCATGATGTTTAAGTGTCCTTATCCACAGGAACTACAAGTGTCTCCTACAGTGATTGCAGCTGCTTTGGATCAACTCTGCAATCTGAATCTGTAAAGGAAAACGAGCAGCATGGTCAGAGCTTCATGTTCGTCCTCTACAAGATCCACTGAAAGAGATACAACCACGATTGTTCTAGGGGCTGCAACAACTTAATGTTGGGGCACCAGTGTTTTTCATGAGCATTGAAAACAAAGAATCTAATCTCAAAAGGGCGTCTCGAATTGCACAGTCTCCTCTTCCTTTACACATTTCTTCGGGGAGTGGCCATTCAAGAAAAGACTTTTCTCAGACAAATTCAGAAACTGATGTTATGATGACAACCGATTTGCAATGACGAAAGTTCTCAGGAACGGTGTGCACGAAGATGCCAATCCTATAAACACGTATCACGACAACCCGGAAGAAAAGCACTGCACAAAATTCTTTACAGAATCTGACATTGTATCGCGACTGACGCCGCATTGCAAAGCGACAAAAAAAAGAATCAGAGGAGCATTGAAGGGGAAGGGAGGGGGGGAAAAAACAATTGATCGTACTGAAAAACACAGACCTCAACCGAAGAAGCAAACAAAAATATTAAACAAGAACGTAACAAAAGACATTACAAAATCCTCGCAGATTCCCCCCGACCGCCGCACCTTCCCGTTAACTCCAATGCTTTCTTCCTCTCCAAAATGCGAAGAAGAAAGATTCGGAGATCGCAACGATCACGGGGAGAAAGCGGTAAACAGAAAAAAAACGGGAAAAACAAAAAAACAGAAAACCTATTCGTCCGCTCTCGTCGAATTGGATTTCCAATTTGTAGAAGCATCGGAAAACGTAGACGCAAAGAAGAGCAGCTAGAAGAAGCCACAAAGAACGAAGAATAAAACTACAAACAGGGTCCAGATCCTAACTTACACGAGTAACAGGCCATTCTTTGGATTTCATGTCATTGTCCTTGGAGCACGCAAAAGAAGCAAGAATTATGAAAAACAAAGAAAAGTCAAGCATACTTACACGAGTAACAGGCCATTCGTGGATCTCATGTCATCATTCCCGGAGCACGCAAGAGAGGAGCAAAAACGTGTGCAAACAACGAAGAAGAAGAAGAAGAAGAAGAGGAGTATGGGAAGCGGCTGCGCAAGAGACAAAAGAACAGAGCGTTGGTTTTCTGCAACGTCCGCCGGCGTCGTCGCCATTCCCCTACATACGAATAAAATACATACATTTATACATTTTCATACACACATACATACTTGCATATCCGTATTCGACTGCATGACTTGTATTTTGTAGTGTACTCTTTTTTTCTTTTAAAATTTTTATTTTTTAATTTTCTAAAAACTGGGTCATAGTAATGTTAAAAGAGTGAATCCAAGGGGGGGCAATTTGCAATGATTTTTATTTTTTTGGGGTGGGGTTGGGTTGCTACCGATGGATTAAATGCAATAATTGCTACTGTCCAAAAATAACACGAATCCCATGTGTGTGTCACTCGAGTGGAAAGTTGATGTTTTTCTTTCGCTCCTCTACACTGTGTGTGTGTGTGTTTTTTCTCTAAAGGAATTTTGGTTTGTAGCCAAATTGGCTATCATCTATACTAGGAGGATGTTGAAAAAGTAACAACCGTCATCCCTTGGAAAATTTAGCCAAATCTGGCTATAAATGAGAAATAAATTACAAATCTTTAATCATCATTTTATGTATATTTTAATTATGCAATGAAAACCATAATTATGATGGAAGTCCCAGAAAGAACTTGGCTTAGGATTGAATTAGCATCAAATCACACATAAAAACTGCAATAAATAGATACCCAAAAAAAAAAAAAAAAAAAAAAAAAAAAAATTACCTTTTA
>Ga0116227_10007945_pt1 | contig 20352 bp, 14 predicted proteins | sample S1TSphgellanicum_FD_89693 | JGI IMG/M metagenome (GOLD analysis project Ga0116227, IMG submission 89693) | Host-associated microbial communities from peat moss isolated from Minnesota, USA - S1T2_Fb - Sphagnum magellanicum MG | ecosystem: Host-associated > Plants > Peat moss > Unclassified...
GAAAAAAAAAAAAATATAAAAAAAAAAAAAAAAAAAAAAAAAAAAAAAAGGCCGCCATAAAATGAATAATTTAATTGTAAGATGCATTGAAATTTTTCCAATATATATTTTTTCATATTTAAAAATTTAACTCATCATGGTTTTTGTCATTTTTTACAATTGGTATTCCATTTCACATTTAAATCTTTTAAACTTTTCTTTAAATTTCTTGACCAATCACATGTTTAGGGATATTTATAGGGTGGTTTATTAATATTTGTGACTAAAACCATAGGGGATAATTCTAGGGTTTATAGTTGATAATTATTTTAAATGTAGGAATTGTAGCTAGTGTAAGATGTGGACTTTTCAAAATGTCAAACATGAGCCACCTAACCATGTTTTTACCCAATACAAAAAATTTCAATACATTGCCTTTTTAATGAACTTTGATTTCATTCCTTTACAAAGCCAATCAAAATTTGATGGGATAATCAATTTAGCATCAACCTTGTGAGGAAACCAAGTTTCTATTCTAGGACAAAACACATTGAAATTCAACACCACAATATGCATCATAGTGGTGAATGTCTTTAAAATTGCAATAAAACCTTTGATATTTTTCTACAAAGGAACCAAAAAGCTTTAACAAAAGCTTGGTTGGATAAAAGTTCAAAAATATAGAAACTTGATAACAATATTACCATGTTTTTTCTAGGATACATATTCCAAAAGTCTTACAAGATTTTTTAGTCATTTAAAAACTTCTGATACATGTTAGAAAACAACAAATTGGATTTGGTGTCTTAACAAGTTTTATCAAGGGATATTTTTCAATCAAAATTTAGTTATCTTGAAGGTGGAAACATTATATATAAGTTATTTTGATGCGCCCCCAAGCTCTTTGATAGACTCAAATGTGAATTTGAAGTGAAAATAACGGAAGAGCAAGGAATTGGGGCATGCTCCCTGGCTCATAGCACTTTGGGGGTAGAGGGGCACGTCGGAGTTTCGGGATGGGACTAGGAAGAATGAAAAACAAACTAATCACTCACATGAACCTGCACATAACCAAACAACAAGTTGGTTAGTGCATAGTTGGAGCATTTTTGGTGTTAAAACGAGGCACGGACAAACTCGGATTCACAAGACTCACCACGGCCCGGACTTGGGGGAAGCCACCACCTTCCCCCTTATAGTATACTCTATGCCTCTCCATGAGGCCCACATCCAAATGACATTTTGTCCTGAGACTCCCAAATGGGGGTCCCAAAATTCCCCAAATTAGGACTCCCGCAACTTTGGGGCCTCATAATTTTGTGTGTAGACCTCCGATTGAGATGAGGTTTAAAGCAAAGTTATACCCCTTGTTGAAAGCTTTCTAACGGTATGTTGCACGCACTTGAACACAAGGAAATCGAGTTGATTCCCGACTTTTAGTGGTCAGGAGACAAACTGCCAATTTGATTCTCGACCTTTCTTTTGGCCATAACTTATGTGTCAGATGTCCAAATGGGTCATGTGAGCCCATTTTAGACATCTAAGTTTCAATATCTTTCCAATGAAATAAATAACTCTTCAATCCAATGGGTTTTGATCCCTGCATTTTCCCTTTGAAGATTCGGAGGTCCATTGGGACTCCAATTCCCAAAATGGGAGTTCACTTGGGAGTGTGAGGGTTCATTCCCTCATACTCTTTTGCACTCTAGGAGCATGAGATGTGACCCTCGGGCTTCCTTCTTGGCCTGCAACCTTGCAAGCCCTTACCTTGGTCGCGAACCCAAGGCTAGGGTTGTGACATATTTGCTAAAAATGTCACTTTCATCAAGAATGGAAGATACATCACCTTGACCCTTCTAATTGTGCATCTATCATGAACCTTAAATATCAATTTGATTTGGATCACCATTACTATCGTGTTTGCGAACTAGTCTAAATAAGTTTTTGTGTAAATAGGTTTTCATAAAACTCATTTATTGAAACTTGCTTCCCAAAACACAACTAATCTATGTGTGGTGAAAAGAATATTACCAAAACAACCTTTACTGGGTTTGTTGAAGGGGGTGAAATATCACATCACATATCTTTCAAGACCCATTTATTTTTAAAAGGTTTCCTTTTTGGGTTTCAAAAAACTTTTAGTTCTTGAAGCAAGTAGGTAGGAGTAAATGATCACTATGTTACCATGTCAACACCTACAACTATTATTGTCTACACATACACATCACAAATAACATAAATCCCCCTAATGGCACATCATTTCCAAACCAAAAAGATGTATTCTCCTACAATGCATAGGAATCCAAGCCCAAACACAATGCTCATAAAGATTGCAAAATGCATAAACACATAACAATTGTAGAAAAAAATAAATTAAAATGTTGGAATTTCAAATCACAAAAATGATTTATGATTCACACTAAAGGGGGTTTGATCCCCATCAACAAAATAATTGGAACCTATTTACAATAGAATTGGTTCTCCCCCAATCAATACTAAATTAGATTAATTAGGCTAACATAATGCACTTGATTACAAGTTAGATGATTGTGAAATAAGAAACAAAATGTGAAATTTAATCAACATTTGCATACAAATTCCATCATAATTTGTGATGTTGCAAAGAATAAGGTGGATGAATATTGGTGTGGTTTGACAATTGAAAGAAACAACACCATAAAAGATTCCTTGTATAAAATTTGTATTAGAACCATGAAACTAACAATGTGGCATAATTTTGTACTCCCAACAATTTGTGATTTCATTTTAGTGTAAAATTGTACTTAAAATAATCCTAGTGACAACACTTGACAAACATGTTTTGTTTTTTTCTCTTCATCAATGTTTAGATTATTGGTGTTTGCTTAAAATTATATTGGGGTGTAGTCATACTAACATGTACCAAAAGTAGTCGTAACCATTGCTTAATTTTTTGAATTTTGGATTGTAAAATAAATAAATAAATAAATAGAATAATTTTTTATAAAATGTTATTGTGAATACATTATGTACATATCTTAAAAATCTGGAATCAATCTATTGAGTAAAAAATACATATAAGGACTTTTAACCTCTTGCAAAATTGCTTAAAAATTCCATAAAAACAACTTAAAAACAATTTTGACACTAAAAGAAAAATTTGAAAATATTTTTTAATGACATATTTGAAAATATTTTTAAATATACACCTCAACATAATAGTATTAAGAAAAGTTTAAAGATTTTTTCTTGAAAGACATATTAATTTATTTTCTAAATATTTTAAAAATAAAACATTGGTCTAAAGGGGCACGTGTGGCTCATAATAGTGTGGTTGGACCCATTGAATCAATTATGTGCACCTTGAGATGGGGATTCAAACCTATGAAACATAGTTCATTTTCCCAACCACTACATTAGTGTTATAGATTCAAAAGATAGAGTGCATTCTATGAACATATTCTTGATGGTTGATATTCTTAAAATATTTAAAATCTGAAAATATTTCAATTTGAGACTATGAGACCTCTTTTTGTAAAATAAATCAATAATTTGACACAAAATTATTGATCATCAATCATAGGTAAAGAATGTAACTTAGTTTTTTGTCTACATATGAGTTTACAAAAGTAAAAGCTTGGGCAAAATGTGTGGGATAAAGTGTGGTGTGTGGTGTTATTGGGAACATATTGAACACATGGGAACTTGGGAACACATTGGGAACCATTAAAAACCTTTGAAAACATGGTGGGAACACCAAAATCCCAAAGCGAGCAAAAGTTTGGCATTTGATATATAAATGAACGGGGAGAATCCCTTTCAATAAAACTTAAACTAGCAACGATCAAGAAAGTAACAAGTAACATGTTTTCTCAAACATGTGGATGCAATATTACCTTTAGAGTTTGTCATGCAAATGTATAAATCAATCTATTGGGATTTACACTTTATGGATAATTCAATTTGATGTATTAAAAGCTTTTAATTGTCCTTCCTACTTAATTCTTTTTAAACTAAAATATTCCTTTTTATTCACATGTCAATTCTATAGTTCCACATGCAAATTGATTCTCCATTTCCTAAGAAAAGACAATTGAAGTCTTTTAGACTAGGGATCAAGTCCTTAGGGCTAGTTTTACCTCTTAAATAGCTTCACACCTAGAGACATGCAATGTTAGATTAGGGACTTTAACAATGTAAGTGTCAACATCATTAAATGACCTTCTTTTTTTTGGATTCAAAAGAAATGACCAAAAGACCCCCAAAAGACCTTTGTAACTTTTTTAGATTCCCACTTAAATACTTTTCTTACAAAATGTGTTAACACTTTGGGCACGTCATGAGAAATCATGCCAATTGAAAGGTAAAAACCTTTTTTTTCCCTTCCAAGTTGATCCATTCCCATTTCTTGTCTCCCTTCTTCCCCTTTTCTCTCCATTACTCTCCCATCATAAATCTCACCTCTTCCACCTCTATAACTAATCTTCACTCCTAATGATGTTCTAGTTTTCATACAATTGTTGCTTACAAGGCATTCTTAAATTCCATTGTTCTTCTATGAAGGTATTCATCCTCGCTCCTCTACTATGGTTCTTTGTGAGTGTTACTTGCATGATATTTATGAGCTTTGTTATTGTTGTGTAAATGCACTCATCCTTGTCTTATATTTTGATTCTTTTTAATTTTTGGTTGTAGGCTCTTCTTGAACTCCATTGTTGTTTTCTAAAAATGCGCATCATCATTCCTTTGTTGTGGTTCATTACCATTATCACTTTCAAGTTCTCAAGCTCAACTATTAATTTGCAAAAAAAATTATTGTCACTATTGTTTCAATTTGTTTGTGGTTGTTTTTTACAATACATTTTCAAATTTCACTATTGTTTTGCAAAAGTGCGCATCATTAGTCTTTTGTTGTGATTCTTGGTCACCATTTTTTGTTGCATTTTGCAACTTCAATTGATTGGTTGAGGTACATCTTTTTGTCCATTTCTTTTGTGTTTTTAAAAGTATTTAAAAAATCTTGTTTGAGTTTTCTTTTGTTGTGTTTTTGTTGTACAATGATCATGGATCACAAAGATTTCATTTTGTTGACAATTTCAATTATGCTCTTGATTGAATTGCTACAAGAGACATGTGTTGCAACTAATCTTATAAGTTCTTCATTTTTCCAAATAGACTTCACCAAATGCCCATAAGGTTTGATGCTACAATTCAAGTACATTCTTTTGTTTAATGCATTTCAAGAACATAAAATCATGTGTGTTGTCAAAAAAAATTCCTTGTGATCTAAGATACTAAATAAAGTTTCATAGCACAACAAAGTTTTCAAGGTTTTTTTGACGAACTACAATAAAGATCAATGAATAGAACATTTTCGCATGACAAAAGACACTTTGTTTAACATTGTGGAAAGGCTACGACCCAACATCTAGAAACAAGACACCAAATATAGGAAAGCGATTCTTGTTCAAATTCATGTGTCTTGTGTAGTTTACAAATAAGTTCAGGGTGAAAAATTTAACTTGTAGTGAGATGTTTATAATGGGAAATAATTTCTTTTGTTTTACACAAGTTTTTTTATGCAAAGAATTCAATCTATCAAAGTTTGATATGTTGGCCTCAAGGTCTTACTATGATTCGTGTAATGGATGAGTTCAAACTATTTTGTGGTTTTTCTTGAATGTGCAAGGGGCTATTGATGGGACTCACATTTCTATCTTAAAACTGCAAGGTGGTTTTGTTGAAGATTATTATTATCACAACACAAGCAACTATAACATTGTAGCACAAGTTGTTGTAAATTGCAACAAAAAAATTATTGACATTTTTATAGGTTTTCTAGGTAATGTTAACGAATCAAGGGTGTTGCATAAGTTTTCTTTGTACAAGAATGCATGATTTCATGGGTTGTTTGAACTTGGTAGAGGTTCTCAAAATGGATTTTTCCCTTACCTTTTAGGTGACAAGGAGTATCCATTAATATCATGCATAATGATTCCATATAAAAATGATGGTCAACATTATGTACTAGAATTTTTATACAATATAAGGGAAAAAAAAGCTCATTCAATTGTTGAAAATGCTTTTGGCATACTTAAGAAAACTTTTTGAAAATTGCTCGTAAAATCAAACTTGGATGTATTTTTCATACTTGAAGTTTTCATTTGTTATTGTCTTTTACATAACTTGTTTTGGTCTCAAACATAATCTTCCATTCAAAGGTTGATGAAAGTTATTGAAGATGATGATGTGCTAATGAATTTAGAAGTGATCGTTAACACATCAACAATAGATCCTAAAGAACAAACAACAATTCACACAATTGAAAACAAAAAAGATTTGGAGATGTAATGTGCAGGGGATTGTGTGTTTTCCTTGGATGTCAAAGAAATGTGACATGACAACGAATAAAGTATGTTTTTTAACCTCATCCTACATCAATTCAACTTAAAATTGTTAAATTTAGTCCATCAAGGTCCTACTCCTATTGATCCTTTGTCACATTATTGGATTCTTTAAATCCTTGTGAGCTAAGCCTTCATTTGCAAAATAAAATCCATGTGGATCTTCTTGTCATACCAAGTTAGTAATGCTACTCACATTTTAGTCTTCATGTCCTTCATAAGCACCATGCCCATAATTTTTGTTGAGTCTGTGATTGCTTTCACCATGTTCATTTGGGTTTGATTGATGATTGTTTCTCTACTCTTAAAGTAGTTTAGTTGTTTCTTGAAGATTACTTCCTAGATTTTACAACATTTCTCTTCCAATCATGTTGGACTCATGCATCTTCACACTTGATTCATGCATTTTATCAATTGAAGAAACAAGCAACCAACTCTCGTTTTATGTTGCTTTTGGCATGTTTTGGTGTGCAAACAAATAGGAACATTTAATTCAAATGCTACTAACATTGTGAAATCCATTATCTATATTATGATTATAAGATCAACCACCAAGATTATGAGCTTTTTCGTTAATTGTTGTTGGTGTTTTTAGCTTTGATGTATGGGTATTGATTGGAATGTTGATTGAAGTGTACATGGTTGCCATGTAAAGGTTTAGTCACAACTTCCATGAATGACTTTGGAGTAGTAAGTGATGTGTGAGGTGTTTGATCATGCAGGTCTTCCATGAAGATATAACTCTAATTGTATGTTGGGGGATTTACATTGTATAGGAATTTCAAGGTTAATTTTTTTTTTTAATACACATTGACATCAATTGGATCTTCTACATTCAAACCACTAGAAGTTTAAATAACATCTACATCACCCATGAGATCTTGAACATGAGGTGGGTTATAGATTGGCTTAATTCCCATGAATTTGAGTAGTGGGTCATAGAAATTCTTGGGAACTTTTTTTGGCAAATGGAATGTAACCTTCTCTTGTGGGCTTAATGTCCAATAATTTTGGTTGTGGGTAGTTTGTAACATGTAATAAAAAACCTTCTTGAAATCTCTTGAAATGATCCCCCACTTGTCTTTGCATGCAGGTCTTTTTTTGGTGTGCTCAAAAAATGATGTAGCCATGAAAGTAGTTGAAATTTTTTTCCATTTCACCACAATGGTTTCAAACATGTATCATAGACCAACTTTGTCTAGAATTGCAACATGTTCATCACACTTTGCCTTTATGAGAACAAGAATTTCCCCATTTCCCCATGGCTATCTCAAGTTTCATGTTTGAACCTCCACAAATGCATTTGAATCAAAACAAGTATTTTTCTTTTTCCTCTTTGATGAACCTTCACCATTGTTGTTGACTACAATCAATTAAAAATAAATTATTAACAATTTGCAACATAATTTGAACAAATGAAAATAACAACAATCTTGATAATTGTAATTTTGTTGATATAATTTGATTTCATGGATTCTTGATTTTTATCAAAATTTCAATACAATTGTCAAAGTTTGAGTGGTTGTTTGGCAATGGGTCCATGTTGTTTTTGTGGTTCTTGATTTTTTTTTGCAATTTCCACCCTACTTCTTTTTTGGATTTGTTGCAGTGCATTATATGGAAAGGCAATGTTGGCATTCTTGTAGCTTCTAATTTCGATTACTTCTAATGTTTGTTCTAATATGAACATGTTTTGAAACTTATGTGTATGGAAAGGCAACACTATGGAAATATGGTGTTGTCTTGTGATGGCCATGAACAAATATTCAATGATGGAGGAAAAAAATTCCATGAAAGAAGCTTGGAAACCTTCCAGTGATGATGGGGAAAAAGTTTGTGTGCCTATAGAAAAACGTTTCATAGAAATTTGCACACATTGAAATATAAGGTCATGTTTTGGCCTTTACTTAACATTGAACTTTTGCGCCAACTATTCATTTTTCAAAGATTCATTTTTTAAAAAAAACATCAAGTTTAACATTGCCTTAACATAACATGCTAGCTAGATACCAACTAGGATAACATGTCATCACTTTAGTTAAATAATATCCCATATGTGAATCAACTTCTTGATTTCAAACCTTTAACATTGAGTTAATAGGAAATGAACTCCAAGTGTGAAACATGCTTTAATGAGTCATTAGTTGGTGTATTGCCCCTAAATGACCTCACTAACCAACAAAATCACTGCTAGGAATGTGTTATATAGTCCATAATGAGGAGGCAAAATTAGACTTAAGGGTGCATTTTGTAATCCATAAATAAGGTATCTTGCTAATCACTCACATGAAGCCCAAGTAATTTGCCTTAGCCCAAGGACAATTAAGGTCTTATTCCCTAGCCCCCATTGTTAGAAAAAGTTCATCTTTTACATGAATCACACATATCAAAATAATCATTTCTTGAATATTTGCAAAACAAGACACATGAATTTTGTTGACAACCATTTGTGTAAAGACAAAGTGACAAGTTGTTGATAGGAAAAAAATTTGAAGGTCTATTGTTTATATTTTCAAGATTTAAGGTTCAATGTTAAAGGGTTTAGGAAATTTAAAGTTTAAATATTTTATCACTTGGGTTTAGGTTTTAGAACATGCATTTTACAATTTAGAATTTGAGGATTGAAGGTTTAAGGTTTAAAGTTAAAAAAAAAATTATTCATGGTTTATAGTGTAGAGATAAATATTTACATTTAAAGTTTAAGGATTTAGGGTTTAGGATTTAGAATAGGGGTTTAGGACTATGGGATTTAGCTCTAAACCTTAAACCCTAATGAACTAAACCCTATATCCTTAATTATAAGGGTAGGAGTCGTAAGCCCTAAGTTCCTATAAGGGCTTAAGACTTAGAGTTTAAGGATTTATGGGTTTAAGATTCAGGGATTCAGGGTTTAGGGTTCAAGGGTTTAGATGTTTAGGATTTAGGGTTAGGGTTTTATGAATTGTAAATCTACCACACCACACGCTTGGACAGACAGTTCCGTGCCAATTATGACGTGTCGAGTTCCGCATCTGCAATGAGGATCATGCATCAACATTCATTCCCAAGGCCAGGTTGGAGGGTGTAGGATTTCAGTACTGAACTGAGGCTTCAACTTCAGAAAGTCCCAGCGCATGATTTGGGGTTAGAACAGAGCTGTACATTCTCAGCTTGCTTGTTGTTCGTGCAGGTGTTCGGTGCAGCCTCTAATGTGAAAAGATAAAGCTTTGAGTTGGGGAGTGAAAGTGTCAATTGTGACTGACTATGGCATTATCTTTTGTGGTTTTGGGCTGCAGTCACTGGGAAGGGAGCTTGTGAGTTCATGCAGGGTGGTGGAATGCCTATCAATCCAAATGAGGAGACAGGATTAGGGACGGTGCCAACCACTTCAACTCACACTTTTTCTGCAGATGGGTTCAGGTTCTAGTGCCTTGGCTTATGGATTTTGTGGGAGTGTTGCAGTAGCAGCAACCGCCAGAGCAGTTTGCCAATTGCAGAAAAGCAGAGGTCATGAAACTGATCAATGGCATCATGAAGGCTTCAGAAATGGCCTTGACCATGCAAGAGTTCTCATGCAAGATGCCGAAGGTTCAGCTCTCTGTTTTGATTCTGTTGCTTCATGTTCATTGTTTAGTCTTAGGTTTAGAGTTTGAGCTGAATTCTGAGTTTGGGGGTGTAGTGTTTCCTGGTAGATGAAGAGTTGAATCTCTCTCTCTCTCTGTGTCTCTCTCTTGTTTCAAGAAGTTTAGCTTGAGTAACTAAGGCACTAATGAGCAGTGGGGGTTTGTAGCTGGCAGGAGTCATTGACGATGTGATGTGGAATGAGTTGGAGTCAGCCCTAGATGATGATGAAATTGAAGAAGACGAAGACTGTAAGGTTCTATCAGAGCTTGCTGGTGAGACAGCTGCTCAGCAATGTGCTGAAGCTCATAGAGGGCACATAACCAAAAAAGATGTTTCTTTTCAAGCCCTCTTTTTTTCCCACCGGTTGACCATTGAGTTGTAAGGGCCTAATCATGTTGTTTTCTTTGAAGTATAGGAATTAAGATGGTACGATTCTATCAGCTTGAAGATTTGCACAACTATGTCTCATGTAACTAATGCCAAGTTTTAGGCACTTGACTCACTGATATATAAATTGGGTGTTATCATGTTTAAATTGTGGACTTTCATTACTGAACTTTCTGCAGCTTTGTGGATTGTTGTTTACAAAAGAGTGCTGTTTGTGTATCACCATGGTCTCATCATTTTCTTTCATTGCCTTCACCATCATGTGCCTTGTACCAGGCAGCAGTTGCAGAGGAGCCAATGAAGAAGCTGAAGTAGAAGCTGTACATGCATGTGTGGCCAACATCTGCTCTCAAGTGGGTTTTGGTCTTTTTCAGCTTGTCAAGAGGAGGATTGAAGAAACTCACCTCAGGGTTTGTTGTTTTCATGTGTGTGTGTCAGAGAGAGAGAGAGAGGGGCAAGCTCTATTTGGTGAAGACTCTTTGGAGAATCATACAGATTTGGTCCTCAACTATGGCAGAGCTAATCAAACTGTGGCCACCATGTGAAGCTCACCCATCAAATTCCAAGACCTTTTTTTTATAATGGAAGGCAAAAGGAAGGTGTTTGTTAACCCAGAAAGTGTGGGGGCAGTCTGTTTTGGACCACACCCCCTTGCTCAGACTGCCATAGCTTTCTAGGATGCTACAGCACTCCCACCATCCACCTCATCTCTAGGCCCCTATATTTTGGGAATTACTGCACCCTCGGGGCCTTACCTTACACCTGTTGAAATGCTGGTGGTATCACATGAAAGAAAGTTCGAGGCCAAACCCAGATCTTTTCCAGAATCATGCAATGGTCATCAACCATGGGTAGAAAAAAAGCTCGTAGCTAGATGTAGATAGATGGACCCTCACTGAGAGGACCTGAATAGGTCAAATCTCATATTCAAATCAAAACCTCTTGGTAGATAGATGGGGCCAGGGTGAGCACCTACACTGGTACCTTCACCTTGTTGAGTGAAGCCTCTTTATAGTTGCCATATTAAACCCAAGAAATGTTAGATTTTAGACTCAGAGACCCTGATTTCATTTAAGCACTGGTAATATTATACTACCTCAGTACAATAGCTTCATTATTTAGTATAATGCTGATTTAAAAACTATTATTATTTTCACAGCCGAACATAACTAACCAAAATTGAACCAAAAACATACTTATTAGGAGCCTTGCCGCTGAAGCAGCCAAGGTACTACAGTATTTAGAAGCAATTTAAATAAATTTTGGGGTTTTTCCCAACATGGTAGTGGTGTAGGTGCTGGTTCATTCAAGGCAGATCAATGGGCACCCCCTTAAAACGACCTGAAAACATCAAATTTCATATTAAAATCAGCCAGTGCAATTGTTTTGGGGGGATTGAGCTTATTCAAATTCTGCACCTTTCCATGTGTGCTGCAGAAAAGAAGGAAACCCTAAAGAGAAAGAAGAAGCGCATGGAACAGGTAAGAGGCGGAAAAAAAAATATCACGAGAACTAAAAAGTGCCTCATAGTCACCTACCTCCGCATAATTCAGTGAAGAAGGTTCAAAAAGTGAGCTAATATGCGGTGAGCGTGGATCGAACACGCGACCTTCAGATCTTCAGTCTGACGCTCTCCCAACTGAGCTATCCCCGCTGAGTGCCCTCGGGGAACTGCATATAGCAAGTTGGACAGGTAAAATATATATATATCTCAAATACAAGTCTCTAACTGTCGGCTTTTCGATTTCGTTCAGTATGTGTGTGTATGTACGTATGTATTTCACAATGTGTATATGTATTTATGGGCTTCCAAGCTGCTCACCCACTGCTGGTTTCAAAAACCAAAAGGCCAAAAAACAGTGAGATATGTATGTATGTGTATGTATGCATGTTTATGAACATGTATATGTGTTTATGGGCTTCCAAGGTGTGCAGTTCTGGTTTCAAAAAATAAAACAAACAAAAAGAGAATATGTATGTATGTATGTATGCATGTGCATGAATATGTATATGCCTTTTAAGGGCTTGCAAGCAGAGTTTTTTTCGTCAAATTCGTCAAGTAGGTCCATTGGCAAGGATCCCCAGCATAATTAATTAGAGCATTAAATAGTGACTGTAGCATTTTTACAAAAAAAGTGCTGCTACAAGAAGCGACCCAGGAAGTGCCTAGGTCTAGATGTGGCTAATTTAATTTTTAATTTCGAAAAATGGCGAAAACATCCCTAAATTTTCTTTTCATTTTCTGAAATAAAAATTTCCAAGTTGCGAGAATTCGCTCCCCAGAAAAAAAAAACACTGCTTTCCAAGGTGTTGGCTGACTGCTAGTTTCAAGAACCAAAAAACTGTGTATAAGCAAGCATGTATGTATGTATGTATGTATGTATGTGTATGAATATGCATACGCATTTATGGTGTTCGTTCCAAGGTGCTCATTGCTGGTTTCCAAAATCCAAAGGGCAAATAGTGAAAGACAGCAATTTGCAGGAATGCGCTGTGGTAGTACCACACAAGCGGCCAGAAAGTCTGATGCTTGCGCTTGCGAGAAGCTGCTCTTCAACTATCAACTTACTAGGTGGGTGGGGGTGGTTTGGGGTCAGGAAGAATCATGATGGAATCTGAGACCAGAAACACACGTGATGTTAACTTTGACAAAGGGTTTTGACAGCCGCAGCAGATGGTATGATTCATGGCAGCTACCCAAATACTCTCTCTTAATTAATGGAATTGTACTTGGAACCTTGTTGCACCCGGGATTGATTGAACAGCTTCAAGCCCCCTAACTTCCTCAAGTTTGTTCTCTGAATTTGCTCGCTTCCTTCATCTTCAATCTGTTGGTTTTTGTTGTGATTTTTTTGCCTGCATCATGCATGCTGCAAGGCTGAGTATTTGCAAAGAGAAATTTGTGGGTAATTTTCAATTTTATTTTTTCATGTAGACGCAGATCAGTGGTTCCTGCTCAGCTTGTACAAGAGGCCTCGTGACTAGTAGCACTCTGAACATGTTGAAAAGAAAAAACGAAGGCTGATTGATGATCAGCAGGTTGGACCCGGTGGAGCTCTTGCGTTTGTGTACTACTATAGGACGTCCTCAGGACACACGGGGTTTCCTTCTTAAGCCGGATTATCGATCGTTGGGGGATCTCGGATGCTGCATGGGCCAAGCTGCAAGCTGCGAGCTCGCACACAAAGTTTGGTGTTTTTTTATTCGGAGTTTCTCATGCCTTCCGGAGCCTCTTCACTCATGCACACAGGATCAATTGATTGATTGCTTGCTTGCATGCCTAGTGAGGTCATAACTGTGAGGCTGCAGATTCTTCTTCCAATTCTCAGCTACCGCGGTTCTTAGAAACTTTGCAAGAAAAGTACTAGTACTCCGGTGCATGCAAAAGCTTGCAGGACCTCCTTGACTAGATATGAGTCTGGTCCGTCCATCTATTAAGGAAGAAGCAGCTCTTGGAAGCACCAGTTGGCAGCCTTTGGAACTTGGATTGCACAATTGCCTGCTGAGCTGATGCCGCGAGCTAGACTAATGAGCAAAATTCATCATCAGGCGAGTCATGCGAAGTTGGAATCCATGAAACAGCCCTGGTCCAGCAGCTCCTCCATGAGGAACTGCTTTCTTCTAGGGATGGCGAACAAGCACAAAGCTTTGGTTGTTGCCCTTGTGACTACAATTGGGTTGTTGATCATTTTGCACTCGGCTGGAAGAACCGCATCGCCGCTTGGCAAGCGCGCACCTGAACCCTGGGAAATTGAGGATACCGTCAAGAAACCGTATCCGTTGAAGCTTGAAGAATTTCCCGCGACTGTCGAGGCTCTGATCGATGCCATCAGGGCCACCACTCGGAAAGCTTCCGCGAATGGTGGAAATAATTTCTCTGCATCCATGCGACGAGAATGGCATCTGAAGAATCCGTGCCAAAGCCGGAGGCAGATGGGTGCCTTGTACTCGCTGCGAAAGGAGACGCGAGACTTGGTTGAGAATCCCAAGTGGATACGGGTGCTCAAGGAGTACGAGATTCTTCACCGCACTTGCGTCGCTCAGATGGGAAGCGTCACGGATTTCTTCTTGCAAAGGAAGTCGATCCCCGGGTGCAAGTTCGTGGTCGCCGACACGGAGCGAGGCACTGGCATCGGGAACAAGCTTCTGTCCATAGTTTCCATTTTTGTGTACGCGGTTCTGACGCAACGGGTGATGCTCGTTCCATTTTCCACTACGATTCCTGGTGTTATGTGCGAGCCCTTTGAAGGCTCCTCTTGGGTGATCGATCCCGAGCTTCGGAACTTCACGCTAGCTCGAGAAAATCCAAAGCTTTGGGGCTCGGTGTCGAAATTCTACCAAAACGTCGATGAGTGTTCCATGAGCGACGACGACACAGCTGCTGCTGCTTCTAGTCATGCAGCCGTCGAGGATTCCCATGATTCAACAGGCGCGACGTACTACTGTGGGAGTCTTAAAAGGGTGAAGTCAATCTACGCCAGTCGAGCTTCGGAAGACTGGGATTGTCAACCGCAACCAAGGTTCTTCTGCGACACGGAGCAAGCTCATTACACGGGGGTGTCATGGATCTACTTCCGAGAAGCTCTGTATTTTCTCCCCAAGCTCTTCGCAGTGCCGAGTTTCAGACCAGTGATGGAGGATCTCTTCCCTGACAGATATGTGCTTCCTCATGTCTTAAGGTCTATCATGCTCCCTTCAGACGCAGTGTGGGGGAGAGTGAGGCAAGTCCACGACGCTCACTTCCGTCACGCTGACGCTCGAGTCGGGATTCAAGTCAGGTACTTCCATGGCCTCTATGACTTCAACCTTCTCCATGAAGCAACAGAAAAAAACATCCACGGATGCCTTGTGGAGCACAAACTGCTCCCTGACGTCCTCGTCCCAGATCAGAACCTGCACCAAGAAGTAGTAGTAGAAGAAGAAGAAGAAGAAGAAGAAGCTCCTCATGGGTCGTCGGCTTCAGCTGATCTCAGTAGTTCTTATAACAAAACCTCCTCAGATTCTTTGAAGCTGCTACAGCAGCCATTGAAAGTGACAACGGTATTCATTGCATCACTGTACCATTCATTGAACGACAAGCTGACGAAGTTGTACGTGAGGAGAGCTCTAGAGACAGGAGATGCAATAGGAATAGTACAACTGACGAGCGAAAGAGATCAGTTCTTTGGAGTCGAGGTCGACAGACAAGCGCTCACGGAGATTCTATGCCTGAGCTTGAGTGACCACTTGATTCTCACACCGCAGTCTACCTTCGGAGCTTTGGCACAAGGCTATGGAGCTTTGAAACCTTGGTTCACTGACATCAGACCTGAGACTTCCAGTGTTTGTGTGCGAGGGCAGACACCAGAGACTTGTTACCAGATACCCAATACCAAGAAATTCTCGTGTCCTCACGACCTTCAAGTGCATGGCAAGCTCATGTCTGACCTCGTCCCTTACATCACTGATTGCCATCTTGTGGAAGAACCCTTCGTCAAGGTCAGAGCTGGCGGATTGGGGTTGCAACTTCTCACCTCCCAGGATGAGTCTTCTTCTGACAACAGCAACAAACCCTAGTAGGGTTTTAGGGCACTAATTCAACCCTAATTCCCTCTTTTTCTTCACAAAATTGTAGAGTTTTTGTTAATTAATTCATAATAAAATTCCTACTGCCAGGGCTTCGGCTTCACAAAGAATTTTTTTTTGTCATAATTATTTTTGTATGTCAATTTTCCTACCTTCCAATGGTCTCCATGGATCCCCACCTTGTCATCTTCTTCTGTCAACAAACAATTGGGAGCAGAGCAATTGTAAATATTATGGAAACCCTAAATCCCCCTTTCTTCACAAAATTGTATAGTTATTTTTAATTATTTGTACATCTCCTACTGCCAGGTAAGGGTTGATATTTTTATTTTTAAAATTTCTTTTTCTGTCAATCTTATGATGTAGCCACACTGACAATCACCCAAAAGAGGAATTAGCCAATTTTGGCTACATGTCAGAGAGAAAAGTAGAAAACTTTAAAGAATACTGCTATATTTCCGTGACATGCTTGAACCTATTGTCTAAATATGGTGATTTTTATTAAAAAAATCCTCAAATTCTGGTGACTTTGAGGCATTTATTAAACAAAAATCCTTTATATGAGCCAAATTGGAATTTTTTTTTTGTCTCAAGTGACGAAAATTCAAGAAAAACAAAACTTTGGGGGCCAAGTTAAGTCCCCTCCAATGGAACTCTTGGTCTTTATAACATTTAGAAATAATTTAAATGGGTATGGGGATTTTTTTTACCATGAAGGTACCATGGTTAAAAAAATCCCAATTTAAAATCACTAGTGCACGAATGTAGAGTTGATTTGGTCCCACATTTGTGAGGAACCTTTCCTCTTTGAATGTTGTTGGTCTTGGAAGGAACTTCCAGTTTTCTCTTACAAGACTAGTTTTCTTATAGAAGCATTCTCTTTGCAAAATCAAGTGGTGTTCACAAGCACCAAAAAGTCATGCATGTGCTAGGGAGCATATTGTACATTACACAACAACCAGTGGCTTGTTTTCAAGAGATTTCATTTTTCTGTTGATTTCTTTGTAGTGTTTCTGTTTATTTTAGAGTAAAATGGACTAGAAAATTACCTATTATATCTTTCCCTAAAGGTAGGTTTGAACACCTGAACCTTTTTGGCTCCCACCTCAGCTCTCCTTTATACTTAGTCAAACTATTGTACCTTTGAGGTTCTCAGAGCATCCCCGCCGGTGCTCACTATGTGAATCTGCCAAAATATTTCTCACATCCACGCTTAGTTATTTACTTTTTTGCAACCCCACCCATAAAACTGAAAAAAGGACCTCAAATAGGTGGGAACTACTAGTAGCAAACCACCTGGACCAATCATTATGATTGACCAATCAAAAACAGGGAGGGATGAGCAGTCAGATCATATTTATTACACTCTTCTCTAGCAGGTGCACAGCTTTGTGTACCACAGCAAGCGCTATTTACCAGCGTCAGCAAACTGAGCAAATATGGAGGAGAAGAACCATTTTCCTGAGCCACAAAGGCATATGTTGACGTCTCTTTATCCAATTTCAGTGTGCAGGGTCCCATACCGAGCACCGATGGCGATGCTATCAGGTCCCAACTCACTTAGAAGTTTTGCTTAGAGAACTCATTGTAGATCCTATCACAAAAATCCAATAAAAGATTGATGGCTGGAACCATCACAGGGGAGACAAAAAGGGAAGGCCAAAAAAAAAAGTTCAAAAGACGCACAGCCCACAGGAGCAAAAAAAAAAGAAAAGGGAGAAAGCTAGTCCCTCTCGTGGTAGGAAACTATTTCACCCGTAGCCCTTTAATGTCATTTGCATGCAAATTGTGAAATTTAACAATAATGGGAGGTCTAGAACAAGCATCACCCATCAACGTAATCTTCCTTTCTATAGTAGAGGTTAAAACATGCTGAAAATCAATACTAACATGTTGTTTGAAAAATTAAATGCAAAAAAAAAGGATAAATGACCTTTCAATTGCCTATTGTGGAAAAGACAAGCACACTCTCTAATGAAACAATCCATATCACATTCGAATGTGCCATGCACCTCCATGGCCATCAAAATAAAGTGGTGCTCCTCATAAAACCTTTATATTTGCGAATTTTAGCAATGGCATTAAATTCCACAAATATATTGGTTGGTCAATTAATGACACTTGAAACCACCATTTCTCGCGTCGGGTTAATAACCATCACATTGGCAATGAAAACTTAATCCTCTTTGGTCATATAAAGATTGGCTCGTAATGAAACTCCTTACATAAGGGCGTACAATCACTTTTTCCATACAACATTCCCACTCTCTTTAGCGAAGGCATAAATGACATTTTGGATGGCATCATGTGTGACTATCCACTGACCTCCAAATAGGTAACGAACTAAATGCATGTTAGATGTGTCCAACCCATGTGCACATTCACATGTGAAAAAACTAAATGCCAAGGGCTGATTAAAACCAAGACGAAAACACAATGTTGAGGTGAAAGTAAAGTGTGTGATGTGAAACAAACGAATAAATGGTTTAACAACCAACCATAGCCCTACCCCCTTGCCCAAACAAAAACAAAGGTAGGTTCCAAATGCTTAGGAAATGGAGTCATCCTCTAAGATAGATTTAAAGGATGTGTCATGGTGGATGTCCATAAAAAATGCCTAGACATGGGGTGCCGATAATTGCCAAACTTTCAAAAAAAAGGTGCATCTTCCAAACTATAAGAGGAAGGCCATTTCGCACTCCATGTAAACATGACTGAAGTAGTTGTGGGCCCCCTTCAACTTGAAAAAAATATTTTTCCAAAACAGGTTTATTGAAAATACAAAACCTAAAGCACAAATATAGAGCCACCAGAACCCAATTCCTTAGAAAAGTAGTTGGGGCACAATCTTCCATAGAAAAAAAGCTTATACCACCAAAAGATATTAGTAATCAAGTTTGACACCTTGTTAAGGGGCCTTAAAAAGACCCCATGATCTTGGACCCATAATGTCCCCACATATATGCATAACTCTCTTGTCGAAACCCGCCAAAAGAGATAAGAAGGAAGAAAAAAAAGGTATTATCTATGTGAAATAAAAAGGTCAACAAGCTACACATGAAAACAAAATGCCTAAAACAACTTAAGCATCTCCTAGGAAAGGAAGATCACTGACATGCGCCATGTCTTGAGATAAAATCTCATCCAAAAAATGCATGGTAAAATCTTGAAAACTTGCTGGCACACTCAAAATGTATAAGCCATCTATGACCAAAGTGCAGCTTTGAAGAGTCTCTATGCCTAGAAAGAACCCTAATAAACTCTAAAACTTGCATTTTACCACCTTGACCTTAAGGTTAACTAGGGTTAATTGGGTCAAAAGATGGTCAAAGATGTGCGTAATCTCGTCAAAAACTTTCTAGCATCACACAACTCTTTAAAAATAACAGCTTGAAAAATGCTATTAATGTTGACTTACATCACGACCCAATTGAGATGTATGTGGAAGAGGGTTTGAATGCCAAAAGGATGCCCTCACAGCCTTTAAGGGTCGAAGTTGTGTTGCAAGAAAAATGTTACCACAATTGGACTTTTGTCTTTATTAAAATTCATAGATTTAAGTAGCACATTTCAATTAGACCTGTTTTGTTATCTTCTAGTGTGAAAAAGCATCATCCTAGAAAAGCATGCTCAAATCTTGAGCCCTCTTTTCACCCATTTCTTCTCATCAGATTGTGCATGGTAAAGGGTAAAGACCCTGACAAAAAAATTCTATTGTTGGGGGAGGGTAGGTTCTAAAGTGGAATTGGACCTCAGCAAAACTAGGTTTGTTGGTATTATAGGGTTCTTCAGTTTTGGGACAGATCTTCCATTTGGTGTGGGTCATCTGGTCCATCTAAGAAGTACCCCAAGTTTATAAGTGGGGTATTAGCCTAGGTGAAAAATGGTGACCTTCAAATATAGGGATTGAAGTTGTGCTCAGCCAATGAGGAAGGCAGCATGTACTCAAGACCCCCCGTTTTTTTTTTTTTTTTGCTTTTGGGAGGGGGGGGGAGGGACAACCAAGTAGGTGACATAAAACTAAGCTAAACGTTGTAGCTTTGTTTTAAACTAAAGTTTTAATTTAGAACTAGTTCTCTTGGGTGCATGAGGTGAGGTAACATCACCTCATGCACTGAGGTGAAATTTAATTCTACTCAAAATAAGGGAGAAGGGGCAACTACTTTATTATCTGAATAAAGTATTAAAAAGTTGTAGTTGTGTTTCATTAACACACACAAATATGGACAAACTTAAGGTTTTATTAATTCTAGCAACTGATTCTCTTGGGTGCATATATAAAGCACATCACTTGTTCACAATTGTCCTCTTGAACTTGTAAAAGTGGTCAAAGGACGAGAACTCCATATTTCAAAGTAGCCTTCTATTTTAAAGAGCCTCCATAGTTTAAGTTATTTTTATGATAGGCCAATCAAAATGGCTCATTGCAAACCAA
>Ga0116227_10007946_pt1 | contig 20345 bp, 16 predicted proteins | sample S1TSphgellanicum_FD_89693 | JGI IMG/M metagenome (GOLD analysis project Ga0116227, IMG submission 89693) | Host-associated microbial communities from peat moss isolated from Minnesota, USA - S1T2_Fb - Sphagnum magellanicum MG | ecosystem: Host-associated > Plants > Peat moss > Unclassified...
CATGATCTCCAGGAAGAACTCTCACAGACATGTCAAGGAACCCACTCACTGCAGAGTTGGAACTCAAGGCCTGTGCCAGCCTAGGAGTTTCATCAATTTGATCATCCTTGAATTTGATTAGCAAATTCTGTCCAATTCCATAGTAAGTTTTTATCTGAACACAAAAGGCATTTGAGCTAGGTGAATTCAGAGAACAAAGGCATTCATCGAAATAGTAGGAACCACCAGAGTTAGAATCCAATCAATTTGTGTAACAGATGAAGAGCTCCCAAAACTGATATAGGTATATATTTGCATCAGACAAGATCTAAAGACTTTGACATGCTTACCAGGCGATCAGTCTCATCAGGAGTAGGAACAAATTGGTCTTTCCCATTGGCAAGGTCAACGTAGAGAGGAGGAAGCTGTTCAATGAGTGGTAGCACCTGCTTCACTATAGGGGGACTCACACTGAGAGCTGCTTTAACTGCTGCATTGCTATCTCAGCCTGCAATTGACCATCATGACCAAAATCCCAGTGACCTCTTGAAATGGATCACATATACAAACCAATAGCTGACTGAATTCTTCATGTGAATCATACCTGAAATCCAACAAACTATGCTCACAAACCAATCCCCTCCAGCTGCTTACAAGTTGTACAGCAATGCCTAATACTCCTAAAGTAATGCACAGACTGCATAAAAATACACCACAGAACTGCAAGGCAACAAGTAGTTGCATTTACCCCTAAGCAAAGTGTTGGAGATGCTGTAAGCTGAGCCAGAATTGGAGAAAAGTTTTGTGCAACTGGTCCCAAAACTGGTGAGAGAAGTGGAATTGCACCAGTTGCTGACTGCAGTCCCACCATACATGTGCCAGAGGTTAAGAACAGACAAACTACTTTGCTAATTTAACACTGTCACCCTATTTCTAGGAGCAAACCTTTCCTTCACCTCAAACCCTAATCAGAATATTGCACATGACTTCAAAAGTGGGAGTGTTAGCACCTTGTTATTGAAGGACAAAAGGACATTCCCTTTTCGCTGCACTGCATACCTAGCTCCTGCCATACCAATTTACAAGGACCACATTATATATGCCCTATTGTATGCTACCCATTTTGTACATTGAATGTTTCTCAATCATATTATGAGGAAATCAGAACCAAAACCAGACAGATCTGGAAGTGAGGTGTAGTGCCCACCTATCAGAAGCTGGGCAAGCGCACCAAATGAGTGGCCAACTCCAAATATTGGGAGTGTATCAACCTTGAAAAACAGATCACCAGAGCCATAGCCACAAAATTGTATCTTTAGAGGTCATCATACCTGGATGGTAAGCAGGGGCATTGAAACATTCTGAATAGTAACAAGATTTACTTTCATTTGGATACATCTAAAATATTGAGCCTCGCCAACCAGGAAGTCCAGTTCCATGATCATACAAAGCCCACTTGCAAGGGGAAGCAGTATCTACATATCTGTGCAACTGCAAAGAAAACTCCATAATTAACACTTAGAAGATAACTATTGTGCCAGTTTCAGTCAAGCCAAAATAAACACAACAAGAGGAGCCAGGTTGGGTCATAACCTTCTGAGTGTCACAAAGTATCAGACCATCACATTCATTGTGAATGGCAGTGACCAGCTGCCATTACTCCCCTGCTGACTTCATCAGCTTCTGACAGAGGGTGCAAATAATTGAATAATAGTCTGCTCAAGGGTCTGCCCAAAAGGAAGCAAAGAAAGACATGACAGAGTCAAACAAGATAGACTCACAGAGGGTCCAAACGTGCTGTGTTGGTTGACAAGATCATCATGAAGTGATCATATGCAGCGATCAAACTTGAACTGTGTCTCATCAGCAATCCTAAGGTGATCAAATCCACTGGCAAATGGGGTTGCAATGACAATAAAACCTCTGCCAGCAGACAAAAGCAGATTATATGTCAGGAACCAAAAAAATACTGCAGGATAGAAGAGATAATAAAGAGTCCCATGTACTAGTCAATCTCCTCACTTGAGGGTTTTAGATTTAGAGCAGCCAAGGAACCAAAATAATCATACCTCTCACAAAGACGCTTGAGAAAAAGACGGTAGCTTAGCTGTGGAGTGGCACCCACAAAAACTCCCCCTATGAAGTGGACAATAGCCACTGGATTTTGTTTACTGGGTCCCAAGCACCCTACTCCAAGTCCAACACAGGCAGCCATCAGGACAGTGCAAGCATTCTTATCATTTCCAATGAACAACCCCAAAAACAAGCCCTAATTGTAAACATGTTCTAAGATTAGTATCAAGCCTAGTCTATTCTGCTCCTGAAATCCTAATCCACACCCACAACCTAAACCTAGCCCTAGACTAACAAGAGGTGTAAGATGCACAAACTGTGCACAAGTTGGGAAATCCAGATATTAGGTTATAGATTGTGTACTGAGTATGTAACTCATGAAATCCTCCTCTTCTTGGAGATCTGAATCCAAGAAATCTCTGAAAAGTAGAAGTTGCTTAGAATTCATACCTGAATTTCTTGCCATCTCCCTGAATCCATAAAATTGCCTCGAGTCTGCTTGGCTGTGTCAGCAATGATTCCACAGAATTTTCCCCCACATCCCATACACAAGATCTCTTACTTCAGCATCTTGAGGAGCAACATGGAGAAAACAGGGTTCATGAGTTTCACACACACTTGTGCAAAATACTGAATAGAAATTGAAGATGGGGGTAAAACTTGCCAATTCCCATTATACTCAGAGTCCAACAACAAGAAGCACAATTGTGTGAAATCTCATCACCAGCTGAGATTGCACAACTGTGCCCATTCCCATTTCTGATGACTCATCTCTATGTTTGCTACTTCTGTCAAACTCCAGATTCAATCAGCAGAGCTCTCAGCTGCAACTGTGAGCTCTAAAGCAAGTCAGATTTCATGCTGTTTCTCTCTGAATCCTGTCAGGAAAACATGAAGCCAGAGAAACCGATCAGGCTCTTCTGGAATCTTCAAGCTCTTTCTTTCTAGGAATCATTAATGAACATGGGATTTGCAAGAATGTGTGGTACCTTTCTATCTGGCCATATAGCTGAGCACTCTGCGTCTTTTTAGCATCATCAAAATCTGGAGCTGCCTCACAGCAGACAATCATTCTCCTGCTCCTCAATCTTCGCTGCTGGCGCTGGCGTCCTCCACGAAACTGGAGTTGATGAAAGAATTTCAGATTCTTCAGCAGCACTCCTCCTCCTCCTCTTCCTCCTCTTCCTGGCTGCTGCTGCGGCGACCTGAAACACTCAAGCTCATGTGGTAGCCACGACGACGATGCTGCTACACGCGCGGATCTGGAGCTGCAAGCATCCAGCGGCGACACAATTGAAGCATTCAAGGCTAACAATTCCATCAAAACCGTCGTCCTCGAAGCCCGCTCCAAGCTTTGACAGAGGAGAGGGATTCAACTCTTTCTCTGCCTGGCGCGCTATCGGTTTTTTTTGTTGTTGCGCTGCTGCTACTACAGCAAAAGCAAAATCTCTGAGCTTTCTGGCGTCATTTCTGTTGCTTCTTGGAGGCCAAAGCCGGTGCAAGAAGATCTAGTTCATGAAGCGCGTCCGTTTTGTTTGCGTCCAGCGGAAGAAGAAGCTTCACACCACGACGGAGAAGACGCAAACAAACAAACAAACAACCACGGTTTGCAAGCCATCTGCTGATGAACGCTCCTGACAGAACCTGGATTTTGCAAGAAGAAGACAGAATCAAGAGCTTGATGAAGAAGTATCAGCGCAACAACTGCAAAGAAAAGCTCAAGAACAACAACGACAACCAAAGAACACAAAGTTCTCTCCGACGGAGTCGTGTGGAGTTCTTCTCAGATGAAGAGAAAACAGTTTGCCGAGACGACATTCTTGATGACGTACCTCGTTTATCTGGAATCTTGTTGCCGTCATTCTTTGTTCTTCTTCTCTCCTCCTCCTTTCCTCCAAGTGCGGCTGCAACTCCGCGTATCAGTTTTCTTAAAGCATTCGCAGATCCTGCTATCAGGTGGCGGGAGCAGCAGCAGGAGAAAACTCGCCTGATCCAGCAAGAAATCCACCGCCTTTGGAGGTATTCTTTCAAAGCAGATTCGTAGCAGATTGCGCCAATGTTTCATAGCAGCAGCTGGATTTCTTCCATGTGAGAGAAACCTTCGGTTACAGATTTCAGATCATGCACTAGTGCAAATGCTTCTGCTCTGATCTCAGATTGTGCACTTGTGCAAATGTTTCAAAGCAGATTCTACAGCAGCTGAGACTTCTATGGATTAAGCAGCAAAGGACTGCGCTTGGTGAACAGACAGACAAGATGCTTTCTTTTACAACAGCTTTGAAAATTAACCATCAAACTAAGGAATCTGCACTAGGTATGGACACAAAACAAATCCTATTTCTGGAAACATCTTGTCTCTCTGTGATCATCAATCCACACTATGTTTCTCCCCTTCGCTAAGCACAGTTTAGATCAGGACAATGATCCTGATCAGGAACACATACACAACAATCTCATGAAGAAGCAAAATAAAATTGAGAGAGAGATGGAAATGTATGGAGATCTATGAAGAAAAGATCTGTCATATTGTAAGCAAGCCGTTGCAGAGCTTGAAGATTGTTGCCTCAACCCATCAGTAGAGAGAGCTACCCATCGTAAATATCTATGAGTTTGACAGAGAAATCTCCACAAAACATTTGAAGATCCATCACACAACTTGCTGCTGCTGCTGCCTCTTCTACTACATTAGCAATCTGAAATCGCATACAAAAATGCAAGAGACAAAATTTGTCCTATGAAGATTTCATTGGAAACAATGTCTTCTTCATACTGACTGCCTTCTCAAAGTGCTGTAATGAGCATTGATCTCATGAATATCTCTCATGAGAGTCAAGAAATCTCCAATTTGAGCATTGGGTCATATGAAACAGTCTTTGTTATCACTGTTTGCAAGCTGACACAACTGGTTATATGTTGCCATATCTGCAAAAACCAAAGACCACATGGGATCAATCAGATGTTCAACTGAGAGTCTGAGAAATCAGGTGTCATTGAGAACTGTATCTCTTCTTCTTCTATTCAGTTCAAGCAAAGGCTTTAATGGATTTGACATGCAAAAATGTCTGCTCCATTTTTTTTGCATCCAGTTTTTTTTTTTTTTTCGTTCTCTGAAATCTTTGCTGTTTCCTTAGCTTCCTGAAGTTGTTCGGATCAAGAATTCTTAACCTCGCTGCTTCACACACATTTTTCCCCGTGGAAGGAAGGTTCAGTGAGGGTGGTGATTGCACTCAAGTTGTAAACAAAGAGTACTATTTTTTTCTCTTTTTCTCTTCACTGTCTTTGTGTTTTGTTTTGTTTTTGGTTGGCAGATCGTTTCAAAGCTTGATCTCCAACAAGAACTTTTCCTCATTCAAGAATGATGTAGTTCAGCTTCCGCCATCTACCAAATCTAACAGAGCTACAGAAGAATCAACACAAGAGAATCACCACAACCTCAATGAGTACTTGGAGCTCCGAAAAAAAATAAAAATCAGTCCACTACAAAACCCTTCAAAAAACCCACCACCCAAAAAATGGATAACAATACAGACAAAAACCGGCTCTCTAAAGTCGAGAGCTGCACACCAAAGCAAAGAAAAATTCCGGAGAGGGGAGGAAAGTGTATTGACTGACCGAAAGAATCTCCGAAGTTGGTGCAGATTTCAGCTCTCAAGGAATTCTCGCCCTCGACAATGCCGACCACCTCCACGAACTGGGAGAAAGCACCGCCGCTGCTGCTGCTGAGGGGCGCCTTGTGGACAGTGACGGAGGTACCATCAGGTGCCTGGCCCACCAAATCCGCGCCATCGGACCTCAACACCTTCATCACGGTGGTAACTCTGCGTCCCAGGTACTTCTTCAACAGCCCCGCGTTCACGATGGGCCGAGGATTGGACGTATCCGCCATTGCTCACCAACCCAATAAAAGGAAGGGAGGAAAAAAAAAAAAACCAACCCAACAAAGCTAATGCAACTGCGCACACAATCTGCACACTGAGCTCAGATTTGCGCTGCGAGTTCAGCGAGATCTGCTTTGCTCTCTCCTCAGTTCATGCGTTTTAGGGTTTGGGGGGCAAGCTACGACTTTGAGTTTTTGGGTTCTTAAGGACTGTGTAAACTACGAGTACAAATACAAAGTATTCATACATCGTATAAATACTTTGTATGAAAAAAAATTCATCAGTTTGTTGGCTCTGAGGAAGAGACTACTTAAGTATTGCTGTAGGATTTTTGCATCAATTTTCAGCTCAAACTATTGTGAGCTCCTAAGTCAGCATTTACAACTATCATTGTCATAATAATTACAACAATAACATAGAAATATCTTGAATGGTACACCACATCTAAATCAAAATGAATTCATTAGATACTTTTAAGTTGAAGCGGAAAATTGTTGCTTATGTCAAGGATGAGGGATTTAATCTGAACATTATGATTACAAACCTAAAATCAGTTGTAAGTTGTGATGTGTTGAGTTTGGAAAAAAAATTCCTTTAAGGAACTTGTTTTGGTCATGCATTTTCTAAAGCATGACAATATATAATAGCATATGAAAAAGTTCACAACGGTTTAAGATATGTATCTACCAAAGTTGCCCAAAGAGATTTGTAGAAATGCTTAGTTTAGTCAAAAATTTCAGGAAAAGGCAGGCAAGAATGGAACAAGGCATGTGTTAATTCAAGTCTTCCCCTAAGGAAATTGAATATTCCAATGAAAACAAGGTAAACTTTTATTTTGATTGAATTTTTTTTATGTTTACATTTTGTTTTTCAAATCTTGTCATACATAGTTGTAACATTTTTTTTTGCCTTAGTAGACTTGTTTAATAAAGTTATCCTTTTCCAAGAAGCTTTGAAATTTGAAGAAGTTATTATACTATGTTATAACAGACAAAATATTGTGAAAATAACTACAAAAATACCACCTCCATTAACATGACATATATCTCATATTATTTTAGCCTTGGCCCTATTGTATATGATTGTATTTTGAACCAGTTTAGGGGTCATTAGTTGTTAAGTGATGCATTAAACTTGGTCATATCCATGAATCTAAAATTCAAGAATAAAATTGATTCTACAACCTTTAGCAACTTAATGGAAGAAGATGCAAATGTTGTTTTTGAGTTATTATGTTTGGTTTCCAACATGAAAAAGGAAATTATTGGGGCTTTGGATTCTTTTATTTCCTTAAAAAAATATGAAGAAAAAATCCCATATTATGTTTTCTTTGATGTTAGACCCTAGGTTTAAAACCTTTTGCCTTGTGTCCTCACTTATTGTTCATGAGCAAGGGAAGGCCATTGTTGAAAAATATGATAATAAACCTTTATTTCTTATGTTTATTAAATGTCATTCTCATTTGCATCCTTTGGCTGAATTTGAAAGGGGTATTGTTGATCAAGGGGTTGAAGAGGATAGGAGTTTGGATATTTTTGAGATGACAAATAACACAAGTGAACCAAAAATGAAATTGATCATTAGAGAGCTTCTAATTTTCATGCGTTATCAAGTGGATGTCAAAGACATCAAATGTCCACTTTAATGGTGGGAAAAACATGAAAATATGTTTTTTACAATTGGTTTTTATGTTAAACATTTTTTTGGGATAATTGGATCCCAAATTGAAATAGAAAGGATTTTTTTCTTAAATGGAATCCTTATTAGTTTTAGGAGATGTCATTTATAATCAAAAAATTTGGACAAATTGATTTTTGTCAACAAAATTGGCCCAATGATCCTAGGATAGATTATCGATCTTTTTTTAGGTTAGTAAAGTTAATTGTAACTTATGTAAATTTACAAGAGGAATTTGAATAGTTTGAAAGAGCTTTTGAAAGGGATGAATTTATGGAGTTTTAAATTTTGGATTAATTTTTTTTTATAACTTACAAGTTTTTTTTTTTTTTTGGTGATCTTTAAAGTGGAATTTTTTTTTAATTAATGAAATTATGAAATTATTTATTAAATTATTATGAAATTTTATTTTAATTAATGGAAATTTTAATAACTGAGTTGTGAAATTTGGATGTGAAAACCAACTATTATTATATATGTGATAATTGCCTTATCTAAGAATTGGATGAGTTTGGAAAAATTAAGAATCTTGATACCCTAGTCCATTCTTATCAACCCAAAAAAAAATTTATGATTTGATCGGGTTTGCATAACATCAGTTAAAAACTAAAACCAACCAATTTTGACAAGAAAATGAGAATTACCCAACATTGGTTTGAACCTACCACAAAGAACAAAGTTGTTACATAATGAACTACTTGTTTATATTAGAGTTGGGATATTAATGATTTTGGTTGATTATAACTTATAACCATTAAAATGTATAAAATCTATTTTTTTACGTTAAAATAAAAAATGGTTCAATAATTGGAACTATGGGTTCAAAATGTCTTGTAACTGACATTGGAATTGAATCATGATTCTTGCCAACATTATTGTAAATCTAGAACCAAACAAATAATTTCTAATTGCCTTTGAACCAAGACTCCGATGAAGATTCCTTTGAAATCTAGTTCCAAGTCCAATTTAACCAAGAATGGGTGCTTTGGAGCTCAATCATTACCTCTTAATAGATCATATTTTATGGATTTATCTAGAATATGTGGTTCCAAGTGTGTATTTTCATATGGAATTCAAAAAAATGCTATTCAAAATAATTATTATTTCAATACCTTTTCAAAAAAACATGAATAGGCACAATAATATGGGCCTTTTCATGTCCACGAAGATGGCTAGGGGAAAAGAATGAAGTAGTTTTTAGGTATATTTCATTTAGTCTTATGTAATTACTATGGCAATTTCAAATATAAAAGCTTTGAGCAATTCAACAACATTTTAATAATTTGATGCATCATTATAAATGAAATTTGGAGAATAACATCAATCACTTACAATATTAAAGATGCAACTTGGAAAATGCATACAAGTTTTTCTTTGTCCTCATATTAGAGCTGAAATGTTTTGTAAATGATCAAATGTACGGATTTAATTGCTCATGCAAGTCTTCCAACATTATTTCAAAATTAATTTTGATGCATTATTGGTACTAAATCAAAATGCAAAATGCAACTTACCTTTCAAGCTTTTCATGACAACACCTAGATATGTTATAAAACATCCAATGCCTAAAAGGTTGTTGTTCAATTGTGGAATACAATGTAAAATCATTCATACAAATTTGAAATTGTTTAATTTAGTCTTATGCAATGGTTGTGGCAATTTCAAATATCAAAGTTTTGGGCAACTCAATAATAATTTGATGAGTCAATGTAAATGAAATTTGGAGAATAACATCAATCATAAATAATACTAATAATGCAACTTGGAAAATGCATATGTAAGTTTTATTTTGTCTTTATATTATAATTGAGATATATAAGATGTATGGATGTAAATGGTCAAGGGAAAAATGTGAAGTAGTTTAAGGAAAAGGCATTCAATACATGCAAATGTAATCCATGAATTTAGGCATATGCAAAGTTGGAATTAGAACCTAAACTAATAGCATATGCCTTTTCATGGATTACTTTAATTAATTTAAAAACAACTACCTAATTTTTTTCCCCTAGACACATGGACATGAAATGGCACATGTTAAAGGTTATGTTAACATGTCTTTTCATGTCCATGTTATGTTGTAAAATCAAAATTGAAATTAACATAAATAATGATGAACTATTGCAATCCATAAGGGAACATATTAAAAAAATAAAAAGGGGGGAGGGGAGGGGATATTATTAAATTAATAAACATTCATCTCCTTTACCATTATTTTTATCTTTTTTTCACATTTTCAAAGTGAAGTTTAAAATAAAATTTAAAGCATTATATAGCTTTCAAAGTACATTCCATGAATCTAGAGGTATTCCCCTAGCCATAGTGTTCTAATGGTTTCAAGTGGTTCATGCATATGTATGCAATTCAAGAAATTATTATTCAAAAAAGATTATTATTATTATTTAAACACAAAAAGGCACATTAACATGTGCCTTTCATGTCCATGTATATGGGTAGGGAAAAGGAGTGAGGGTGTTATTAAGAAAATAAAGTTAATTTTTGAAAATGTATTGTACCTTTTCATGCCCATGATTTGGCTAAGGGAAAAAAATGAAATGGTTTTTTGGAAAAATCACCCAATGTGTACAATGTTGTTGTTCAAAATTGGAAAACAATGTAAGAACATTTAAACAATACTTTAAAAATATATAATTTTTTTAATGCAATTGTTGTAGCAATTTCAAATATCAAAGCTTTGGGAAATTAATTAATAATTTAACAAATATTATAAAATTTGAGGCATTAAAAAATGTTTTATTCTTTTTTTTTACAATGTATAAATCATTTATACAAAAACTGAAAGTAGGAATTAATGTAGATAACACCATAGATGATAATATTGCATATTTTTAAAATTTTATGGAAAATTTTATTTAACCTTTGATTAATCCAAAGCTTTTCCTTGGCCATAAGGTTCTAGTTGGATTACATTGTGACCCAAATAAATATGTAACTTCTAGTATAATAAAGATAGGCACCACACACCAATCCTTTGTTAATGAATGTTGGTTGGTGTGCAACCAACTATTAGGCAAATGATAACTTGCCCATTAATTAAATAGTGTGCACAAGGCAATAACATTAACTAAATACTAATATTTGCAAATTTTGACACAAAAAAGACCCAAGCATTTTACCAATTTCTAGTGCTTGATTTTGGAGTTGTTTTTTGGATTTTCAAAGTTTGTTGTTAGCAATCCCCCTTCACTCAAAAAGGTTATGTACTTCCTTGGATGTTTTTTATGATGTTGGGTAACTTTACATTATTTGAATCAAAGGTGTGTATTTTTATTTTAAATGATGAACATCTAAAAGAGATGCGTGTGCTACCAATTTTGTGGGCAATTACAAGTATGAAGAAACCAATGTTGTATGGTTATTTGAATTTTTTAAAAACCTTCGATTTAGTTTTTAGAATATTTCAAAACCAAAGAATTGTCAATTTTAATTCTTTGAAAAATCAAAATCAAAGAACTGTAGGTCTTAATAATTTCAAAAGCTTAAAGAAATTACAATTTGTAAGAAATAACTAGTAAAAAATAACAATTTTATGGTTGATTATTTGATTGTTTCAAAAAAATTGAAAACATGTAGTTATATATCATAATTGCATCTTTTATTTTTGCAAAAATGATAATCATGAATCTTTTACCCCCTTCAATAACCATCGATGATATGTTCATGTTTCTAATTATTACTCATTAGTGGAAGAAACATCCACCTTACTTGTGATGGAAAAAGTTGAAAGATGTTACATACCCCATACGAATTATGTGGTTGTTAGTTGGGGGGCTCATTCAACCCACTAGAAGTGGATCCTTCACCCCCATCAATAACACATTTTTCAAATCTTGGATTCCACAAACCCAACAAAAATCTATGTGATCACATAGTTTAATTTCTTTCCCATTGTTGTTTGTTCCTTTGCTTTTCTATTTTATTTTGTTCCTTTGTATGGACCTACATCTTCCTAGAATTATTAAATTTGCAAACTTGATTTGCTTCACCAGTTGCACACTTAGGATGCATTGCGAAAGTTGGATATTTTCTCACGTGTAGGACAAACATTTCGAATGTTGTTATTCACAAGATATCATTAGTCATAGGATGTAACATGAAACCACAATACCCATCAATGTGAGAACACGAAAACTATGAATACACAAAACCTTTGTAACCAATGATTTGAAAGTGGATTTTCCTATGCAATCCATTTCTATCCACTTCTTCCTTGCCCATGTCATGCAAACAATATGAACATCTTCCATGTCTTATAATTAATTACTCAATGAATTGGGAAACATTTATCTACGTGTATATAGATGGAACTTATGATTTTTTCCATTTCAAATGTGGAAGAAGTCTATGGCAAGCTAAGAAATTATAAGTCTTCTTCTTCTATTCAGCATATTTCCAAATGTCATTATTATTTCGTGGATGTTTCTAGGTAATAAGGACAAATGTGTTACTTGGTGAGTGGCAGAGATTAAACAAAGTAGAATGTGACCAAGAGAATGGTAGAGATTTAACAAGGTAGGATGAAGATGGCCAGCTAATTGGATAGGATGAAGACATTTCATTAATTTGATGATTCAAATTACTCTTGGAGGGAAAAGACTTAGGATGTAGTTTCAAAAGTTGATGAGATTTGGGAGATTGTTTTTTACACACACACAAAAAAACTTAGAAAGTTGCTAGAGGATAAAATAAGGACACAATAAGAAGTTTTGTTGGGTTTTGAACCACAAATTTATTTGTTGTTCATTTTGGATTTCTACACTTTATACTACATATGTTTGTTATATTCAATTTTGAAAAAAGAAAGTAGTAGAATATTGATGAGGAAATAGTGAGATTACTTTGAAACTAAATTTGTGTATTAATTGAATTCTAAACCTTAATCACATTTTTTGATTATTAAGTATCATAAAAAATATGGGAAATAAGAAAAGGTATGAATATAGTCTATAGATGAAATAAAATAAATAAAACCATAGATTGTGTATGTTGTAAATATTTTGGAAAATACAATTTACATTTTTTTGTTAGTAGGTAGAAAACAATTGTAGGCAAATGTATCAACAACATTATAACATATGATAGTGAAGGATAAGGTTAGAGCTCAACTTCAGGTGGGGTTGTGAACTATTGCACATTTTGAAAATTCCAAACTCATCATTATATATAATGTTCACGTAAATTTATGTTCATTATTCATAGGATTTTATTTTTTTTGGGTGTGGTGCTCACATTTATGATAATGTGATTTTTAATAATTTGAGTTTTATGAATATGAACATTTTTCGTGGGATTTTTTTGAACTCAAGAATTTTGTATTACACCATGTTAATGCACCTTTAGGTTTTATTTTTGTGACCAAACAAGATTTTGGTGAAAATTACAAATAAAATAAGTAGTGTGTTGTAAAGAAAAAAACATAATACAAATTTTCATGTGTTGGAATTTGAGTATTAAAGTTGCTTATGAAAGAATGAGTAACAAAACAAATTACGGGTGGTATTCTTTCAAGTGTTTATGAGATTGAAAACATGTTTATAGGTTTTGGTGGACATGTTAAATGGATGATATTTGTGGAACAATTTGAAGCTACACAACAAGCTTTTTGCAAAAGTTTGAAATGCATATAATTGAGAAATGTGTTTCATGATTCAACATCCTTAGAGCACCAAGGAATAATAGGTGATGCAAATGTCAACTATTAGATCACATAAACATGATCTAGTACATTCATATGAATCAACATTAAAAAGTTAAATTCATTGTATGACTAAAAATCAAAGGTTGAAAATGAGGTTGTTGAAACTTGCAAATAATTTAAAATAAAAACAAACATGCCAACATAACTTACAAAATATTTTAGAAGAAATGATATCTATATAAAACACCACAAACAATTCACTTTGGGCTTGACAATTTTTTCTCAAATGTAAGGTTGTAAACCTTTTGTTTCATAATATTTCCCTCAATTTTCTATTTTGGTGCTTTTCTTTTTTTGCAAGTAGGTGATGATGTCATAAAAGATGTAGCATGGGTCATTAAAAGTGAATTTTTCAAGGAACATTATATTGATTATGTCACATGTGGTTATCTTTTATATGTAATTTTTTTCCATATCTCAATACCCTTTTCAAATTTTCATATTATATGCATTAAAAAAATGTTGAACCTTAAAAAATGGTTTTCCATCTATATCACAACTATATTGTTGCACACCATGTTGGTGTTATTATTGTTGTTTTAACAAGCAAAAAAAAAAAAAAACAAGGTTTGTGGGATTCTTATTAAGAATGAGATCTACTAGATGCCATGATAGATGGATTTGAAACATGTTACTAAACCTTAAATTAATAATTACACATCTTTTTGAGTAGAGATATGATTTGTCGAACACATTGTTTATTTGGAAATGCAATTCTTACTATATTTTTTTAATCAACTTTCAACATGTTTTGAATATTTAATTAATTGAACTTGCAAAGTAAATTGCATGCAATAGTCAACCAATCCAATTGTTTTCATTTGTTAATTTGCTGGTCTTATTTCAAGAAAAAATGCATGTTGGAGAAACTTTGATTCTAACTCACTTTTCAGTAAGTCAAAATTTCACACCTTTGAGTGAGAGAATTCAAGAAACCAATCATGTATTTAATATATGCATGTTATGGATTATGCAATATGTTTGTATTATTTAGAAGTTAAATTTTTGTGTTCAATTCAACTTGTATATTCCTTCTTTCTTCCTTTTCAATACATTGGTAGATATGGTAGATGGATTTGTATATGATGTGGTGATGTTCATGGTGCATTTGTGTGTTGCTTAACTTGTCTTTAAATAAAAGAGTGAATGGTGTGGCATTGGAAATGTGATTTTTTTCCATTATTGCATTAGGGATTTTTTCCTTTTGCATTGTTTAGATGATGTTAAGACATGGACATGGAGGTTTTGAAGATGTCAAAGATGTTGAAGGAAATGACATAGGTGGACATCCTCCAACCATCCTTTGCAAAATGAATTTTTACATAAGTTCCAACAAAATGCCTTCATTTTGGATATTATGGGTTTGACATTGCAATATTTTTTCTCATGAAGACCTTGCCTTTAAGTTGGGTTGAAAGGGTGACTTTTCAATACCCAACTTTTTTCCTCAATTTCTTGTAGAAGTTGGTGTTATGTTTAAGGCTCAAGGTCTAGGAGTTTTAAGGGTTTACTTTTCAAAATACTTAATCCCATGTTTACATTTGGTAATGGTAGAAGCTGGAGTTGTCATGGTTTCAAAGGTAACAAATGCAAGACACAAGATCACTCCAACTATTGGGGTTAATGCATTGGGGATTATGTCATAAATTACAACATAATTTCCAACCTTGAGGTTGCACATCCTATTTTCTTTTAGTTAATAGGGGCAAAACCATGATTTGTTTTTGTTGGAGTTTTGAGTATTACACATTATGGTTAAACCATTACGTATCAAATTGCACTAGACATTGGTAATCAAGGATGGTGGAAAATGAGTTTGGAAATGCACATTCACATAACATAGGCAAAGCCTTTTCAAAGAATACTTTATTGAGTCAAAATTTGAGTATTTGTTCATAGAAGTGTACCAATTTTATAAAAAGAATCATTGTGGTAAGACTTTCAAGATCCCTTTTTTTTTGCACATAATGTGAAGAAGAAGAATGATGAAGGGGAAAAATTACATGTTGGGTGGACAATTTTGTTGTTGTTTATTTACATTTGTGAACACACTTGTCATGACATCCACCACCACTACCACATTCATGGATTTCAACCACAAGCAAGAGCTATGTGCAATTCGCAAGTGCAAAATGACATCTTCACCTCAAGTGAAATACTTTTACCAATGCTAAACCTAAAAAAGTTTCATCACCACGAAAATTTAACATGATATTCTTCATTACAATGAAAACATAATAGTAAGTTTCCATTACAATAAAATGTAATGAAGATTTTTCCCTTTTCTTCTTTTTCACATGTAACTACATCCAATATGAAAGTCACTTAATTTTATTTATTTTTCCTTTTTAGAATCAATATTTTGTGATGCATATAAAATGGTGATGATTTAACCAAATTTCGTTATACATAATATAAGGAAGTAAAAAAAATTCAACATTTAAAAATATTTATGGTTGCCTATTAAAACCAATATAGATTTAATGATTGAAATTACTTTTATTTGGCATGAATTATGGCAATTGAAAACCCCACAAATCATTTCCTTTTCACATTTGAAATTTGTTGTCTTTCTTTTTGTCAAAATTTCACAAATGAAAGAATGATGGATTTAATCTAAGTTTGTTGGAACTGGGACTACATGTATCGTTGTTTTTTTTTCAAAAAAAGGAAATATTTCCCAAAAATCGTGATTTAAAGGGATTTTCGCCATTTATCGAAATAAAAATAACTAAATTTTTTCACATCTAGACCTAGGCACTTCCTAGGTCGCCACTTGTAGCAGCACTTTTGTAAAATGGCTACAGCCCACCTAGGACAGTCGCCATTTAATGCTAATTAATGCTGGGGATCGTTGCCAGTCGACTACTTGATGAATTTGAAAAAAATAGCCCTACCGATGATCAGTTTGTGCCCTGCGAATTAAAATTGGATGAACAAAGTCAAAATATGGCGATTTGGCAAGAGTTTTGCAGAGATTGCTGAGCCTGGTAAAAGGGGTCAAAGCCTAACCATTGCCAGAGAAGAGTGTAATAAATATGATTTTACTTGGTGCTCCCTATTTTTGAGTGGCCGTAATGATTGGTCCAGGTGGTTTGCTATTAGTAGTCTCCCACCTATTTGCAGTCTCAATTTTAGTTTTAGGGGTGGGGTTGGAAAAACAATAATAATAATAACTAAAATTGAATGTGCAAATATTTTTTGCAAGGTTACATACTGAGCACTGCTGGAGATGCTCTTACATCAGCATTTTTTAATCAGGAAGATACATTGAGAAAACCATTGGACTAAACCCATGTCCAGCAACTTCCCAAAAAAACATCTTAATGTCATATCCAAAGGAATATTGCATATAAATAACTAGATCTAGATATGATAAAATATGTCACAAGGAGAAGTAATAGTAATTTTGTTGAAAATCAGACTCCATTGGGTTACTATTACAAATACACAATACAAGGTGGACTTTGCATAGCTATTCCTCAATTGTTGAAATTTTGGAAAATTAAAATTGAAAACTGCAGAACCTTGTTTTTGAAATAAATAAATAAATAAATAAATAAATAATAGGCAAAGAAGTGCCAAATATCAGAGGTAGATACATGTTACTTTGGATACAAGTCACATGAAAACCCTTCTACAAAGCTAGATCCGTGCATCCAAGCAATTCCTCAAATGGGCGAGTCAAGCAATTCCTTTTGGAAAATCACCCCAAAAGTCAAAATTGTATCCAAAGATATTAGTGGCATGTGTTTTAGCTGTCCAAACTCTCTTACAAATAGAGTTTTGAAACGTGAAAAACAAGTGAAAAAACCCTTTTTGAAACTACAACAAAAAGAAGTGTATTAACAATCATTCATGCACATACAAATTTTCCAATCGTAAAACACACAAGTATGTAATGTTTTGTAATGACTTCTTACAAGCTTCTTCTAGCCTACTGATCCTACCAACAGCTTTTTGCAAGCATCTATAGCTCATTGTTGAAACCGGTGTTGGGCGGGTATAGTGATGGAACTCTAATATAGAAAGTAATTATCGTACCGATATCGAGAAAGAGACTAAACTAATATAACCTTTGGTATAATACTCTTATGATGCTTTTACTATCTCATTCCCATTGTCTCGTGATACATTGATACCCATATAATGTCTAAGTTGAGTCCCAATATTGCCCCTTCTCATCAAGAGGTCTTTGCTGCTGCTTGTGTTAGTTTGTAGGGTAAAGTGCAAGGGGCCAGGGTTTACTGGAATAAGGTTCCCATGAGGGGGAGCCAAGCATCGGCCCAAATCTAATTAAGCCCAATCCTGAGGGCTTTTGTGTAGATTGGCCCATCAGTAATCACCTGCCTGTGATCGAACACTTATTTATATTTTCATCATATGTGCTTCATTTTGAGTGATTTAAAATGTTACAGGAGCGCTACCTCAAGCTTTAGAATTCACCTTTGAAGTGCAAAGGAAAAGGAGGAATGAAAAAATAACAAGAAAAAAAAAAGCTTTTCAACTTACAAAACGTGTTTTTTTTCTTTTTGGATCCCTCCTACTTTCAAATCTCATAACTTTCATATTTCTTATTCATTTTAAACAATTTAAAGTGCTATAGGAGCATCACCTGAAGTTCTACAAATCATCTTTTGAACTCTAATAGCAATAGAGCAACATACAAGGAATGTTTTGGGTGTTTGGAAACCGACCTTTGTTGTGTTTGGTGGTTTGTTTTTTAAGTTCTTGACCCCCTTTACTTTGGGGGGTTGTAACTTTCTCATTTCTAATTTGTTTTTGATGATTGTTAATGTGTCAGATGTGCCAAGAAGAGGGGTTCAAGTTTTGTTCAGAGACCAGAAACACCAGAGCCCTCCCCTTTGATCCAGCTTGCTTTGAACATTTAAGTGTTTGGTCCCTGGCCGGTCTACCCTACATGGCGTAAAAATCATCGTGTTTTTTATTTTAAAAATCTTGTGATACCCACCTGATACCCATTGAGTATCACAAGGAAAAAAAGAAACCTGGTGGGCATTATGCTTTTCTTAAAGGCTTGCGATGTTTTACGTCACACAAGGTGCACTCCACGCATACTAGAAAGAAAGAAAAGGCTAGGTTTTTACAATATAAGTAGGCATTAAATCTCTCCCTCTTAAAGGAGTGAAGGAGCAATGGAGCAATGCAAAAAATACGAGTGATAGTTTGTTTCAAATTTTTTTTATAAAAAAGCTCTAGACATTTCTCTAGTTCCAGCCTCATATCTTCCTCATTTTTAATTCAATTTTGAGTGATTTAAAATGTGATGGGTGCATCAATTAGGGCTTTACAAAACTTGTTTTCATTTTAAAGGCAAAGATCAAATATTTTAGACTCAAATTTTTTATCTATTTTAATTCACTTATCACACCAAACACTGAACCCTTTACACCAAACACCCCACATTGTCCTCATTCTTTCATCAAATTGAACATTTGTTGTACGGTTGGAAGCAATGGGTGGAGGGCTACGAATGTCCTTTTCAGCTTCAGAAGCAGAGGAACAAGGTGTCAGGATTTGACCTTGTTTGGTTTCTCAAGTGTTTGCTCACCAGCCTATCTACCCTAATAACTACCCATGTAATTGGTTAAGTGTCATAGCTAAGTATGCAAGTGACTACAACATACGATGTAATCTGGTACGACACTTGGTGACTACTAAGTAAACAAATGCATGGGAACGACTAGTACATAGCTTAATAGTGTAGTTAGCTTCGGAGTCCACATAGCATCCGTCTTGCTTGGTGTGCTGGATCCCTCTCACCAAACGTGTGCTATATGTGCCTATCATTGATCCACCACCAGTGTGTGCACAACTTCTCGAGTGTGTGCACACTTAGTCTTTGGATGACAGTTTCGACACAAAACTCTAGGATATGAAGGAAATGCTTGTGGAACTTCTTGAAGTTTTCCTCTCAGTTTGCATAACAATTTGGAATGCACTTTGAAAATTGAGCCGCAAACTCAAGAAGTTCCCCCAGCATTGCCTGCATGTATGCTAAGAAGGTTCATGTTAGCCTTCATCTCATGTTTTCACAATGTTTAAAGCCAACGAGGATCATTCTGAAAGTGCGAGGTTGGCCTCAATTATTACATCATCCTAGGCCTCTTATTTTGGGCATGCCCCCGCACCATGGCTTTGCCTTCCAATTAAACATTAGTGTTGTTTGGTTTTTGATTTCAAAAGGAACCTTTGATTTTTTTTTCAAACTTTAAAAAAAATAATTCTATGGATCCTTTGGTTTGGAAATAAGTTTTTTGAATTTCTAAAACCTTTGGTTCCATATGTTAGAGGAATAGTTTTCATATGTTATTTTAATATTAATTAATTACGAAAAATACTTGCAAAAACTAGCCACTAAAAATAGTTAGAAAGCTAAAGAAAATATTTAACAAAAGTATTTATGAACTGTAAAAAATATCTATTGAAAATAGTTTAAAAACTATTGAGAACACTTATATCAAAAGGTAATTCTCAAAATTATGTATGTAACTTTTTTGGGGATAATCTTAGAAGGTAAATGAACTTTGATTAAGAAGATTAATATTGTGTTGAAAATCTCTTTCCAAGGGCTACAAAATGAACAATTAAAATGAATAATTTAGAGTTTATTTGAAAAAGTTAATAATTCATTAAATTTTTTAAATTGAATTGTCTATTGAACTTTACATTTTTTGACGATTTCAAAGGTCAAATTAACTTCATTTGTAACCATTTGGGACAAAAGCATTTGTGTAATATTAATTTGTTTATCTAATGCACATAGTTCAAAATAAAAATTATGTACAACAAATCAAATGCAATAACTTGCTTAAAATCTAGGGCCAAACTTTTTAATAAAAAAAACAATTTGTAGTTATCTACCTAAAGAACTTGAACTTGTTGAAAATAGGGCTGCATTCGTGATTCAAGTTCTAATTCAATTTTGAAAAAAAAAAAAAAAAAAAAAAAAAAAAAAAATAGGATTCACTTATATTTTGATCAAAATTTTAAAGCAATAA
>Ga0116227_10007947_pt1 | contig 20344 bp, 14 predicted proteins | sample S1TSphgellanicum_FD_89693 | JGI IMG/M metagenome (GOLD analysis project Ga0116227, IMG submission 89693) | Host-associated microbial communities from peat moss isolated from Minnesota, USA - S1T2_Fb - Sphagnum magellanicum MG | ecosystem: Host-associated > Plants > Peat moss > Unclassified...
ATTTACACACATGTACAAGGTATATATACAAATATACATACTCCACATAATATATGTTGGTAAAAGGGGTTGAACCTTGGTCTCCTTGGCTCCACACCAATGTCTTAACCATTAAACCACCCCACCACTTTGTAAAACAATATGATACCAAATGCACAATTTAGCATGTTTCCTTGAACTTTCATGAAATGTTTTGTCAATGTGTATAACAACATTTGAATTTCAATTTTTTTCATAAGTAGGTTAGTAAGTATTTAACTAAGTAAATAAGTAAGTACACATGTTTACCTACCTATGTTTTTAAATGTACATACCTACTTATCTAAACTATAGGTAGGTATGTAGGTAGATAGATAAATAGATATAAATAGGTAGGTAGGTAACCTAGTAGGCATAACAAATAGGTTAGCTAACTAAATGAATATGGCCAATTCGACTAAACATGACCATTCAATATGGTTGATTTGATTTGACTAGGCCATGGGCATCTTGATGGACCATTTTAAAACTTTGTCCTTTCTTGACTAAATGTATGATTTAACACTTGGTCAAAATGGTCACTTTAGTCAAAAAAACCATGTGTCTTTCATGCCTGATGCCATTAATTAAAATGAACATCCTTTTGGTTAATGTGGACATTTTAATCAAATTGAACCTTTTGAAAAACCATGATTTCTTGTAGTGACCATTTGTGACAAGGTGATCATGGTTGCCAAGGTATATGGCTACCCTTGAAAGATATTCCTATTTATTGACAACATAATTCATCCAACATTTGCAACTTTGCACATAGAATAGAATAACACCACATAAATTATAAACAATTGTGCAAACATGAACTACAAAAAGGAAATCATTTACATCTAAAACTTGGAATGAATCACCCATCCAATCCACTTCATTGCGAGCACCTTCTTAAATGAATTATTTGCAAATGTTGTTTCGACATCTCAAATGCCCAAAACATTGAATAGACTTAAAACCAAGTTGAAACTATTTTTAATGTTTGTCATTTTCACTTTATTCCAAACATGACCATCAAATTTCTTATCCATTCCTTGTATTTGTCTTGAATGCCCCAAGGGTTGTTGATTTGGATGAAACACAAACACAATGTCTCCATTGAATCTTGTAGGGAGGCAGTGGACATTTGCAATTTGATGTTGTAGTTGAAGGATTTCAATTCAACCAACACATGAAATATTTGAAACATGACTTTGAAGTTATTGGCCACACTTTGGAGGACAATGGATGGGCAGGAAATTAAAAGTTCCACCAAAGGCTCACACAAATTTTGTGAAGTTGTAAGAATCAATGCCAAAGGCACATGGGATTCCACATATATGTTGTACGACACTTGAATTACAAAGTCATGGCAGATGAGATGATTATTAAAATGTAGTTAATTACAAATGTGCACAAATCTCTACTTGAGAATGTGGAACATGTTCAAAGGAAATAGAGAAAGGTATATGCTACCAAAAAGGGGCTTCAAACCTTTGAAGGTTTTGTAGAAAATAGCAAGGTCAAGATGTGTAGACCTAGGAAAAAGATATTCTTGCTTAGTAATTGGGAGGGACCTTACATTTTTATTGATTACAAAAATGGGAAGGGATCTCAAGAACAAGACCATGGTAGCAGAATATGCATTTTCAAACATCTCAAAAGGCAATGTTGGGAACGGTCAAAAAAAGATTTATAATTATATTTGTTTACAAATTGATGTTTGATCTATGAGGACATTTATTTTTTTGGAAGGAATGGTGACACTTGTGACCTAAAACAATGTCCAACATTTTCTATGGATGAGTATGAATGAAAGCAAGAACCTTAATTTAGATTTGTGGCTAATGATGCCGAAGCTATTTGTCGCAACCCTAGCTTTGGGCTCATGACCAAGGCAAAGGGATTACAAGATTACGGGCCAAAGAGGAAGCCCGGGAGTCAAGGCAAGAAGAAGCCTAAGAATCACATCACATACTCCCGGGAGTGCAAGAAAGTGTGAGGGAGTATGAGGGAGTGAACCCTCACACTCCCAAGGCAACTCCCATTTTGGGAAATGGAATCCCGGTGGACTCTCAAAACTTCAGAGAGCAATTGCAGGGTCAAAACTCAATGGCTTGTGATGTTATTTATATCATTGGAAAGCTCTTGGAACGTAAATGTCTTAAATGGGCTCGCATTGTTCATTTAGACATCTGAAACACAAGTTATGGCCAAAAGAAGGGCCAGGGATCAAATTGTCAATTTGACTCCCGACCACAAAAAGTCGAGAATTGACCCGATTTACTTGGCTGCAAGGGGAGTGTGACATACCGTTACAAAGCTCTTGACGAAAGCTACAACTTTTCTTTAGACCACGTTGCAATCCGAGGTCTGCTCGCAAAGTTATGGGGCTCCAAAGTCACGGGAGTCTCATTTGGCGCGATTTCCCGGGAGAAAAAAGCCATGTGGATGTAGGCTCCGTGGCCAGCCACATAGTATACTATAAGGGGGAAGGTGGTGGTGGCTTCCCCCAAGTCCGGGCCGTGGTGAATCTATTGTGTCCATGTTGCTCATGGCTCGTCTTAGCACCAAAGGTGTTCTAACTATGCATTAACCACTTGTGTGGGTTGTGTGCAGGCCCTTGTGAGTGAGTGAAGCTTGTCAACTCTTCCTAGTCCCATCCCGGAGCTCCAACACGACCCTCTACCCCTCAAAGTGTTGTGAGTTAGGGAATGTGCCTCGACTCCTCCCTCTTCCACTGTGTTCTACTTGGACTCACATTTGAATCCTTCAAGGAGTTGGGAGTGCGTCACTATTGTGCTTCAAGGACGTTGAAAGTCAAATTACTTGTTTTTTGTTTTTTGTTTTTGGCTTTGTTTTGTTGTTTTGTAAGTTATTATGTTTAATGTTATTTTTCAATGGGGTGGCTTTGGTGAACTGGTTTTGGTGATGGAGTAAAATCCTTGTTGTTCAATCGACAATCTTTATGGGGAATGTGAGTCACAATTCTTGGAAATGATTAGTGCTAACTTTCAAAGGAGCAAAAGGATGTGGACGAAGAAAAACTATATGAAGTTAGTTGAGGAGGAAGAAGGCAAACAATTTTCTTTTGGGAGTGTGGGAGAAACTAAATTCTGATTCTTCTAGTTATGAAGCATGGAGTTTGTTTGGATTTTGATAATAATTAGTTGGGGACAAAAGTCTTTTTGGAATTTTTCTTCTCTTGAACCTAACACTTGATTTTCCGTTGTGCCATGAGTGTTAAGAAGGGAATAGGAGGTCTAGAGTTTGCATTTTTAGGGACCAAATCAAAGGAAATGATGAAAAAGTCTAATGATTTCAAAAGTGGTTGTGGTGGCAGTCATCATCTATGTTAAGTTTTTAGGGGGTTTCAATGTGAATGTGTAATGTGGTTTATTTTGAAAAAAAAGTACTTGTGATATAGTGGCTTTGGGGATTTTGGAACAAGAGGATATTGTGAGGTTTAGACGATCACAACTACCCGCTCTATTCTTAATCTCTGTCCAACTTCTAAATGAAACTACATGATGATGTTGGGGCATTTTGTGGGTTTTTGTTGTTGAATGATGAGTTGCCATTCTCATCAACAACCAGTTGGCTCCTTGAGAGGAAGTCAAGATAAGTTTGATCCCTTGAGGTCCATGGAGCTAAAATTATAAAGTTTGTTTGGTTGGAAGGATTTAGGTTTAGTAATAATGTTTGTTGTAACCTCCTTTCTACTCCTTGGAAATTTCCAGTAAACCATGTTGCACTTGCATTCAAAATGTTATGGATTACCATCTCAAAATAACATCCCCTTCTTTTTGGTAACAATATTTTGTTTTGGTTAAATTATAATGTTAAGGTTACAATTATAGAATTATTTCTTAATAGAATTTGGAAACTCTATTGTTGTTTTTAAAATATTGAAATGTCCAAAACAATGAATAACCCCCTTCCTCCCTTGCGATTGGCATTGAGTATAAGGGAGGCTCCTTTATTCGATATCATCATCTTTTGAAATGTTGAAAATTTGGGTTTGGAATTGCTTTCAATGGAATTTGGAAATTCCATAGTTGTTTATTGTCTATTGATATGTTTAATTTAATGAATAACCCCCCTTTCCTCCCCTTATGGTCAGCACCAACTGTAAGGAAGGTCCTTGACATCATGTGAACAATCCAAAGTTTTAGATTGAAGTCTAGAATTTCTTGGAATGGAATTCTCAAATTCTAATGTTGTTGTTTTCATCATGAGATGTGCAAAACGTTGAATCCCCCTTCCTCCCTTGTGGTTGGCATTAATTATAAGGGATTTATTGTTGAGTAGTGGAATTTTTTGAAAAACATTTCTTCACTAGGAAATTCTTGAAAAGGGTATACCCCTCCTCACATATGCTTGGCATTGATTATAAGGGAGAGTCTTTAAATTCATGTTAAAAATACAAGGTTTAGGGTGGAGTTCTAATATTTCTTGAAATGGATTCTAAAATTGTTTTTCAACGTAAAATCTTTGGACAAGAGAATAACCCCCTCTTCACCTATGGTCGACATCGACCATAGGGGGGATCCATATCTTGATGTCTACACTAGGATTCTAGTATGAGACAGAAAAATTCATTTTTCCAAGCTAATTCCGAGGCCTTCAATTAGCCTTTACTCTCCTTTATGGTTGGCACCGACTATAGTGGAATGTCCTCATGTAAAAGTAAGATGCAATAAGGCTAGGTAGTTTTTTGGAATTGAACTAAATTTATGGACAATGTAAAACAATGTCTCATTCCAAATATCTTTGTTTTCATTGTGGATTAATAGAAAGGACCACTCCAACTTTCCTATGGTTAAGGCCAACCATATGGAATTGACCATATTTTGACATAAACTTATTTATACATTTCAATTAAATGAGATTTTTCTTTTGATTTCTTTAAATCTATTATCATCTTTAATTTGTTGTCAACATTTTGATTTTAATTCATGAATTGTAATATCATGAATTCTTTCACTTAATCTTTTAACTATCATTCCATGTATGTTGTTTTAAGGCATTAATAGCTACCAAAAGACCATCGAAGGTATCCAATACTAGATTAAGTTGAACAACGGGGAACTATTAGAGAAATACAAAATCTTCCCCAATAACAAAATTAGGATGAATTTCCCACTTTGTCACCTTCTATCCATGTTGATTGTACAAGTTGCACTAAAAATAAATGTGCTTAAAATGGAACATGTGTTTAAGATGGGCTACCAAAAAGGCAAGAAAGCCTTTTATGTCTGTTTGACAAATTGGAAGGGCAAGGAGGAAGAAGTAACCCACCATGATAATACATGGAATCCTTTTTGGTGGGAAAAAAACGTTCGATTTGAGGCCTTCTTGAAAGAAGATCTAGATATATCCTAAAAAATTTGTTTGGTACATTGTTTCGCGTGTGGGACAAAAATCATTGCCTCCAAGCCGAACATCCTTATCTCAACAAAATCCATTCAATTGAGGAGGAATGACACATTGCACATTGTAATGAACTCTTTCATTTTCAATACTACCAGTGGATTAGTACAAACTCATGGAGTTATTCACAACTATGATTGACATCAACAAGTGAGATAATATTCTAACTTATATTCCTTTCTTCATCTTTCATCAAAATTCCTTTCTCCATCCTACCAAATGTATTTAGATAGACTAACTTAATTGTTCATAGGTCTATCAAGATGGATCATGTTAAGCCATCTCTTGTTCATGACTTTTTCCACATTCAATCCATTGGGATGAGAGCCCTACATTAAATCAGGGACATTATCCCCAATGATTAGTTCAAAAAATGTGACAACAAGATAAAAAAGACGTGGTGCAACCTCACATAAGGCATTTTTGATTGCACGTATATGGTCATCAATTGAAAACCTTTTTCAATATGTGATTCATTTCTTGGACCTTTCAAACTTGTTTCATTCATGTCTATCCTATTTCTAAACATGGCTTGTTGTGGTAATGGATGCCACCCATAAGATGTATTATGTAGATGTTTGACCTTGTTTGTGTGAGGTTGATGTCTTCATTTCATTAAACACCAAGGCCATGGAAAATGTGAAAAAAAACACATGACTCCTTTCCACAAGAGGATTCATGTTTGCGACCCCACTGTTGGGCCGAAATTTCTTGAGTACGCATAATTTAATTATGATATGAGTTCAAATCTCGAGATGCTCACCAAAAAATTAAAGATTTTCATTTCTACCTAGGTGAGCAATGGATAGAAAATGAATTGGTTCAAGCACTGGAACCTGTCCTCAATTCTCAAGGAGGCACAAAAGTTCCACCAAGGTTGGTTTGTCAAATGTTGTTTTTGAAAAATATTGGGTCCACAAGCCCACATTTTGGTATCATGTATTTTATTTTGATTTTAAACTATGAATCCTTCAAATGTCTATTCTATTTTGTTTTTTCTTCTCTTGGTTTTTTCCTTCATGACATTTCTTGTTCTATAATCATGTCTTTTCATTGCAACTTAAAGTGGAGGTTTCTAAATTTTTTGAAGGCATAGTGAAGGACCTTGGGATCTTTGTCTTTGAGTCTATGGAGGTGTAGAACTTCCAAGATTTCATTAAACATTAGAGGCTTGAATTATGGGAGATGATATTTTTCCAAGAATTCAAGCAAAAGAGAAGTGTTTTGAAGAGCATAATGTGGGATTGAAAATATGACAATGAGGAGGCTTTAAGTGTGTGGTATAAAGGCAAGTATCCTTGCTTTCCATCACATTATTATTTGCATGAAAAATGATAAAATTCCATTCCTACAACATTTTTCATTATCACCTTGGAATCAACAAATTTAGTAATATTTTTTTATTGCAAGTACTTCTTTCATGTTTTCCTAGCCCAGTAGGCTATTCGAAGTCTCCTCACCTTTTTTTAGATCTAGTGTGATTTGAAAATGGAAAACATTATGTTGTGGAATAGTCATTTAAAGGACTAGTCCTCTCAACACCTTTTGGAGTGCAGTTGGTATTTATATTCCCCACTTCATGATTGTATGCCCAAATTTGAACATCAATTAAGGGAGAAGTTTGATGAAGGCTTCATGGAAAAGATCCAATCCATGGATTTTAATATGAAGGGTGATCTAAGTAAGGCTAGAGTGGTAAAAAGAAGAGAAAGATGACAAAGGATAAAGTTATCATTGGATTGGTTGGGTCTAGGTCTAACACACAAAATGCAAAGGATTTTGTTGTGAAAAAACCAATAGTTCCTTGTCCTCCCCCACCAGAACCCTCATAGATGCTTCCACCAAATAAATTACCAATTGTCCAACATAGGAAGAAACTTAGACATGCTTTAGAAGATGACACTTTGGACACCTTTTCCCACCTCCTCACTCAGACCTTATGGTCATTGTAATTGGCATCTCCCTAGGGTTATTTATATCAAATTTTCAGTTTTCTTGGCCAACTTTTGTGAAGGCCAATGAATCATTTGGCTCATGGCCTCCTCAATACGAGGCCCTCTAGCAAGTCCTTTCCAAGGTTATTTATCACACCACTTCATATTTGCAATGTTTTCAAACTCATTTTCTGGATGTTCATCAATGGAAGTGCCTTTTTACAAGATTCTCCATATGGGATGCCCAATTTAATAGTTGCTAAAATTCCTATAATTTGTTGATCCTTCATGTGTTTGATCCTCCCTCCTCTGACCCCCATTAGAACCAACATGTGGAAAATTACATTTATAGAATATTTGATTTTATGAACAAATACTTGTATGATGATGGTGCTATCATAATTTTTCATGATGATGACCTTCGTGTTCTCAAGGAGATTAGATCCTTTTTGGAAAACAATGAATATGAAATGCATTCGAGGTGGGTGGGTATCAACACTTTGTCTTGCATGAGCTCCAAAGCAAAGGGGAAGAAGGTAAAGTTCCTTCCTTTTTTAACAATTTCAATTGTTGCCCTTTTCTCTACTTTTTCTTTTTTTTTTGCATTAGTTGCTCATCGAACAATCTAAGTTAGATGAATTTTCTTGTTCATGAACTAGGTTTCATCTAATTTAGAGATGTTCCACCTAACTTAAAGATGTTCCATAACGGAAATTAAATTTTAGGAACTTCATTGCAACATGGTGAGGTGTAGTGGGTGAAAGCACATTATGGTGGTACATTTTGGGTAAGAAAATGTAAATTTTTGGGGGTACATTTGTATTTTTCTAGGGGCAATTTTTTTTCATTTCATTTAGCATTTTGTGGAACACATAAAATGGATTCTTGACACAAAGCCTCCAACACAATTCTTAATACCTTTCAAATGATAATGTTTTTTCAACAACTTTTATGTATTCACACGTTTACACTTGTTTGAATGAAAAACTTCATCCAAATGTATTTCATGAAATCACATGAATGGAACTTTTCATATAAAATTGAAATGGGATAATGAACTCATATGTAATATATGATTGAATACTTCATCAAGTTTGGTAATCATTTGAATGGTTTTTGAAGTATAGTTGTACTTTGTAGTATATCGTGATGATTATAATTTTCTCACTAATATATTTTTAATCATTTAATATCAATTTCAAAGTGACTACCTTATTCCAAGTACCATTTGCAAAAAACCCTTTTAATATTAACTTGTTAGAAATTCAAAACATTTAGTTTCAAAAAGTAATATTTTTGACAACAATCTTTGACCATTGTAATGTGTTTTCACTTTAGTGTCTCATTGGCAAAGGATGATATCCCCTACAACCACACTAGCATGGAAACCATGGAGAAGTTTAGATCAAATGGGTCCCATTCAAAGGAGGTTAGGAGATCCACATTTTCACCTTGTTCACTTTTATCTAGTCTTGCTCTCCTTTTGAACCTTTGATTGTTGGTATGAATTCTTCCACATGTTAGTGTTTGTTTTTTTATTTTACTTGTTTATTTCACAATGTCTCTTCTTTGGAATCACCCACTCTGCTTATGGTCCATATTTTCTTAAATAATTGCATTTGTACTTGTTAGTCCTTTGGTTGTCATGTTCTTGTGTTGGAACCGGACCATGATATATAATAAAGAAGTGGTTAAACCTCTTGTGGAGAAGGTGAGACTTGAAATTGAAACTATGGTGTTTAGCCACATCCTCCTAGATTTGCCATTCGAGAAGAGAACAAGAATTGACCTTGATTGTGAATAAGTTTAATTTCATGTTCTTTGTGTTTATGTTTGTGTGTGGATAACTTCCATTTGAAACTCATTTTTTGTGTGTTCCCTTTAATTTGTAGAGGTTTCCATTTGATGGGGTAGAGGAAAGATTTATTTTATGCCCAAAGTGGCTTTTTCCCTAGCCCCCACCAAGTTTATCATTGCTTGCCTATGCCAAAGACATGGCCCAACATATGGCCTCCCTATCCTCTCCACCTTCTTCTAGTATGAGCATACAAAGTTTGATAGGCGTGTATTTGGATTTATTAAGGATGATGCATCAAAGTGATTGCACGAGATTTTGGTTTGCACTTTCTATTTTTTGTTTGAGCTCGGGGGCGGCCTTCATTTGAAGGTCCTTTGTTGGGTGGTGAGCTTTCTTCATGAAATCAAATTTTAATGTTTTTTTTGCCCTCATCATTTTTTGTCTACCAAAGTGGCTTCAAATCTCCTATGTTGGGTTGTTCAATCCCCTCACACATATAATTCAAGCTCCAACATTCATGTTCCCTCTCCAACTTCTTTTAGTCATTATCCACATTATTATAGTATAGATTTAGCTTGCATTAGGCATTTTTGTGTCAATTGTTCACATTCTTGTTAAGAGATTGAGTGAAGATCATTGTGAGTTTCATTTTGAGATTGGGTGGAGTGTCCTTTGGTTATTTGGATTTTTTTTCCTTGGATGTATTTTTAATTGGAGTGACTAACTAGTTTACTTCTCGTGGGGTTGTATTGACATTGTTTCAAACCATCTTGCACATTGATTTTTTGTCAATCCATTTGAGTTTACATAATACAAAGGGAGTTCATTCAAACATCATAATACATAGATTGAAATCACACATCAAGGATGCATTAGATATTATATAGTTAGATTTTATGTTTCCTTTGTGAAAATAATTGTTGAATAATGAATTTTAGTTCATAGAAGATTATTAAATTCTAGTATCAACTACAAGATTTAATAAGAAAACATATTTCAATATGATCATATAGTACATGTGATCATGTTTTTTTATTAATGATCAAATACAAATACTGTGATCAAGACTTCATTTTCATATATTTGAAAAAGATCAAATTGTAATACTTGCATTTCAGTTCAATCCCATCGGGCCATTTCTACCACCTTCTAGCATGTTTCCTTCACCATTCTACCACCAATAATATAGTTAGATTTTTCATTTCTTACATATAAAACTTTATAATTATTGTAAGCATTGTTGCACTTTCAAGTTTTTGTCAAAGACCTAAATAGTGTATCTATGTACAAAACAATCCAAACCTTTGGTGTAACCTCAAACTTGACAATCAATGGATTTCAAAAACTTGACAATTTTTTGAAAATTCAAACTCAAAAAATCAATCCCTCATAATTCTTGTCATTATTATTTTAAACCCCAAACTTGACTTGGTAATTCAAAAATCAAATACTTGTTCAACATTAGTTTGAACCAATATTGTGCAGTTAAAAAATAAAAATAAAATCTTGGTTATGCTAGATTATTTATATTTTTAGGTTCTTCAAGTGGAAGTTTGAGCCTAGTTCAAAAATCATGGCCAGTTCCATGTACACATTACACACTCACAAATGCTAGAGAGAATAAGGTCTTTAGTATTTCCTTGAGAGGCTTCACAAATTTGAACCTCAATGAAAGTTAAAAAGGTGAAAATTTGTGAACTGTCAAAGGTTCCTTGACCTTTCATAAAACAATTAAAAAAAAAAAAAAAAAAAACACACTTTCATAGCTTAACAAGCGAGTGACACTATGAAAAAAAATAAAAAAAAAAAAAAAAAAAGATATATAAGGAAAGGAGTTAAAATAACAAAAAAAAAAAAAAAAAATAAAAAATAAAAATAATCTTGTAAAAAAAAAAAAAAAAAAAACATCAACTTGCCTACTTTAAAAAAAACATGATTTTGAGAAAAACTCATAGAATTATAGGTTAATCGATAGTTAACCACTAATTCAGGTTTGGTTAGTAAGATCTAGATTGGAACCATGTCTAATTTTCAAAAGTGAAAACAAAACCAGAACTGCCTGATTCCATTCCATTGATGTGTAGAAACTAGAACGAAGATAGTTTTAAATTTATTTTTAGAATTCAAACAACCAAAGGCTCCTTTTAAAAGTAAAGAACCACAATATATACATGAGAATTTGATTGCTAATAACAATTGTAATTTAGCAAATTTCCCGATTTTTAAAAACCAGGGTTCTAATATGTTGAAAGCTTTTATTTAATATGAAGATGTAGTGAAAATTTTGAAATTGAAACATTAAACTTCATTAGAGCGCCTCCACTCTGCTGCTACATATATTTTCACTGCTCCTCACTGTACAACTACTCTAATTAGTCTCGAACCTTGTGCATTAAATGCTGAGTATGAGCAATTTTTTCCTAATGAGATTTATTAAATTGTCTTACTTTGCAGATACCACTGAAAGAGGGGATAGGGGGGGTGAAAGGAGGGCCCAAAGACAGGGTGAAGACAGGGTGACTTTACGGATAACTCTATAACATCAAGATATTTGCAACTTGAATGTCCACAGACACAAAACTTTGACCTGTTTAGTTTCATACAAACAATGTATAAAAAACCCAATTATTGCCTGACAACATTCGGTAAGCAGAACCAAACATACAATTGAAAAATAATGATCAACAATTTTGAGTGACATGTTGTTGTGAGAAACACTATTTGAAGAAGCAAATGAAAATGTCACAATAAGTCTTCATATGCGCCGTTTAAAAATTTAAAAAAATAATTTCACAATAAACTTTGGAAACCATTTTTTGAAAAATTTTAATGCATAAAATACAAGAATTGTTCAGATGCCTGCCATAAGGTAAGTAAGTGCCCATCTTAGGGTAAGGTGGAGTGGGCCATTTGAGACTAGAGTATGAAGTGATTGAATCTATTTGCAATTTGGCAATTGATTATTATTATGCCTAGTCGTGTGACATATGATACTTACTATCTCCTTTCAGAAAACAGTTTTGTTGCATGCAGATCTGACAACTTTTAAACGGTGGTGCTACAACAATTTTATGGTCCTGCCCCCCACTTTATGTATAGGACAAGAGTAGGACCGAGGTCCCAAGCCTTCTCCAGGGTACAAAGCCTGCCCTAATTTTCAGAAGATGTGCACTTCCACCATGGAAAATTTCTTCCATTTCTTCTGTTAGATCCTGGATCGTTGTCAAGTATCAGAACCTTGTGCATTAAATGCTGAGTATTGATTGGAGTTTGGAGTTGATAGATTGGAGTTCTTGTGCCTAACAATGGCTGTCTACATACACTACAAAACAATTAGGGCAGGGTTTTAAACTATTGGGTGGAACTTGAATCTGAGGAGGTTCCTTCGGGAATTACAAATTGGCAAGGACCCCAAATTGAAAGTTCCTCTTAAAACCCAGAACAAGATAATACTAAGCTACTACTCTGTTGTAAAAGGAAAACATGGAGAGGATACCTAATATAGATATCTGCAAAGTAAGGAAAACCCAGCACCAGTACCCATGTTTGGTCATAAAGAGGGTGAATTTTTATTAAAAAAACACAGTGAGAAAAAGTACACTGGGCTTTAGATTAGCACCAAATTTGGTCAAATCTGAGTTTCATCTTGTCTTTTTTTTCCTTCATTGCTTTCAACCATTCACTATTGTTTGTTGTGTGTCCTGTAGCTATAAATATTCTTGAACCTCGTGCATTTAATCCTGAGTTTCAGCATATTAGGTTACTTTGCAGATAACTCTAATGTTTAGAAGTTCAAAAGAGGAGTTGGGGGATGAAAGAAGGGCCCAAAAGGGGGTGATTTTATGGATATCTTTAATACCTAGTAACTAGAATATCAACAAAGAAAAAAAAAGTGAAGGTAGCATTTGTGGCCATATAATTTTTGAGGGAAAACGTGCAAAGTCATCATGAATGCCCTTTGCTTTTGGAAGGCCAAAAAGAAGGGTACTAAAACTCTATTCTAGAGAGCCAGCCTTTGTGGACATCCTTGATCAATTTGACTTCTCAAAACATTTGTGCTTTGCAAACATGGGAAAAGACAGAAGTCAAGAAGACATTTTTGACAGCCTTTTACCACCTACTTCATGTTCTTTTTTAACCCCCCGCCCCAAAATCTTGACCTTTTTCACCCCCAACGTCTGAAAGGCTTTCTTATTTTGCAAGAAAGAAGAGAAAGAGGGAACAGCCCCATAACACAAAGTCTATGAACTTATCACCACTCCCCCCATCATAACTTTTTTTATCTTTGAATTTTGAAGTTGCCACCTTTCAAACAAGTTTTCACCAAGATTTTCAAACACTCCATTTTGCATATATATATAAAAGAAAGAGGATGATGATGGTCCATGCTTGGGAGATCATGAGTAGCTAAACAACCTCCTCATCAGCCACCACTTGCACATGAAGGAACACCTCTCTTTGCATACTTGATTTGCTAAAACTGAATCTCCTTCCTCCTCTCTCATTTGGAACATAACTTGACAACTTCCCCACCCCCCATTGGCAAGCTTGATGGTCAGTCACTTCTTCTTCCTCTTTTAAAAAAAAATTTCAAACATGTTTGCATTAGGAGAGACCACTGCATATGGCACTTGATCATGTCATTTTATGTTTATATTCTTATGGTTTCCATAGACAACCGTATATAATCTTCTGATTTAGAAACAGGGGTAATGGTTCATTGGGTTCTCTCATTTGGGGGTTTTGCAATGTATCATGTGATGCCCAATCATGTAAAGTAAAAAGCCCGTGGTGACAAGAAGGATACAAGAACTACTAGTACTACTACTGCCCATGATCTAAAATTTAACTAGATTAGTTCTCACTTTATAACCCGTTTTTTTTTTCCCCCAATTTTGTGACATAGAAAATTTGGAGAATATTTCCCAATAAATAGCAAATTTTGTGGAATTTACACTAGAAAACTAAAATTTTCCTAAGTGTTCCCAATTTTGGGTTGGCCCAAAAAAAAAAAGCCTTTTTATTTTCAGAAAAAAAACATCAATAAGAACACATGTGCACAATGTACAAGGCAGACTGGAGCATGGGCCCCATTCTTGTACATCCTGCCCCCAAGGGCTTTACCCTAAACTAAGAAAATGTTTATGTGTTCAAACATCAGATCACAAAAGGAAAAGGAAATTGCAACTTACTCTAAAAATTCAGCTATGATAGAGTTCAATGACCAATTGACCTGATTGGTGGAATCACTTCGGTTTCCCTAACTTCACAACTAATACAAATCATGGGAATCATGAGCGAATGTAGAATATTCATCAAAGGATGATGACGGTATGTCTTGAGAATATGCTGTATTTTGAACTTATATTAAATAGAAGAATACTATTGTAACTTTTTGGACTTGTGAGAATCATCGTGCATAATTGAACTCATGGTTTCATGCAATGGGAATTATGTAACTATTGTATTATTATTATTATTATTATTATTATTATTTAGGGACTAAATAAGTATGAATGCAGCAAGTGTGAACATGTGATGGTGTTGTGCATAGTTGTTACGGTTGTTAACTTTTTTTTCATTTTTTTTTTGGTTTCTGATTGAGTCCTGATATTGTCACATTTGGAATTCAAAAATCGCACAAAACACAAAACACAACTAGTTATGTGCATTTTGTTTGTTTGTCTCCCAACCTTTGCTTAGACGGGTCAAGGTTGTCCCCAAAAAAAAAAATTGTGTCCTGACAATAAAAAATACTAAGGGGTGTGCCACACTATGGCCTTGCCATTTACATTATTAAAAAGTATCTTAAGGCAAAAGAAGAATTATGAAAACCCAAATAGTTCAGCATGCAAAAATATACCTAATCTTCAACAAAAAAAAAATCCACTAAAAGAAACCAAAATCCTTCAAGATATTATAACTCTATAATAACTAATCTCAAATTTCAACACAAGCCAAAATATCATCTTTCAAAAATCCTCATATAAAAGATAGACCAGGCTATTTATTTACCTAGGGGCCAAAATCCTTTTAGCTACTAGGTATAATACTCTATAATGAATCTAAACACAATATCCTTGCCTTGGTAGTAGTAGGCAAGGCCCAAAAAAAACAACCAACACAAATGAGTTGAATTGTACAAGTAACAAAAAATGCAAGAAACTTGTGGGGAAGAAAGAAACCATGGCTCTAGATAAGAATTCAGCCATTGCCGTTGTTGTTGACTTCCCGAAGAAGGCAAGTTCAGTAGTAATCCCGCCTTCTCTGATGGAGGCCAGCAGATATCCCGTCCTCTGGATACACTCTGTCGGTCTAGTTGCAATGTGGTAGGTAGTCAGTTTTCAGAAGTGAGTTTTTCATTGTTTTTTAGATTGTGATTTTTGGAACCCAAAACATCCCAAAAAAATTAAATTTTTCAATCACTTTTAAAAATTATTTTGAACAAAATTTTGAGATCTTGTGGGAGATCTTTGTTATATAAGCCTTCATGTTTTGATGAGCAATTTTTGTACCTTGTATGTCGGATTGTTGCGTTGTTTTTTAGTGTTGGATTCGTGGCACCACCGACAAAGACAACTGGTTTGGCAGAACTTCACTCACAAGGAGCATGCATGCTTGCACACATAGAAGAATGTGGGATTTCTTAAACCCTTTAACTAGGGTTTTGTCAAGCCTTGAGCCTCTCGTCGGCTCATGACACAGAACAGCAATCAACAGAATTAATTCAGTCCTGGTTTTGATGATTTTCAGGAAGGCTTTTTATGAACAACCCATAATGAGCAAAGCAGGTCACAACATTCATTCATTCTTTCCCCAGTTTCATTTCATGAACACAAAACATGGAATTTCAGGTTCTTGAAATTTCAGCCCCAGGATTGAGGTCAGCAACACAGATTCAGGGACTTGGTTTTAGGGTTTGGGTTTAGGGTATATATATATATATATATATATATATATATATACATAAGTTGGCAACAATATCAAGCTGCTTTGTTGAATTTTTTTTGCAAATAGCAATTTTGGACAGCTCTATTTTTCATTCTTGCGAATACTTTCAAAAAAAAGCTTATGATTGGTTATTAGATGAACTACTTACCTGGGAGAGAATCATGCTGTTCATGAGGAATTGGCCAATTATAAGGAAGAAAACATTTTGAGCAGCTTGAGATTTTAGTGATAGGTGGTGATCATCCCATGCCATTCATTCCACAGATGTAATGTTTTAAGTGGACTGCAACCAAAAATTAAAGGGCTTTCTACCCATCCTTCCCAACCACCTCAGGATTTCGTTTAAAATCGTCAAAACAACAAAGGAACATGAACATGACGATAAATGCACTCAAATCAACAAACAAAAGATGCCCGCAAAAGAGAGAAAACATGAGATGTTCCTCGTGGCTGCAGGAACAACACACATGAGGAACTGCAGAAACATATCCAACCCAGAGCACACAAATGAAATTGCATAGACCTTGTCCAGTGAGTAAGTACTACTACATCCAGAATTGTCCTGCAATCCTCAAGTTATCCCTATCTGCATTGCATTGCACTTGGGAGGAGGGAACCAACTCATTAGCTTAATTTGATCTTGATGGAGCAATGCATCATCACCATATGACACTATATATATATATATATATGTGCAGTTGATGAAGAGAACATTACAAGTGCAAAATTCATAGAAAGATGTATGTATGATACAGGGAGTGTCGCCATACTTCTTTGAACATTATGTCGTAATGAAAGGAGGAGGTGGTGCATTGATTTTAGCATTCTTCAGAATTTCCATCTTCAGTGCAGTCATCCTATAACTTCAAATTTCACTTCAGACATGCCATATTATTATTATTATTATCATTATTATTATATGATTCACCTTTGTGCTCAGAAATTTATTTCAGAAAATCAAATCAATTTGTTTGCGATGGTCAAGTTTTGGCTAGTCTAACTTCAAAACTAAATCAACATTAAATTTAGATCACATGCAACCTTCCTTTCTCCCCCCTCATATTTAGATGTGCAAAATCCACATCTATGCCATTGGGATCAAGGAAGCTCACTTTGGCCAAATTTGTGTATTTTACTATCACTACATCAAGAATGTCATTTTATGATTGATTTTTATTGATTGTATTAGTTGCTTATGCCATTTGTAATTGATTCAGATTTGTTGTTTATACCATTTTTAATGGCTTACCCACTTGTAATCGCATAAGACTAATCATAAAATAATATTTTTGATGTAGTGTATGGACTTGATCAATTGCTTATATATATATATATATATATATATATATATATATATCTCCTCAATTTATTTCCAGCTAGGTCCACCCAAGAGTGAAGAAAGCTTATAAAAATTGAAGATTTACGAAGTAAGGATGTGTGAGGCAACACCTTGTTGCAATGAGGGATGTAATTGTGTGTTTCCCATAATGGGCCTTGTACATCCTCTCACCAGCTCTTTCCACAAAAATCAAGCACACCCAAAACCCACAAGTAGCATTATGATGGAAACTGAGCCTATTCTCTAGAATGTGGTTATCTTGCAAACAATAACCTCTTTGCATTACTCCCTTCTCCTACTGCTAACAATGATTCGTAAATTTCTCTAACAATTATAATAATAATTATTATTATTATTTTCTGTGTCCTTTGTGTGCCATTTGCATGTGTTTATTCTGGATTCTTGAAAAAGTATTCAAACTTCTAATATTTTTTATTGCATTAAGCTCGGGGAAAATGGATTGGAAAAACTCTTCACCCTAATTAAAGAAGCAAAGAGCATGTTGTCGAATCAACAAGATCATAAAAGGCTTTTGGGTAAGTACTGAGAAGTACTAGGCGATGTTTGAACTAGTGGAAATTACAATCCACACTGAAAAACAAGATTCCTAGTTCCTATTGAATGCAAAAAAAGGCAATACATTTTGTGAAGTTCATACACAGCCTTGAAAGAAGAGCATGTAGGCTAAGTGGGGTTTTTTCTTTCCAATTTTGTAATCTTGAAATTTTGGTGAGTTATTCCAACAACTTAGCAAAATTAGTCCAAAAATTTTACACTAGAAAAACAAAATTGGTCAAAAAAATGACAAATGTTTTGGAAAAAAAAATTAAAAAAATCACATGATGATGATGATGATGATGATGATGTAAGTATTGATTAACATAACATAGATCACAAGTACTTTGAATGTCTACAAGAAAAAAATTTGTATAAGTAAATATAGAGGTAGGTGTACATACGTACGGGAGTTCAATTTTAGGGTTTACTGTATCCATGCAATGCATATTGAGGTTCATTTCCATTCCTGTTTCCCCTGTACACACCTGTGTTTGGGAGACACAAGATCTCCATCAAAAAAATCTGTTAAGAGTTATTTCCTCATGATCTTCTTCTTCTTCTTCACAAGCTGGCTCAATTAGTACAAAAAATTGAACAGGTTTTTTTTTATAAAAATTATTAATTCATATAATTTTTTGTTGTGGTAGGCTAGATGAGGGAAACATTATATATACCACCTACCTTCACATTTGTACAATGTTGTGGGGAGCAAACTTGATCTTGGGTATTCAAATTGATGTTCAAGTTCCGATCTTCAGGGGCACATAACTCATAAGAGATTTTGTTTCGGGGACACATGCCGTGACTTGCTGCTTCTCCATCAGCTTCAAACTTGGCATGTATTATTGATGATGCTTGTTGCTTCTTGTTGCAGGGATCTGAATCAATACATACAGACATTGGGTGCTGCTGATGCTGGCCTCTTCGTCTTCCTGGTTTCTCCACAGTGCAAAATCCCAGCTTTCCTTTGGATTTGAAATAGAACTTGAGCTCAGCTTGATCTGTGCACAAGAAGGTGACGGCCTTGCTCCCATTCTGCATGACATGAATTTGGTTCCTGCACTTCATCATGCCTTCTTGATGATCTGAAGCCTTAACATAAGGGATCATCATCATCAGCGATTCGCTCTTAGACTGGTTAGGCCTGTTATTGCTGCACCTCCTGCGACTAGTGCACATGTTTGAAACTTCACACAACCTCTTCCCCATGTTTTTCTTGCTCCTGAATGTCCACAGTAGTAAAAAAAAAATCTACAACTCTTGTAGGCAAATAGCAAATTCAATTCAAAGATTTTGTTGGCTGCAACTCAATTTGTTTTTCCTTTAGTGCTGCTGATATTGAAATTTGACAAGCCTGTAACACTCCAGATTTATGGAAGCAAGCAATAGTCTGGAATTCATAAAACATAGATTCTTTTCCCTTGATTGTTTTCCTTTTCTCCCTTAATGATCCCTTAGGTTACACTATTTGACTATCATGCCCTGAAAAACCAAGGGCATGAACTATATTAGTAGTCATAATAGCTAGGAGCTGCACCTCTTGGTTTGTAAGCCAAGGCAACCCTTGGCCCCCCCCCCCATTTGTGGAGTGGTTTTCTCATTTAAAAAAATCTGGTAGGTTGATGATTGTTTTTGAGTGTTGGGTCAGTCCCAATTTTCGAGCTCGTCCATATTTCATCATCCCAAAGAGAAAGAACAATTTTTGTTGTTGAGCAATCAATCTATAGTATTTGCTATGGCGGTGCATGCTTGCACAAAGAGTGTTGACCTTAACCCTAACCCTAGGTGTTGAGACCTACCTTCTTTTACAATGACCTACCTTCCTTTACAACAACCTACCTGCCCACCGATTTTCGACCCAAATAACACAAGACAAACTGGGGTGCTAAAAAGAAAAGAAAAGAAAAAGCCAGAAAACTCAACCTGGTGCACATCATCAAGTCCTCCTAATTATAGCTCAAGAATTGTGCCTTGTTTGAATGGTGTAGATTGAAAAGGAATCACATCGGATGGTCCTAATAATTCGTCTTTGGGAAACTCTATCTATCATCCTTTGTAAATTCTAGAGACTTAGGTGGACATGGATTCATAGGTCCAAAACATCCTGAACATTCTCTAGTTAGACACATCCCCCCCCCCCCCCCCCCCCCCCCCCTCCCCCCCCCCGCCCCGCCCCCCCCCCCCCCCTCCCCCCCCCCCCCCCGCCCCCCGACTCCCGCCTCCCGACTCGCCCCGGACCCTCGACTCGCGCCTCCCGCCCCGCCCCGGCCCTCCCCCCTACCGCCTCCACCCCGCAACCCAGCTCCCACCGCCCACGCACCCCCGGAC
>Ga0116227_10007948_pt1 | contig 20342 bp, 10 predicted proteins | sample S1TSphgellanicum_FD_89693 | JGI IMG/M metagenome (GOLD analysis project Ga0116227, IMG submission 89693) | Host-associated microbial communities from peat moss isolated from Minnesota, USA - S1T2_Fb - Sphagnum magellanicum MG | ecosystem: Host-associated > Plants > Peat moss > Unclassified...
GGTGAAAGGTTGTGATACTGAACTAAATAATTGAGAGATAAGTGAAAGAACCATTGTAGGGTGTTCAAAGCTTCCCCTTCAATAATCACATAATCGGCATTTTAAATCATCAATTATTTGAACGAGATAATCGAACCCCCCTAATGTGTCATGTTCCACAAGGCAGTGCATGAGGAGTTTGTGCCTGCAGGAAGCAGCTTGACACTCGGTAGTACATGAATGTAATGGAAGCTTGTGCTTTTTTTAGATTTGGAGTAACATCAAAGTTTGGCCTCATATGGTTGCAGTGTGATTGAGGACATTCTGATCTTAGTGTTGTAGCTGACATCACGGTTTCAGAAATTATGTCCAAAAGAAAAAGCTATAAGATTTGGCGTCTTTGTATGTCCATAATTTGAGCCAATTCTGGAAGCTTTTTCTAATTCTATGAATAATGTGATGGTCTTTAGTTTTTTAATCAGAGAAGAGGTTGTGTGAGTCAGAATAGAGATTTGCAATGTGCAAGTTAAGAAACAGAAGTGGGTTGCATGAAGACATGAGGTACTCGCTTGAGAAGGTCATGCACATGCACAAGATTAGGACTTCATGACTTAATTGTTGTGTACTTGTATGCAGGGAAGTACACTGATATAGTTATCAGAGAGCCCCTGACACTGCAATTGAACTGCACACTCCACTCTCAACTCTGATGGGTTCCCCTGACATCCCTCAGATCCGTCGGCGAGATCTGGCGACAGATAGCCTGCTGTCCTCACAATGGCAGAACCCAGCAGATATCTTGTCAGTCTTACTCATCATTGGTGGTGATGTAATACAGAAAGCGATTGCTCAACTCTCAGGAGATTATCTGGTGCCTGTAGCTTTCAGTTTTGGATGGGTAGCATATTCGTTCAGCACGTTGATGTCAGTTGTGGGAGATGGACGTCTGATGCCTCCGCCCGACTATCCTGCCAAGGTCATCAATGCTGGGAGTGGCTACAGCCGTGAGAATAGATCCTGGATACTTGGTCGGCTGCTCCGGGATTTTGAGTTCCCACTGAATGATGATATCGGCCTACATATTACTGTGTTTCAAGCTGATGAAAAAAGGGAAGCAGGTAAACCAGAGAAGGACTGGTATTGGGCAAGCGGATTTGTGGTCATAATTTTGCAGCTGGTAATTGCAGCTATTCCATGTGGACTGTACAATGATTGGGGAATCATTCTTGTGACAGCAGTAGGAACACTGCTGGCTCTGGTTACAGGCACGTTACCGCAGTGGCGTTTTGAAAAATGGGCATGTCGAAGGAAGACCAAAAAGGTGGTGATTCTCACCGGTGGGAATGGCACAAGGCATGTAATGGTCATTATTGGTGCTGGCAAAGGACTGGATCTTGAGGATCTGGCAGTTGGAGAAAGCCCAAGGATGAGGCAACGAAGTGAGCATGGTAACCGGCTTGCAAGAAGGGAACGTGACAAGGATGGGAATGTTATGAAGGACTTAGAAGGCAAAGACAAAAAGAAGATCTTGATGCTTTGTGGTGTGCCTGTCTCATTCTGGATAACCCAGGTTTCATGCTTGATACTAGCATTTCTGTGGATTGTGTTTCTCATCACAGTTGCAGGGCTGAGGCAGCACTCATGGTACCTACTTGCAATTGGAGGACTTGGCATGATCCAGAATGTAGTGGTTGCAGGGGCGAGTCGGAGACCAAGCACAATGGGCATTCACTTGACTAAAATCAAGTCAATTGAGCAATCCAAGGTCATGGATGCATTGATGGATCTTGAATATTACCAGAAAGATTGTGGGAGGTCTTTGCTTCCTGAATTCTTCAATGGGAAGTTAAGACCTGCAGAAGAAAAATGGTGGGATGGCTCGGACAAAGAACAGTATGAGAGAGTCAGGCGTGAAGAAAGACCTGCCAGCTTGCTAATAGAAGAGAATCCGCCTGTGTTACCTGCGGGAAATGACCAACAAGCATGAGATATGATGGTCCTTCCACATCACACTCTCATGTGGTATGACATGTGGGATCTTGGATATGGTTTATACAGTTTTCCATATCATTGTGATTGTAAAGTCAGGCAGTTTTTTTGTATGCTACTTCAGACATTTCCATTTGTGTGCTGTTTGGTTTCTATCTATTCTTGAAAGTCATGTTAGTTCTTTTGTTAGTAGTGGACATTTGTATGCTTGATCTTTTCGACTGGTATACCTTGAGCTCAACTCAGTTAATTACTACTGTAATAGCTTTTCAGGCTCAGCATAATTATATTATTTTTGTAAATTCTGAATTTTTAAGAAATAACTTGGTTGAAACAGAAATTCAATGAAATAAATTATTACCAGACTACTCAACCACAATAGTGAAGTATGGGAATAGACACACTTGGACATTTTTTTTTTGACATGATACCAGGCTAAAATTTTTGTTAAAGTGTTTTTTCAACTGCTAAGTGAATTTTGAAAAATAAAATAATTATAGACATCACAGATGGTATACACAGATGGTTCTAAATAAGTATTGGTTTTCATATGGCCTTCTCTGCCTCTTTTTAGTGGGATTGAAACACACAATTGGCAGGCCTTCTTGGGTCCACCTGACCTAACCATTGTTCAAAATCTACATGCTCATTGTGCAAATCATGAAAACTATTATGTTATGGAGCATGCCATTGAGCTCATTTTGCTGCCAGTTGAAATTTTTTGGCAAGCTCAGAGGCACCTCACCAGGTGCAATTGTCTGTACTTGGCATGATCCACAACACAAAATATTCAGGCCAACATTGTCGTAGTTTTTGTTATTGTCTGATCTACAGTTCTTGCAGATTTCCCTGAAACCCTAATGATTGATTCTTGATAGGAAGGGACCATGTTGTGTGATGCATGCCTCCACGCAATCATATGCCTTGTGTGTATTTTAGTTGTGTTGTGGATTTTGCTTTAGGAGTCTTGACACAAGCAATGTCCCATATTTACAACCAAGGTGCTTTGAGCCCTTTCTCTGACTTATGTGTACAGGCTTGTTTATCCCACAGGCTTAATTTTTCTTATTTGATAATAGATGATGTTCTGCAAGGTTCTGCAGATAGTAGAGAGTTGGGAGACCAAGAAGTTCACTTTGTGACGTGCATTTGAATGGATCATCACCATGTGTGACAGGCTTTAAAACAAATGTTTGGTGACCTTACATGTCTTTGTGGGGCCCTCTGCAAATCACATTGATGTTTCTGAATTGTGCTCCAACATGCTTTCAATCATCCATAGGAGATGTTTTTTTTCCAAATTTGCAGTTTTGAAACTTTGGCAAATTCTTCCAGAGTTTTGGCAAATTTTTTCAAGTTTACACTATAAAAAAAAAAGTACAAAATTTTCCAATTCTTTATGTAGCCACAGTGTGAAAATTCGCCAAAAAAACCTATTATTTAAATAATGTTCATAAAGTGGCAATCATCATTAGGGGAATTTAGCCAAATGTGGCAATAAACCAAATGTAAAGCTCAAATCTTTAATCATCCTTCTATATTTATGGCTACTTACTAAAAACCAAATTTAGAATTCTGGCAAGTTTTACTGTTTTTTCATTTCTGGCTATTGAAACCTTAAAACACACTTCATTTTCAAGTTTTAATTTTGCACTTTTGGCAACATTTCGTGACGCGCTCCCAAGTCACGAGGTGAAACCCACTTGAGGGTTTCACAAAATCAAGTTGCGGAAAGTTGAACTTGGTAGCACGCTCCCAGCTTTCAACTCTAGAAAGGGGTAAAGAGTCAAGTTGGGAGCCCCGGGATTAGACTAGGAAGAGGGACTAACTTAGCTCGTGTGAATTTGCATCCAAAAACCACCCAAATCGGGTTAGTTTAGCATTCGGGACACCCTTTGGTGTTGGGACTTGCCACAGGCACTTGGACACACAAGACTCACCACGGCCCGGACTCGGGGGAAGCCACCACCTTCCCCCATATAGTATTCTCGGTGGCTGGTCGCGAAGGCTACATCCGAATGGCACAAATTCCTGGGACTCCCGAAATGGAGTCCCGAAATTGTTCCGATGGGACTCCCGGAACTTTGAACCGCCATAACTCCCGACTGCAGAGTTGGATCGCGACGAGGTCTGAACCAAAGTTGTAGCTCTCGTCGAGATCTTTCCAACGCCGTGTCGCACACTCAAATCGAACGTCGAAAAGAGGTCGATTCCCGACTTTTAGTGGTCCGGAGTCAAACTATTAGTTTGACTCCCGGCCCTTTTTTTGCCCATAACTTGGGCTGCATTGGGCTGCAAATATCCGAATTACCAATGCAAGGGCATTTTCGATATCTACGTTTCAAGACCTTTCCAACGACACCAAGAACACACCAATGCGAGGTGTTTTGCCCCTTGCTGTCGAGCTCTAAACATTCAGGAGTCCCGGAGGACTCCCAACCTCCAACTTTTTAAAGTGTTGGGCTTCATCCCACACTTGGCCAAAGTGGGGTTACGACATTTTGCCAGTAAAAAAAGGATGATTCTAATGATATGGTGTACATGCACTATGCCATACAAATGGCTAATTGACTTGATTTGCACGTCTAGGCCTGAGTATAAACGAGTTGAAGGTTTTCAATTTAAGTATACACAGTAGGCCATATGTCTTGATGGGAAATTTTGAATCCAGGCCATGGGTTGCACTACTGGCTGCAAAGGCAACAAGGACTGAACAACTGAACAACTTTTGATGGATTATGCGACATCCAAAATTTGCTAAAGGTGAGGAACATTATGAAAAGGGGAAGGAGAATTTGCAACAACTGCAATGGTAATGCACAACAATTTCAGTTTAAAAGCTCAATTGAATAGCTAAAGATTATGACTGCTTAAAGAGGGTGAATGCATCCATTTACATAGATCATATGAATTGGCTTTGAGTCAGACATGCATGTCAGGGTAGTTCATATGTAAACCAAATTGTGGAAGGATAAAAGGATTCTTCAACAGGATTTCCACAAGCAATCACATGTGATATGTGATTGCTTGTGGGGGATGTCACAATTTCCTGACAATCTGGGAAAAGGCAGAAGGCATTAGCAAATCACAAGAAATCCAATGAGAAGACGTGGGCCAAACACTCAAAATTTTGTGGGGATTTTTGTGTGCATGTGTGCATTGTTACATTATTTGACATTGGTAGGTGTGGTCATGAAGAGATCATGAATGCTCGTTTGAGTTGAAGGCATTAGCATTGTCTCTGAAAAAAAATTTACATTTGTGCTGATGCTAGCTAGACTGGAGCTAGCAGCTACCCATGTGAGCTCCAGCTAATTTCCCTCAACTACCCTTAACGACCAAAGGTTTTTGACCCTTAACAACCCATCCATATATGAAGGAAGTTTTTTTTTTTTTTTTTTTCCCTTCATGGTGAGATCTCCCCAACCACACTTCTTTACGCTGTGTTCTTGGTATCCTTGGAAAGCTTTCATTGAGTATGGGTGCAACACTTTTGAGCTTTAGCGCAAAAGTTATTAATTATTCAACCATTTTCTCACTACAAATTGTTTGAGAATTTGAGGTGTTCTTGGTATTCCTGGAAAGCCTTGAACGAATCAGATTTAATATAATTTTCAGGTTTAAGGTGTGGAAGAAATTGAGTTTTTAGTGGATTTTTTTATATTGGAAATTCAAACAAATTACAAAAACTTGATTTGGAAGAAAAAATCAGTTGAGTGTGTTCACACTTGTGCCAACGGCCCAGGCTACCCTAGCACAATATAATAGGTGTCAGTGAAGGTGCTAGTTAGTTCAGCCAATGCATAATTGTGTACTCTCATACAGGGTTCTCCAAGTTGCCAATGCAATATCTAACCAGGTCGTCCGTTTTACAAAATGCCCACCCCATTATGACATTTTCTAATGTACCCTCTACATACACTGTGAAATCTGGAGCACTGCTTTATGGGGTATTCAACGTCTCGCCATACCAAGATGCTCATCATCACGGATTTTAGCTCGTACAAAACTTATTAGCATTTGTCTACTAGCCCCATCCAATGTTGTTTTTGTCAGATTTGTAGCCAAAGTGGCAGTGATCCATGGGAAATTTTAGCCAAATTTGGCTACAAGCTGAAAATGAAAGTAAATTTTTTACAACATCCTTCTACATTTTGGCTACCTACTTGAATCATGTGTAAAAGTCTGGCTTTTAAAAAAAAAATGTGATCGAATTTCTGGCTATTGAAGATGGAAAAAAGCACTTGATTTTAGCACTTTTATTGTTTAGTATAGGTTTCTGGCTATATATATAGCTAGCGAAAAAAGGTTGGGCCCCCATCACACTGTGCAGGAGCGGCAGAACTTTTCCTGACACCCCCCCTGAATTTCGATGGGGGTTGTATAACGTTTTCCCTGTTCACTCGCCTGCCTGGTACTTACGGCCTGTGGCATCGCACTTTCAAGCTGTATGCGTAGTGCGGCTTTTTTTTCGTGGAACTCTGTTTGGAGCCAAAATGGCTAATTACTGAGAGGAAGACGCAGGAACAACGGTTATCATATACAGGAAGATTTAGCCAAACCTAGCTATAAACCAGATACGAGTTACAAATCTTTAATCGGCCTTCTATATTTTTGGCTACAGTCTGAAAATCAAACATAGATATCTGCCGATTTTTACTTTTTTTTCTCTCTCACTTTTGGCGATTGAAAACCTCCAGAAACAATTCATTTTCGAATTTTTGACATTAAATTCCGCTTCGTGGTGAAATTTTGCCAGTAAAATAAAGGCTGGTACTTATTAGAGCCTGTGGCATGGTACGCGTGACAAGCTCTATGTCTAGTCCGCACGTCTTCTTCCTGAAAGGACTTTTTGCTTCTTAGAAGGGGACACCTTGGAAGTTCAAACCCACTCCGTAATGGAAGGTAAGCTTTCAAATTGCCACCTTAGAAGAAAATAGAAATGAAGGATGTTGAGTTTTGGAATGTATTTTTTTCTCCATTTGTCTTTCTAGACGATCTTTGTAACTGTGTCTCAGGCATATTAAGCAGAGAAAGAGGTTGTGAGAGCCTTGTTCCTCTGTGAGTCAAAATAGGTGTTTATGACATCCAAGTTCAGAAGCAACCTAGGGTTGTGCACGAAGCTGCTGGATACTTGCTCGAGAAGTTGGGAACCATGAGCAGGAGGATTCCTGTCGGTTGGGTAATTACTTGTGTAAGAATGGTGACAGGCTAGTACTTGTCCTCGTGTCGTCTATGAAGGAAGGGTGTGGGCTTCATGATAAACCTAAAGCCTTTTTTTGGTTGCAGAAACGATGATGACTGGATTGGTGGAATGGCTCAGCTTGCTTCGAGTATGTGTGGAAACAAAAGTGGAACATAAAAGTTTAGATTTCCTGTCTGTTTCAATTTTATCAGCGTTCTGTGATGAACGCAGAAACACTCACTCGTTTTTGCAAGCATTGGGCGGGGTCGAGGGGGACAAAAATTTCTGTTAAGTTCTAACTTTTCGGACAAAAAAAGTGTGAAAATCGATCTGTATGATTCATGCAGACTTTTACTTATGATTTTGCAACACAATGTAGCTAGCGATGGGTGTGTATGTCTAGAGCTCTTGTATATTTAAAAACCCTCCTTGCACTCTAGTGGGCCTCAACTTCACTGAAATTTGGTTTTGTGTCATCAAGAAATGGAATTGAATCTAATAGCGTACCACCTGTTGTTGGAAATGAAATATCTGAGACATTCCTATTCTAACATTACCACATTTGCACCTTCAAAGAGATTTCCGATCAGCATGGATTTTTGTAAATTTTATAAGGGTTAGGGTTTTCTAACTAGCCTTTTGATTTGTTTGTGGGTGTTACAGGTCCAACCAAGGAATGGGACAGAACTCAGAATCAGACAGTACAAGAATAAGGTTGCTGTAAAATAAGAGAGTGAAATCACCAAAAGGAAACAAAACTCATATCCAACAACCACAACTTGTATTTATTCTGACATCTATCTAGTATACTTGTTATTTTCCAATATGGTATCTCTGCACGAGCCAACTTTGCCATCTTTGGACAAAAGCTTCATCTTCAAAGATGCTCCATGGTTGGGTGGTAAGCACGATGGATATCCTTTGTTATCATTCAAAGACTACATAAGAGCACGTCCCAAGATCTCTACTCTTTCAAGTCGTGAGCGTGCGGCAGAGTTGCAATGTGTGTTGACATTCGGCCTGTTGGAGGCAGTGATGGAAGTTAAAATCCTTGAAAGCACGCTACTACAACAAGGTGGTGACATCGACTGTAGTATTGGTGGTGACAGGAACAAGGTGTTCATGACAAGCAAAAATTTCCCAGAACTGTTGAAGGATTGGCGGAACCGCGTCCTACAACTTGGAAATGGGGAGCCATGTCAGCAGTGGGCAGAACGCATTCAGACTACACTCAAGCAGGCACAGGGAATGCTCATGACGGATGTGTCATTTAGATTGTTTCATGATGCAGGGTTGCAGTCGCATGAGCTGGTAGATATCCTCTTCCAGATAGGGTCTATTGCTGAAGCTCTGGTGTCCTCAAGAGCAATTTTTCCACAAAACTTTGTACATCATTGGTTTGGTTCATGGTCGTTTATACTAGAGACTAGGCCATACATACAACACACAACAGACATGGTTGCGAATGGATGGTGTCCATTCACAATTGAGATTTTGTCAGAAAGTGTAAGCATGCTGGGATACGCACACACTTGCAAACATCCCCATATCAGAGAGCTGTCTGAGGCACATTGGAAATGCACCACACAATCATGTGTGATAAATATGATCGATACTACCAATTATGTGCCAAAACATGTCATAGGAACTTGCAATTGTGACAGGTATAAGCCGTCATTAGAGAATGTCATTAGTTCCCTGTCAGTTGGTAAGATACCAGTGATCCAATGCCCTCCGCCCCATGAGGAGCTACTTTCCAGTGACTCTGTAAGGATGCCTTATGTAGCAATATCCCATGTGTGGGCTGATGGATTAGGGAGCACAACTGAAGAAGGACTCCCAGCATGCCAAATCAGGCGGCTTGTGACATTGACCAGGCAGCTGACACAGGATGGGGCATTTTGGATTGATGCACTTTGCATCCCTGCTGTCAAAGATATGAGGAAACAGGCAATAGGGTTAATGGCCAAGACCTACAGTGAGGCAGAAGTTGTGCTGGTGATTGATTCTGGCATCCGAGCAACTTCAGTTTCTGCACCACGTGAGGAGAAATTGTTACACTTGTTGTCTTCAGGATGGATGCAACGGCTCTGGACTCTCCAAGAAGGGATTTTGGCTCAGAAGCTTGTTTTTGAGTTTTCAGATGGGTTGGTAGCCTTGGAAGAGCTTTTGCCAATGGGAGAAGAGATGTTTAACCCTGTGCTTGTTCACCTTGCAGCAGAACTCTTTCGGCTTAAAAAGCACCAATTTAGGCCTGGTAGCTTTCACATCAATGATGCAGCACATGCTCTCCGCTGGCGGACTACAAGCAGAGAAAGCGATGAGACGCTTGCAATCTCTGGGCTGTTGAACCTTGATACCTTTGAACTAGCTAACCTTCCACCAGATCAACGCATGCAAACTTTCCTCCTCCGCATCCAAAACTTGCCCAGGGAGATCATCTTCCTATCTGGTGTGAAATTGAACAAAGAAGGGTTTCGTTGGGCACCTAGAACATTAATGCGTCATTTATCCAGTAGCTTGGATCTTGGTGAGTACAAGGCGCTCTGCACATCCACCGGCCTCATGGCAGAATACTATGCTATATATTTCCTTGAGAAGGTCATTGATGGCGAACATGAATGGTGCATTCATGACTTATCTAAACAACAATTTTATAAAGTCATAGATCAATGGTTGGGGCCTGATGACACGGAAGCTGGATATGCCACTTCTTATTCCTGCAGTGTTATATTGTTAAGGGAATTGCCAAAGGTGTTAGAGATGACATCCTGTGCAGTAGTTCTAGTTCAGGGCCTGGTTCCAAGAGAAGGCCCTGAAGATGAAGGAGATAGAATGTTGTGTGAGTTCAAGAAACGACTGCTTCTACAAGACATCACCGAAACCCAGTTCAATAGCAGTAGGGCTTTGACAAGAGTGATTGCGAAGTCTGGGAGGATGAGAGTGAAGATTGTGTGAAGCATGATCAGAGCAATTTAAGCAATTGTTCAACTTAATATCGTATATATATTTATTGTTGTGCAACTATGGGTCACTGTCTAACTGGCGTGTTCCAAATATACATATATAGATATATGGAAACAATAGGTATGTACTATGACATGACACATTAGCTATGACTTCTTGAATTCAATTTTTTTGTGAAAGAAGGAAAGGGGAGTAGATTATCTGTGCCTCTTTGAATAGTTAGTTCCGCTGGTGAGAATTTGTGCATCAGATTGCATGATTAATGGATTACTTGCACTGCCAAAGCTACTTTTGGTAATCAGGCCTCTTTTTTAATATGACGCAGCTTTCTCATAAGATTATTTCAGTTTTTTCTCACTGCAATTCACAATCCCCATATGCAGATTGATCTCACACAACTGTGAATAGATTCTAGGATTTCATCACAGTATATCTCATTAGCTTTCACAGCCATGTACCTTCTATTTGTAGAAAAAAAATAGGTCATAGTTTATAGTATTGCATGTTCAGGTCACTAGCAACATGATGAGCATGCATGTTACAGAGCTTCATTGCACTTCATGAATGGATTCTAGGATTTCAGCATCAATATGTCTCATCAGCTTCTGACAGCCATGTACCTTCTTGTTGCTGAAAAAATTTGGCAATAGTTTCCTATTGCAAATATTGCATGTTCGGGTCACAGCAACATGGTGGGCATGTATGTTATGGACATTCATTGCATTTTGTGCAGATGCTAGTTGCCAGATTTCCTATTTTATTTATTTCCATGATTTATTGTGCTGATCATATGCCTTGTATGAATTGCACAGAGGAAGAAATCAATCAGGAGGAAGCAAGGATGAAGCCTGCCTATGCTTGACAGATTGATTTGCTGTCAACAGCATAGGCCGTCCACGCTCACTGAAACTTTGAAAAATGTTTCAAGGTGTGCATTTTTCTTTCCTCCCTCCCCCTGTTCAAATTTTGCATTAAACCTTTTTGGTAAACAAGAGTGGACCTTTGATTTTAGATGGCAGAGTTTCTGCAGGCATCAACACTCCCACCCTTCACCTATTCAACCCACTTACTCTCAACTTTTTTTTCACTGCTTAAACTGGGTTTATATACGCACAAGGTTTTTACAACAATAAACTTATTAGAACTTGAAATGTGAAACACACTACTCTTGCAGAGCAACAGCCTGTGTGCATGTGTCTTTCCAATACCTCCTTTCTGAGGCTTCTCAGGGTTATAGTGCATAATCATCCTATCCTTGTTAGTATGCATTAAACTTGGACATTCTGGATTTACAATTCTGCAAGTTGAAATACTGAAATCCCTTGGACCAGTTTCTTTCATTTCCAATACAAGGTATGCCTCTTACAAGTGCCTAGCCCAACAGTGATTGTATGGGAAAAAAGTTGCAGAAGCACATGATTTGCTCCACAATTCCTTGAGGCTTCTTATGTAATTCAATTGGCCTTTTTGGTATTCCACAGGTGTCTTCTTCTTTGTGGAGCTGCTGGACCTTCTTGTGCTTCATTTGCATCTTGGGGGCGGGGGGAATCAGCAGTAGAGAGGAGATGACAAATGCACGAAGGAGAGGAGAATGATGCTTCTCTTCTGAAGTCTATAGCAATTTCAGGGATGTAAACATAAACAGTAAGGTGGGGGAGGACGGGGGCAAGAGCAGAGAGAGGGGGTGAGAATAGAGAGAGTGTGCGGTGTGTAGGCCTTTTTGGGTTCTGTTTGTGCTTTGTCTCTTCTTAAAGTTTGATGTGTTGTATCGATTAAGGAAGAAGAGCAGGAGACGAAGCAAAAGAAGAAGAGGAGTACCGAGATGTGAGAATGGAAAAACAGGAGAGGGTTCACTGCCCCATCGTTGGGCTAAGGCGGACCTTAATGAAGATCTCAGAATAACAGTGAAGCATGTGTATCAAGTCTGGAAAGGCAGTAATGTAAGTGTTGCAAACTCTGTCTTAACTTAGACAGTTTTGGTTTTGGTTTTGGTTTTGTTTTGTTTTGTTTTGTTTTTATCCCTGCCTTACCTTCTTTGACTACTGTTATTGTTGTTGTTGCTGGGGGAACTCTATTGTTGTTGTTGTTGGGCAGGCTCTAGGATGTTGCCTGGCATACGGCGGATTGTCATTCTTTGTCCACCCCTTCTTTTTTGTCTTTGCAGAATGGCAGATGAACAGGAGGTCTTTCAGAAACTTTTGGTAACTTGGCAATCTTTGGTTGAAGGCCATCTTGTCGAATGAACTCCCTTCTCTTCCAAGCCAACCCTTAAGCAAGGTTAAGGCGAATGATTTTGGCTTGTGATGGTCCTACATGGTTTTGTTTGAAAGTCTTCTTGCATTGACTGGATGTGTAATGGATACCATACCACTCAGAAACTACATCCTGTGAGCCACTAAAAGGTTTTCATGACAAGCACATAATAAGTTGGTCTGTGGAGATATTTGGCTCCTCCTGTTTTGAACTCAGCTTTGAAAGCACATATGGCATCCAAACAATAGGCTACTTGGCTTGTTGTAGCTTGTTATAAGCATACTATCAAATGTTTTTGGTTAGCTTTGTCTCTTAACTGCTACCCAATATCATGGCTGAGTCCTTTTCTGTCACTTCTGGAAATTACTTCTTGGGTGTATTCTGAGTCATGGGTTTTGCAGAATTGTGTTTTCCATTTGTGCCTGCAGGGTGTGACAATGTTGAGGCCTCAAAGTAGTGGGTAAAATAGTTTGATACTATTAATGTTTGTTTTTTGTTTTGACAGGGAAAAACAGCCCCTTGTTAGCCAAGACTCTGATGGGGCAAGCTACCACATACACTGACCTGGATGAGAATTGAAGGGCTACTGAGACTTATAAAAGGGTCCTGGCCATTCTAGAGAGATCTTGAGGTTCCAGCTATGAGACCCTAGCACTGCCTCTTTCACATTTGGGTCATTCCCTTCTAGAGAAGAGGGAAGGGTGGTTGAAGCTGAGCTGTCTATGCTCAGGTTTGGCTTTTGCTATCATTTTGTCATGTTGATGAAATTTTGTCTCTTTCATTCCTGCTTGACCATCTGAACCAATGAACTTAAAGTTGGCTTGAACCAAGATACTGATGACTTTTTTTTATCACCTATGCCTTTTTGTGTCCTAGCTGACTGCATGTCTGAGTCTTCCTATTTAGTGCAAAAATGTTACAGAAACTCAGGATGCAGATTTTAGTATAATTGTTAGCCCTAAGTTGTTGCAGATTACTATGTGAGTGACACACCCACAGTTATGACTGCCTTGTTCTTGTCATGCGTGTTTTGATTTTGCCATAATTGACAGAGAGTTACCTTCAAAGTGTATTTGTGGAGTCCTCTCTATAATCTCATGGATATTTAGTCCATTGACTAAGGCAGATGCCTTGCATCCAAGTGGTCATTGTGGTGTGCTACCTCTATTTAGGACTCTCTACCTTAAGACTTAGATGCTCTTTTGTACAGGGCATGCAAAGTTGTCCTTCAAATTCTTGCTGCAGCTTGAATGAGGACACCATTAAGTTTAGATGCTTGCCTGTATAGGTGCAATAAAGATTGAGTTGAAGCTTACCCTTGTAAGCTTGTTGCAGCTTGGATGAGGATACTATTGACTTTTTTTACTAGCTGTCTCTTGAATGCTAGCCAACCTCATGACTAAGGCTTCCTGTTGCTTTAGGATATGCTACAAAAACTTAGGAGACAAATTTTAGTACTATTGTTTGCCCAAAAATTGGGCAAATAATTATCAACACCCACTGTTGGGAGTTGATGAAGTCAGTGGGAAGTGATGACAGTAGTGACTGCTATCATAATTAAGGTGATGGTCTAACATGTTGTGAGTAACACTCTTAGTCTTCAAGTAATCTTCAGGCTTGTCAAAAAAATTTATCAGTATAGGAGGATTTGGAAAATCTGTGGATGTGAGTCAAACTTGTTGGACCAGTTTCACATGACAACTTTGGACAGCTAACCATCAAGAGAATCCTGACTGTTTCAGCAAAATCTCCTTTGTGGTGTGTAAGGTTTAAGTGGTTCAAATAAGATTGACCCTGGTATGTTATTAGTTATTGGAGATTTGCCATGAATTTTGCAATGGCAATTTTGGGGTGGGTTATGACAGAACTACATTATTCTTTTGTCAACCAGAAATTCTGGATCTTGGCATCTGTTGGATGTGTAATTCTGACTATGCTTTGAAGGGTGGGAAGAGTGTAACTACAGGGAGCGTGAGGCTGAGTAACAAGCAAAGAGGGAGCATCTTTGCAAGCAATAGCAATATATTCTCCAATGTTGGTGGCATTAGAATGTTTATGTTGTTTGTTCTGTGTATTCTCAAATGCCAACGGCATGAGAATGTTTATGTTGTTTGTTGTTTGTTCCGTATATTCTCCAATGTCGATGGCATGAGAATGTTTATGTTGTTTGTTCCGTGTATTCTCAAATGCCCATGGCATGAGAATGTTTATGTTTTTTGTTCTATGTATTCTCAAATGCCGATGGCATGAGAATGTTTGTAATATCATGTATTTTTTGTAATGTTGTGTATTTGTCATATCATATCATGTATCACGTGGAAGCTTTTCTTCTTCTTGGACTCTTTGTTTTGAATCCTTGAAATCTCTTGAAACTCATTCTTGCACTTCGAAGACATTCCAAAAGCTTATGTCGATCACATGTTTCTTTCTCCTAAACCCAATCTGAGAACATGAAATCCTCTTCACAGATGGTGTAAAAAACCTTCCAGCAAAGTGAAAATTTTACATGTTTTGTAGTGAGTTGCATGTGGTTGAGTAGTGTGCTATGTAGATTACTATTTAATGTAGTGTTTCGTACTTTCCATCTTTCGTTGAGCTTGGGCAAATTCCATGTCTACAAAAATGGATGGACTTGAGTTTCTACTACTATTGCTTTTGTTCAAATTTGTTAATATCTTAGTGCAATTTGAGGTTGTTCACAATGTTTTAGCTTTAATAATGTAATTGACCCAATGGTGGTTATTTTTGTTTATGGCAGGGTTTTAAATTGTATCACCATGCTTTTATGTGGTATTTATAACATTACTCTTTTAAGTTGCACATTTGGGAATCGTATGGTCCAACGCAATGACGGATTAATACATAAAGAACTCTCAAGTGCTTGGTCTTGCATGACAGATGACAAGGTTTGTGTTTTTTGAAGTGAATCAAAACAAAGAAGGGAGATGAAGTTTGGAAGAAGGGAGGACCAACAAAATGGAAAGAAAACAATTCGACTAGAATCTAAATCTTGTCCCAAGCTCTGACAGATGCAACATCATGTGGAACATACACAGATGCACCGTCCAATTGGTATAGTGTTTTTATTATTTTCATCATTAGGTCATTTGCTTATAGTCAATGTTTTGGTATATGTAGAACTACTAATCATGGCCCAACTTCAAGTCCTTTAATTGAATGTTGCATTGTATGGTTGAACTTTGTACACCATGGATGTCTATTTATTCAATTTCGTTCCTATTAGTATGTTCCTATTTTTGTGGCTAACATCTAAAGAGGGGGCTAATTGTCTTGAACACCTTTGCAGTTTTAATGGTGTGGAGTGTTTAGTTTTCATCCCCTTCCTTGATTCTTTTTTGATAATCTGTTACTTTGCTTTCATTGGGCTGCTTATACACGTATTAGTATCCTATAAGAGGAGCTCTGATTTGGCGAAACCAAAAGGACTGGCTGCTTCTAACACATCTTTAGCTTGGAGTGCCACACACTGCAAAGGTGTTACCAAAGTTTGAGAGGTTGCCTTGGCGTTAGGTAACATGGTGAGTAACATGCCTAAAAGCAAAAGGTCGTTTTTTTACTTTTCCAAAGCTCCTTCCTGTTGACCTTGATACCCCACTCATTGGTTGACATAAAGAGGAGAAGGAAGAGGATCACACTTGTTTTGGTCACAACACACTAGAAATAACCCTAGACAGCCTGAACTCAGGCTCTGAGAAAAAAAGATAAATGAACTTCCTGGCACTAAACCCCAACAAAGGTGAGAAAGGGAGGTGAATAAACCAACTCCCAATCTTGTACCCATAATAGCTCCGAGGGGAAAAGAATGTTCAAATGAGTTTCTACATACATCCACAATAATTGAGAAGGAAAATCACACAAAGTGCGGGTGGAGGGGGGGTGGGTGAGCCTGCCATTAAAACTAAAGGAGCTGCCTAGATTAGTTGATATAGTTACAAGTGTGAGAAACGATCCCCAATCTTCCTATGTAAACACTTGAGAAGGATTCTAACTTTATGTCCAAACACTTGCTTTTTATACCTACCAATCTTAAACCATAAAACAGTAAATCAAAACCATTGGTGGATATCATTCATGACAAAGATGCCCACTGTCCTTGATATGGTGTGCCATGACATTTGTGAACATGAATCTATAGTAGGTTCCTTGGGTTGAAGTAGGTTCCTCGGGCCAAATTTGGTTATTTAAATTAAAGTTGATTAAGTTCAAGCACAACTTGGCAAAATTAGGTTGTTTTGCTTAAACCAGGCTAAGTTAGATTAAATTGTATTAATTGCAGATAGCACAAGCTTGGCAAAACTAGTGTGCATGAGCTAAATTTGGCTAAATTAAGTTACCTATGTTATCAAGCAATCCAAATTGTCATACCTTGGGAACTTTAACACATGTTTGCTGATAAATGAGTTAGATTCAATTTTTACCCTTTTGCCAATCTAAATATTCTTATAGATTCAACATTTAATTTCCCTTGTGAATATTTCAAAAAAGGGGGCATAATTGATGTTGGCCACCTGTTTCAAACCGAAGGTTCAAAATCTAGTTGTGAAGAACCAATATGGTAGCGGTTCAAGTTCACAACTGGAACTAGAACCGAAGTTTTAAAGTTGTCAAATTTTCAAGTTCACCAAAACTAGAAAATCCCCGGTTCCATCTATATGTGGAACAAAGATCAAAACTGGAACTAGGGTACATGTTTTTTTTAAAAAAATGTATATCAAGGCAAACTTGACAAATTTTGGTATGGGTTACTTGGGCCAATTTTTTTTTTAAAATTCTTAGAATCAAAACAAGAATTAAAATTACGCTTTTGTTTTTTTAGGAAGCAGCCTTGCATGCCAGGCGGAAATGCTACACCTTTGTTAAGTCATGTTAGTCATCCTTATTCAAAGTTTCAAACGAGATCTTAAGACCTAGTCTTAATTGTTTGAAACCTCATTGTTCAAACATGAGTAGTCGATATCTACTAGTGTTGTACTGGTATATATGGTACAACTTGGGTATATAATATTAATATGAATATTAATATTTTTTTTAAAAAACCAATCTCGTATGACCTTAGACAATACCCACCTTATACCAATAATAATATGGTATGAAACATGAAGTAATACCAGGTTTATACCAAGTTCATATTTGCCCTAACACTAGGTTTATACTTGCCATATACTAGGCAAAAAATCACCTTTGGACCTAATTATTGGGTGATGTTACATGTTGTTTAAATACGTGCACAATAACATGGTTGGAAAGGAGCTATGCACAACACAAATTATGCTCTCCAAACATGATGCAATGGTAGTCATTATGAATGTTGCAAAAAAGATTTATCCTAACAAATAATCAAAAAGCAGGTAAAGATTAGACTTCATTTTGGTGGACATGCAAATGCCAAATGTGACACGATATGCCATTTTTATAGATAGAATTCTAGTCAATATCTTGAACTTGAATAGTTGAGTTTTCCTTTTATTTCTAGAGCTTTAGATACTATCTTTCTTCCAATGTTTTATATCGTCTAGTGGTCAAGAAAAATATGCGTTATTTCTATGGACCACAAACAGTAATTTAAAAAGGTTGTGAAACACATAATATTTAAATATTCAATTCAACCGATTTCCTCACCATAACAAAAGGGAAATCCTAAAACTTTATGTAACATGAAAATTAATATGATAGAAGCAACACTAAATTTGTAAGGAGAATCGCAGATAGCAATATTCAGTCCTCTTCTATAGAAGCAACCAATATCCTATGTACCAATAGGAGGTGTAAAAATTGTTGGGTTCATTCAACTTTCTTGCAACCCTTAGATTGTGTGAGTTAAGTAGTATTTCCGACAATGCTAGACAAAGCATAAGCTTAGAAAACTACTTATTATATAAAGGATGGGAGGCACCAACAGTGTGTCTCAAGTCCATTTTCCTTTACCCACGGTGAAATTACAATGATTACACCAATCCATTGGGCCACCTCCTCCCACCAACTTGGGGCCCTTGGACCCCTTGTAGTTTGTTTCATGATTGGACTTGGGATCGGAATCTAGATCCCACTTAACCCTGCTTTGACAATTGACCAAAATAGTCCCACCATGAAAAAAGGGACTAACGTCCCCATGTAAAATGCAAAAATTTGGGAAAGATCCAACTAAATGGAGTTGTAAACAACTTCATGCCAGATCTTTCCATGGGAAATAAAGAAGATTTGGCCAAGATAGTAAAGATCTCAACCGTTGGAAGTGGTTTTTTTTTTGTTTCAAGCCAACCTTGACAAATCTAAGTTTTTGGAGATTTTGACCTAATTACAATTCTCCAATGATGGAAAAAAGTAATGGGCAACTAAAAGACATCCATATGAAATTCCTTTGTAAATCCCTATACCCCTTCAACAAAGATGTTTGCCTACTTGACTGCCACTACCCCCTCATATGATTGCCACTAGGGCCATTTATTTCTTGTTAAATCATACTGGGTAGATTGCATGTATGTAAGGTTGAAATTAATAATAATAAAAAAGAAGGGATGAATAATTGAGGAAAAGAACTAAAAGAAATAAATGAAAAAAAGATCATGAAATAGCAAGAAAAAACCATAAAAGACAATAATATATATATGAGACAAGAAAAATATATAAAAAGAAGAAGGAAGGAAAATGAACCCAAAAAAATAAAATAAATAAAAATAGAGAATAGAAGAAAATATAATCACAAAAAAAGAAAAGAGGAAAAAAAAAAGGGAAAAAAAAAGTAGGAAAATTGGGAGGGAAAAAAAAAACCATAGTATTTAGGGGTGGGTTCTAAGATTCCTGTGGCAGTTTTTCTTGAATTTCTTGTTTAAAATTTTGTCTTTTATAAACCCGCCATCTTTGTGTCCACCCTTCAACTTCAAAAGATTTTTCCCTATGTGGGTATGTGGTTGACAGAAGGCCTTTCAACCTTCTTCCCTCACTTAGCCCCTCCAGCTTTTAAAAAAAATCCACTGTGTGAATAGGTGATTAATGAAAGCCCTCTCAACCTTCCTCCCTCACATACACTTGAATTTTTTTAAAAACAACCGTGTGGTAGGTGATTGATGAAAGCCCTCCCATCCTTCTTACTTACTTACTTACATACAATTTAGCGTCATTAAGTGGGCCAAACAGCACCCGGGCCAGAACCTTCCATCCTCACCTCACCCTCAAAGTTACCAAAAACTTCACAATGTTAGTATGTGTTTGATGGAAGCCCCCAACTCTAAACACCACCTCACCCTCCTAACTTTAGTTTTTTTCCATTATGTGGGTAGGTGACTGATGGAAGCCTTCCCAAACTTCATTACCTCACCCCTTCAACTGTTTTTAAAAAAAATCATTACATCAATAGGTGAATGATGGAACAATTGTAGAAACCCCACCTCACCCTTCCAACTTGATTTTTTTTACACTATGTGGTTAGGTGATTGACAAAAGCCCTCCCAACCCTCTTCACCTAAACCCTCCAACTTTGGGGGAAAAAAAAATTGTCATGTTGATAAATGTTTGACGAATGTTGTTGCCCTAAAGCCCACTTCACCCTTTTAACTGAATGACCAAAGAAAAAAAAACAGCAAGTGATTGATAAAAGCCGTCCCACCTAACCTCCCCTCACCCTTTCCAACTTCTATTTTCTTAAAACCATCCAAGCTTTCATTGGAAGAAAATTTCACCTTCATCAAAATCTTATACACTAAACTCTTCTCTCCAATACCTATATCCATTCACTATTGTACCCTCAATGCTTCATATGGAACCAATAAAAGGAAAGAAGACCCAAAGGGGAAAAAACAAACAAAACAAAAAATGCGAAGGAAAAATAAGGTACACAAAAAAAAAAAAAAAAAAAAAAAAAAAAAAAAAAAAAAAAAAAAAATAAAGCAAAAAAAAAAAAAATAAATAAAAAAAAAATATATTTAAATATTATTTCACATCCCCAAAAACC
>Ga0116227_10007949_pt1 | contig 20341 bp, 18 predicted proteins | sample S1TSphgellanicum_FD_89693 | JGI IMG/M metagenome (GOLD analysis project Ga0116227, IMG submission 89693) | Host-associated microbial communities from peat moss isolated from Minnesota, USA - S1T2_Fb - Sphagnum magellanicum MG | ecosystem: Host-associated > Plants > Peat moss > Unclassified...
AAGCTGACATTCACAGAGCACCTCTTTAAGCTGAAAGTGAAAGAAGAGATGTACAATGATGAGCAGCGGTTGAAATCGACAGTGGTTAGAGTAGATCGCATTGACTGGGTTGCAGAGAGTAAGCTCATGATAGATTCGATTACAAAGCTTAACCGAGGAGAAGCTATTGATGTCCCAATTGGTAGTGGAATCAATGGTGGTAGTACCTATCCATCTGTAACACCTGGATTTGGTGGGTCATTATATGGTACTAGTACTACTAGTGCAGGCATGGAAGGAGGGTTAAGCCGGGATAGTGGATATGGCATGAGTGGTGGTGGATACAGAGATAGTGCTGTTGGCACTGGTGCCAGTGGACATGGAGGGAGTGGTTTTGCTACTGCTGCTGGGGGATATGGGGCACCTTATGCTAGGAATGCAAATGCAAGCAGCTATGGAGGAGGTAGTGTTGGCAGTGGCAGTACTCAGTGCTACCTGTGTAAACAGGAAGGTCACTTTGCAAAAGAATGTCCAAATAACTCTAGTGGAGGTCGAACTGGGTCCACCTATGGTGGCAACAGTGGCTATGGTGGTGCTGGTGGTGGTGGCAGCAGTGGTGGCAGTGTTCAATCAAACAAGTGTTACAAATGTGGGCAAGGTGGCCACTTTGCCAGGGATTGTCCAAGTCAAGGAGGAGGTGGAGGTGGTGGATATGGTGGGAGAGGCTCTGGTGGAGGTAGAGTCCAAGGTGGAGGGGGTGGTTATGAGGGGCAAAGAAATGGGGGCTATGGTGGTGGTTATTGAGTAGGGTTGCCCCCAATGAAGAATGCCCCTGATATGGTGCTAGTTCTTTGTTTTGGAGATCACACTGCCAATAAATGCAATCACAGGGGTTATATCTTATAACACACTGATAGAGATTGAGGTGTAGGAGGCAATGGAAGAGGTGTTGCAGGGGTGTCAGGCAAGTGTGACCAGTGGCACCCACTCAAAACTAGTAGAATTGTTCCTAACTCATTTGTGTCCATATTCAGCAGCTGTCCATTGTGTAGTTGACACAGTTGTAGATCAACAGCTGTACATTTAAACTGTACTTTGCAGGAATTTTTTTCTTTTGGTTAGATTGAATATCAATAGATAAGAAATGGCGTTTCAGAGGTGCTTATTGACAATGCCAAGGGCAGAGCTCAATTTGTGCTTGCAGTTTTCCTGATCGCTGTAACATTCTTCTAGCCATTGTGGCAAATGGAGCAGAGTGTTTAGGTAGAATTTAATGGATGTAGGTTTTTGCTGTCACGATGAACTTCTATACTGGAAAGCTTGTTGTCACATAGGATCTTGCAATAGGACAACAATTGTACTTTATTTGTCAACATTGTTTGCAAAAAGGGTGATGCTCTGACATTTTATGTTATGCCCACACTCGCCATGAAAGTGTTACCTTCAAAGTGTCAATGTCGAGATTTCTCTGCAATCTCAATAATATAGGTGTAGCACCATAGCTTGCACCATGTAATACATTTATGAGCTCTTAATTTTACTCACATGTATATGCTTGGGATACATTCTGGATGTTACAAACTCTGTTGGTCAAGTGTCGTGGAAGAAATGCAACTTGAAATCATGCTAGCAATTGCTGTGTGAGTATAATTATTCTCAATACTTTATGTAGTTCATCAATGAGGTTGTGTTTTGTATTCATTCAAACTTGTATTATGCATCACTCTAGATTATGATTTAAGCTTTAAAGTAAGGAAAATATGTTTGTTTTTAGTGGTATGATCACAAGTATGTATTCACAAGGATGAGGCCAACACGACAAGTTTCCTGACCAGGAAGCTGCAGCTAGGTGGTTGACAGTCTGAAGTTCAATAAGCACGGACACACAAGCTTTTGAAGAATGCAAACAAGGCAATCCCATGTTACAATGACCATTGAATGTTCAAAAGGTGACTTAATATACCTAAGAATGATATAACTAGTTTTATGCCAACTCTTTTTTATGATCTTCAATTTTCCTTGAAGAGCATGAATTTGTAAGAACTAAAGTTGGATTATCAAGCTTACTTTTCATTAACAAAATGTTCATTAAATAGATTTGACAAGGAACCCACTTATTGAAAAAAGTGTGAAGATTGTTTCAACTTCAAACTGTGACAAACTTGACTTCACATACATATACCTTCCAGAGACTCGAGTTCATGGAAAAATTGAAGCAACTCAAATGTTTCTTACACACTAACACAAAGTTACGACTACAATTTTCCACTTAGATAAGTAAGGAATGCTATAATTTTTTAGGTAATGTAAATTGATACAAGACTAGAAACTGAAGACGAAACACTATCAAATCTAAGGAGCAAGATTTGTTCTTCATCTTGGACAAAACCAATGGCTTTCGGTTTCCATTCATTCAAGATTCTATGCACCAACCTAGGCTTTTTCTTGTGTATGGAATAAAATGTTAGCACCATGATCAATGGTTTCTTGAAGAAATGAACAATTCAAAAAGGGTCCTCAACTTAAGTACCTCTAGAAAAAGACTAATAATCCAAATTAATCTTTGAAACATGTTTGCATGAGCTGAAAAGAATGAGACTAAAGTGGGGAATACTAATATTTGGAGTGTGGAACATCACAATCATATTCAAAACCTTTTGGACTTCCAAGAGACTCAAGCCCTTTGTAATATCTTTATAATTCAAAGTCTTGACTTAAAATTTTTGTGCACTTCCAAGATACTAGGAGAGGAGATCAAAATCTTAGATAATAATTGAAGGAAGGCCTTCCATGATGATGAGAGGGAGGTTCAAAATATATGAAAGATCTATCTTATTCATTTTAGAGGAAATTTTGTTTGAATAATTAAATCCATACTTAGAAACAAAAATTTAGAAGGTTCGATTATTATACAACAATAGTTTATGAATGGATTCAAGACATTGACAGCTTACAAAGTTGATCAATTCAAATGCACCAATAGGTTTGTCAAATGGAATTAGTTGTAAACTTGTCTATGTAGGGAATAATTTGTGAAAATCACTCCTTGTATATTTTAAGAATCACATAAGATAAAAGGGCATTTTTAAATATGTTATGAAATAATAATATGTTTTTAAGTTTTTTTTAAATACTATAGGTCTATTTCAAATATGTTCTCATAATGCATTATAGGCACCTTTTATATGTATATATTATTTATTTATTTATTTCAATAAGTTGCACCCTATAATTTCTTGCATGCCATTTGCAATAAAATGGAAGCAATTCCCCTAGGGGAAGGAATGAAATCTTAAAATCATGGGTGCACACTCATTTTATCCTCATGACTAAAACTAGGGTGTAAAACCTTTGGGTTGATCAAGACAAATGACAACCACTCTTATACCACTCATATAACTTACTTTCAATGAATTCATGAAGAACAACTCACATTGAAAAGAATCCATGATAAATTGTTTCAAATGTTCAAAGGGGATTAGATTTGCTTTGACTCACATTGAACACCACAAATGTTATATTGTTTCAACTGTGCAAGGTCCATGTGGGACTAATAATGCTTTGAGCCTCAACCATATTGAAAAGATAAAAATGTGTTTCAAACTTCAACCCATGCTGAAAAGACAAATGGTAGATGGAAAATAGTTTTTTCCCAAAAACTTTAAAGGATAGAATACTTAGGTGGAAAAAAAAATCGGTTCTATCATGAAAGTAAACTTGACAAAACAAACATAGTGGTAGGTAAGTTACTTGATAAAGATTCATAAACAAAAAAGTTTTTTAGATTCTAAACTACTAGCAAAGAAAACTCAAGTTTACATTAATTATAGTAATAAGGTTTGTCAATATGGTAGTGAATATTCAAACCTACACACAAACCACACATTAAATATATAAGGCTACTATAGAGCCAAAGTTATCACAAATGCATTCTCTAGTAGTATGATTTTGCAAAGTATGATCAAATTTTCATTAATTTTTTAAAATATACTATTATAATTAAAGGGACTTAAAACTACAATAGAATGTATTCCATAGCTAAGTAATTAGGTACTACTATAATGTCAAAATAAACTAGCACACATGTGCTCTAATGAAAGGTGCACATGTTTTTCCAAATTCTTATCATTTTTAAAAGAAAAATGCAATACAAACTAATTTTAAATACTATTAAGACCTCCACACCACATTCAAACCTTTCTCACTTGAACTCTCCAATATTTTCAAATTCAAAAATAGCCCTTCAAAAGTAATTTGAGGTGACCTTACATATCTCCTAAAAAAATGGCAACCACATGCATCACAATTATTTAAACATCCTTCCAAATCAACCAAAATCCTAAACATTAAATGATTTACATCACAAATGTAGCATTGCACAACTCAGTAATGGAAATCATGTAAAATTCGTTCATTCATAATTTGTATGTTTCACACACTGATAATGTACATTGAAAACACATTTGATGCACAAATTTGTAGGAAGCTAAGAAATTCATTTGACATTCATTCATTTATAGGTTCATATTTTATTTTTCAACACGTTTATCTATGTGTCAAATGTGTTTCAACATATGACATTTGTGTGTAAAATGTACAAACCTATGAATGAACGAACTTCACACAATTTTCATTATTAATTCATCCCATGTTAAATTTGTGATGTAACTCATTCTTCTAAAACACTAATTAAAATAATGAAAACAACTCAATTCCTTTGGTTAAAACAATAGACTAGGTAATGGGTTTTCAACCATTCCTACTTACTATCAATAATTCAAAATTACCAAATTTCCATAATAAATAATTTAAATAATTTAAAAATTATAATTCTTACATTAACAACATATTGTCACAAATGTCCAAGGGTATCATAAATCTAAAAATGCCTCACCTCACATTTAAAATATTGATAAATTAAATTACTTCAAATGTCCAAAGGGAAATAAGGACTATGAATGTTTTTGCCAAGGTTATCATATGAAACAATTTTAATTGAAAATTATCACACATGCTTACAAAGTAGACCTTTTGTCCTTGACATATGCCATGAGCCTTTGTGTGATTGAAAATTTGTCATGAAGTTTTTTTAACTCCATAATCATGACATTGCCATTTGTATCACTTGCCTCAAATTCAACAACATGTTTGGGCTCCCAATTAATTAACAATAATTGCAAAAACAACATGGGCCCCTTTCAACATCCAAAGATTAAAAGTGAACGTGGTTGACAAACACTTGGCTAAGATAGGTTGCACACATTTTGTCAAGGTCTTATTCACCAATGCAAAAACTTTATTCAACAAAAACTTTCCTAAATGGGAACACCACTATTGGGTGCAAATAGTATGCAAATTTGTGGAACCAAATAGACTTAATAGGCTTTTAAAATAGAAAACCTTTAATCACCAACATGATACTCTCCAAGATCCCCTTGTGCACCCCATGGTCATTTGGGGATGGATTTTGTAAAAGAGAAAAACTTGAAGATAACACTTGGGGTTAAATTCTACCATTTACTAACTAGTTCTTACCCAAGAGGACTTTGGGATGAGAATTTGCCTCTTTTGCATACACTTACATAAACCTTTCAATTATAGCTCCACATGTTTCTTAATGGTTGTTATGCCATTAACTTTGTAGTAGGCCTTTGTAACACCTAGTGCGTAAAGCTAAAATATTTCAATTGATCATGTCATTGTGACAAATTAAGCATTTGAACTCTTATTTAAATCAATAGGTTGGTTATTGTTCACCTCAAGAAGGCCCATATGGGTGAATTTATGTTATGAGGCTTCCAAGCCTTTGCTTGCTTCCTTAAACTTTCCCAAAACACTTCTTGCACAACAATTTCATCACTACCACTATCGACAACATTTTAAAAAGTGTCTTTTATATTTTGCACCTTGGTTCAATATGTCCCCAAATTACTAACCCAACCATTAGCCTAGGCCAAAAATGGTGATGAACAATTTTGGAAATAGAAATTTCGTGCCGCCAATGGGAAGGTTCAACATGCACTCATGATGGGCCCTGGTTTTTTCTTTCTAGGGGGGTTTGGGGGAGTTATTTTTTGTTATTCTTCCTTGTTCAATCTATGCCCCTCCCATTAGCCCAGGCCAAAAATGGTGACCAACAATTTTGGAAATCAAAAATCACTATGAAAAATTGTGTATGTTGAAACCACACCACCCTACAACTAAAATTCAAAAAATAATTCATATATAACTATTATGCAACTATCCCCTTAGAAATATGATGTATTATTAAATAAATGGCCATGTCAAAAAATCAATTAGTTGTATTATAATTGCAGGTGAGTTGAAAATGGGTCTTTTATATGGTAATATACACATCCTACATACATAAATAGTCAACCATGTTTGATTTTTTCAATAGTTACATTGTAGTTGCATGTGGCAACTACTTTAAAACTATTGTAAATGTGTCACTAAAGTAACAACTATGTTACAACTAATGTACAATGTACATACATGTGATAATGCCACATGTTCACATCTCTAACACCCATTATGGGATACATTTGCAACTAGTTTTCGATTATAATTCCCATTGATACAATTAGTATGGCATTAGAACGCCACTACTAAAATATTGTTATTCAATTATGTTATGACTATAATAAAACTACTTATAATTTAATAAGGATACATATTCATCAATTATTTATATCTTCATCGTATGTGTTTCATTTTGAGTGATTTAAAATGTTATGGGAATGTTACTTCAAGTTCTAGAAATCATCTTTGAACTGGAAAGGAAAATGAATATTGAAAAAATAACAAGAAAATAAATAAGCTTTCCAATTTACAAAACACTTTTTTTTCTTTTTTTTTTCCTCTTTGGACCCCCCCTACTTTCAAACCTCATAACTCTCTTATTTCTTATTCATTTTAAACAATTTAAAATGTTATAGGAATGTCACCTAAAGTTTTACAAATTGTATTTAAACTCTAATAACAACATAAGAACATATAAGGAATTTTGTGGGTGTTTGGGAACTAGCCTTTGTAACATTTGACGGTTTGTTTTTTTTGAGTTTTTGACCCCTTTTACTTTGAGGGGCCATAACTTTCTCAAATATATTCCATTTTTTATGATTTTTGGTGCACCAAATGTGCCAATAGAAGGGGTTCAAATTTTGTTTAAATAAAAAAAAACAATGGAACTTTCCCCTTGGATTTGGCCCACCTTGAACGCTTAAATGTTATAGTTACAACTCAATTGCAACTAATGAACAACTAAAAGATTTAATCCATATACTTTGTCTTCAAATCCCATGTTACAAACTATATAGGCTTGTTTTCTTATATTCTCACATTAAAATACACATGTCATTTTGGGATGAACTTAGAAAAGGTTAACCTAAAGGCAAAACACAAAATATAAAATAAAATTTCATGGTTATTCTTTAGTGCACTTAATTTTTTGCTTTCCTACCTACTTACTTACCTAGGTAAATAAATAGGTCTTGCTTTTCTACCTACCTTTGTAAGTAGGTAGGTAATGAGGTCCTAGGTAAATACATAGGTATGTAAATCTTAAGACCTACCAACTTACCTACCTATGGTTATGTACGACCTAATTAACTATTAAAATATTATTTTTATTTTTATTTATTTTTTGATATACAATTAATATGCCATGTGGCAATTTTTCAATTGTGCCATGTGTCATAATTTCAAACCATCATTAACAATCATAATGGACAATGCAAATCAATATTTCAAATAATAATATTTTTTATGTCCAAAAATCTTCATAATGCCACATGTTAGATTTTAATATATGGATGACAATTAATGACATTAGTATGACATCATGGGTGTAGTTATAATGGAGCTACATAATAGTTAAAAATGAATTGTTTTGACTAAGTTGCAATGGAGTTGTAATAAATTGCATTGTATATATGGTGAACCAATTTTGCAATTCATGCAACTTGTTCGAAGTAACACTCATCATGTATAAATACAATGAGTTGCAAGTGTTTTTTGCAACTCAAAAATTGAGTTGCGAAGCTTATTACAAAACACCTTTTTTTCTCATAGTGAATACATGTAACCAATGGGTAGATTAAAGCATGCATTCAAAGTGCTTTAATTTTTTCCTTTAAGTTTTGGGTGGGGGTGGGGGAAGGATTTTTTTCATTTTTCCTTTGTTCCCAACATGTTCCCTTCAAATTCCCAATGGGTTCCCATCAAGTTCCCAATATGTTCCTTAAGTTCCCAATGTGTTTTTCAAGGGTGTTCCCAATAGCACCTCATTTTAATCCCATATGTTTTGGCCAAAGTCCTCCCCTTCTCACCTATATAGGTGGGCCAAAGGGGTAGGCACTCCATTTTTCAATAAAATCTTCTATTTTGGAGGAATCTCCATAGTTTCAAATTTTTCTTGCAATGGGCCGATCAAAATAACTCAATGCAAAAATACAAGAAAAAGGGGTTGGACTTCTAAGGCACCCCCAACTAATTAATATCAATCACACTATATTATATTATTATATCTTGCCAAGCCCACAAAAACACCACACAAGTTATTAGTGATCAGTTTGACTTGCACATTAACACTAACATTTGAAGTTGAAGGTTCCATGAAAGCGACAACAAACAATCATGAAAGAAGAAAGTAAAGAATCTTGAACAAAAGCACAAAGAAAATAAAAACACCCAATGACAACATCAAACAACAAGGTGACAGAGGAAATAGGTGAAAGAAAGTTAGGCCAATTGGGGATAAATGAAATGAGAATTTGGATTACAACAAAAAAATTTTTAATGGCCAAATTTCAACTTGAAAAATATGATTTTGACCTATGCAAAGAATTTTCCATGAAAAATGGCCCAAATTTTCCAAATTACCAAAGATAAAAATCCAAATTGCTATATTTTTATGATAAGGTCCAATAGGTAGCTAAAAATGTAATTAAAGATCTTTTTTTCCCAAAAAAATCTAGTATGTAGCACAATTTGGCTAAATTATTTCCTAAATGATTGTTATTTTTGTTGCATCACAATCTTTTAAAAAATTGTTTCCAACTAACCAAGTTGGAGACTAGTAATTGTGGAATCCAAATTTCAACAAATTATCATAAAGAAAACATGTAAAAGTTGTATAAGATAACTTCAAATAAATGACAAGAAGAAAAACAAGCCACAAGTTAGAACAAAGGTTTCAAGAAAAAGACAATGAAACAACTTTGTTCATTGAAAAACAATTCTCACCTTTGTTTAGGTCAAACTCAATTGCAATTTCCATACATGAATAAAAGTTAAAAGGAAGTCACCAACATAGAAAATCCTCCTTCACAATGTTGTAAAATTGCATCAAGAACAAATCCAAGGAAAAAAGGTGTAGAAATGCACCTATTGACTATTGACTTTCACTTTCTCCATCACATTTAAATGCAACAAATGTGAAAAAACCTACACCACAATTGAATGATTTTCAAAAATGTAACAATTTAGGTTTTGAGCAAACAACCTTCGTTGATTTTTGGGGTCATGGTGGAAGCAAGCCCAAATACAAGGAATTATTTCATGTTGAATTAGAATAAAGGTGGGTATTAGGAATTTGAAATTTGCCAAGGTGGGGTCAAAATGGTTATTTGACAAATTGATTCCTACATGTTATATATTTATATAGTTGATAAAAAAAACTAGCCGAAATTTGGTCGAATCAAATATTTGCCCAACATTTGAATGAACCAACACCCACTAGCATACCATCCACTAAATGTCCATTATGATTTGATTGTGAATATATACCAAGGTGAAACCATATATTAATTCATTTGACTTCCGTAACCCACAATCAAATGTGCAAAATAATTAATTTTAGAGGTAACTTCGACATTCTAAAATTAAAAACATTATCATCAAAACATATTAAAAAAATGTGTAATATTAATATAATTTTTGACATGAAAACATGAAAAACAAAACACTAGTTACAAGTCCTATGGTCCTATCTTTGTGAATGTACCCATTTATCAACCATCTTCATTCCTATGATTAATGACAAGGTCATCAATCGATCAACCTACTTACATGAAGTCCACAATGGGATTGGAGCAAGGCCCACAACAATGCAAGTGATTATTTGATTTTATGAATTTTTTTCTTACCACTTAACATGCAAATCAGAATAGAAAGCCATTAATGTGATGATCTTAATGTTTAACTAAAAGAACTCAAGAATATGACACAAGTTTTCATGTATTATTGTTACATGTTATTGGCAAGTTCTATGTGCCCTATTTCGGCCACAACTCCATTTGTGCAAACTTGTTCAACATGCCATCTTATAAATATCATATGACAAGATGATGGCATGTTTTTTTATTTTGCTTGTAATATCACAACACCTTGTGTTTTGGATGTCAATGTGAAAGGTCGGATTGTGCCTAATGAAGGGAGCTTATCACATGTTCATGTCACTATGAAAAAAATTTCAATTCAGCCTTTGATTGGTTTAAATGAGGTGACGTTGTTATCCATGCATTCGGAAAACAAATTGATTGTTGTCCATTTGCTGAAGGCCATTTGAATTCATGGTTCATTGTCCCTCACCGTAATCAATGATTTCACTAGTTTTCATGAACATATTAGAGATTGAGACATAAGTTTTATTGCATAAATTTTTAGTTAAATCAGCTATTTTGTTCAATTTTTTCAATAAATAATTTTTTTGGTGAATCATCACATCCATGTTCATATGTGTACAAATCAACATACATGTACATGTTTTATTCAATTGGGTTTTTTAGTAAGCTTAATTCCTAACCATATTGTTGTAAATATTTATAAATCAATGTACATGTATATCATTCAAACTTTATGTTAACCTTGTTTTGAAAACATAATATATACATTGCAATTTACCATTTAAAAATATATTTTATATTTACTTGAAGTAGATTTCTTGGAATGTAACCAAAAATATGAATAGTATAAATGAAACACTTTTTACTATCGGACTCCATAGGGTATCAAGCTATCCATACAAAGTTGGGGATTATCTTTTTGATTCAGTTAGTTATTTGAAACAATTATTAATCTCATTAATCGATCTTAAGAGAGTAGTACAATGTCTTTGACATGCTTTAAATATAAACAATCCTAGAGTTTTACACTATTACAATGATGATTTTAGCCAAGACACATTAATGACACTACACCAAATTAGTTCACCTTATGAATACCTTCAAAGAATGGGTTTAAGTGCTTTAGAAGGTGGTCTTTGGGCCGATTTCACAATTTTATTTTGGTTGGCGCAATTTGTGAAGTCCACCATTGAATCATGGTCAACAAGAATAAATAGACCATATATTACCGTTGGAGAAGAATCTGCAAAAATGAATGAAAATTTTATATTGGTATAACATGAAAGGATATATGGCCATTTTGAGCCAGTCATAGACATTTTACATTTTAATCTATCATCAATACACTCATTGTGGAAACATGATCATGAAAACAATAAATCATCATTGCATGAAGATATCAAAACTTGTAGTAATGTATTAAAAAAAGAAAAATACAACATGTCCAAACGTTAAATGTTTTTGAAATGAAAAAAACAATGACATCATCTAGGTTTTGATGGACATTTGAAGAGAACAAAAACTTACAACAAATCCTCAATGATCATAAAAAATTGGATTTGAAAAAAATTGTTAAATTATTTTGTGATATCCCTCCCTATTTAATGTAACCGTTTAAGAAGTACATAGACATGCTCAATATATGCACAAAAAGCTTGTGTACCCCCTTGAACACCATTCTCACAAAGTTATTTATCAAAAAAATCATAACCATTGTTCTAATAATTTTTCACAATTTGAATTTTGTCATATGCAAGAAAACATTGATGCCACACAACATGAATTTTCTTTCATAAATCCATTGGGTTATAATGATAACCCAACCCAATTAGTAATGTGAAATATTCATTTTTTAAGTGGACAAAAATGCATGATAAGATACTTACATCCATGCTTGTGACCCATAAATATGTTGCATTGAAGTCAAAATTTTCCCAATTGTACAACACATTAATCGTCATTTAAGATATTTAAAAAATAAAGTGTATGATAACATCCATGGCAAAAAAAATTCTAACCACACCAAAAAAAATTTGGATATTTGTGAAACTTTGAAAGGTGTAGTCCTACTAACATGTACCAAAAGTAGTCATAACCATTGCTTAATTTTTTGAATTTTGCATTGTAAAATAATAATAATAAATAAATAAAATCATTTTTTATAAAAAAATTATTGTGAATACATTATGTACATGTCATAAAAATTTGGAATCAATCTAATGAGTGAAATATATATATAAGGACTTTTAACCTCTTGTAACCACTACTTAAAGTAGTTTTGACATTAAAAGAAAATTTTGAAAATAATTTTTAATGACATATTTTTTGATATTTTTAAATATACACCTTAACATAATAATATATATTTTAAATTTTTTTTAAAAATCTTGAAAGATGTATTTAAAATATTCCAAAAAGATTATAGGAATAAAATAATGGTTTAAGGGGGCACGTGTGGCTCCTAATAGAGTGGTTGGACCTTGAACATAAAATCTTCACATAGGTTTAATGCAATTTACCATTACCACCTATAAACTATAAATTAAATAATAGTTTGCATTGCAATAAACATGATGTATTGTCCATCAATTCAAAAATTGTTGATAATATGATGATAGGTGATTCAATGTTCGTTGAAATGTTCCAACAAAAACTAAATGATGTTCCAATTTCACCTTGCATGTCTTGTCATTGATTTTTTGGTTCAAAAAATAAGCCATTCATCTTATGAGAACAATGTATATGAACTATTTACCATATATATCTTCTTTATTTAATGTAAACCTAGAAAATATCACTAGTTTAATGATTTGCAGCAATTGCAAAAGATACTTAAATGGAAAAGATCTTCCAAAAATTTTGGTATCCACAATTTTTTTTAATACTCATATTCCATTTATAGCAATATTTTTTGAATTAGAAGAAAGACTTGTTGTTCCAAAACAAGTATTTGCACAAATTTATCAAGTTCAAGGATATGGGCAATTCAAAATGCATGGGAGTGCGATCAATGTTCCTTGAAACCAAAATATAATTCAATTAATTTTACCACAATTGCTTGACAATGAAGTAACAATTGGTTTAATTATCAAAAGAAAGAGTTTTAATATAGATCCCCTTACACATCTAGTAACATTTGGCCAAATCAAGTTATTTATGCATTAAAAGATCTTCTTAAAACTCTTTTATATGAAGATGTTAACATATCAATACGACCATTATGGTTAAACATGTTTAATTTATCAAAATAACAAAAAGACAATAACTTTCGTAACAATATGGATTATAATACAACATTGCCATGCCAAACAAATAATTTTAAAGAAGTCTTCGATGATGTTACAACAAATAGTTTGAACCAAAACTTTTTAACATCAAATCAAATTGATGATGAAATCCTCTCAATAACACCAAGCCAAGACTATAAACCTCTTGGCCTTTTTCATGATCAACATGGTGAAGAATTCAATTATCCAACTTTGTTTTTTGGAAACCATCATGTTCAATGTATCCCATCACACTACACATATCAAGAGATTACCAAATGGGAATTGATGCATAAGGATCACAAATTTGCTAGACATATTCCAAACTTATTTTTTAAGGTGGTTAAAATTTTATACAAGCAATACGTACAAACATCATGTTGGATATGGATCCACAAAGGGAAACTTCATGGTCATGATTTCACTGCTGAACAAGTAACAAAAAAACCAATTTTAAATAAATTTTTATGATCAAACATTGGTTATCATGACTTATTTCAATTACTATCTTCACCAAACTATTTATAAAACTTAAGAACACATGTATTTGCCATGATATGACAAATAGGTCCACCAACTTTTTTTGGTGACTTTTACAAGTGTTGAAAGTAGGTGGAAACCATTACTACAAGCCTTATATCATCCTAACAAAGGTTTCATTGGTGTCGTTGATGACTTCAACAAATTTGACTCAAAGGATATAACACATTTAGTGAGAGTTGACTTTGTAGCTTGTGCATGATATTACAACCACCAAATGGCTGCATTTAGAGATTTATGTAAAAAAGACTCATTAATATTTGGTGTTGTATAAGACTTTTATTATATAACAAAATTCCAAAACAAGGGAAGTGAACATGACCACGATATGTTATGGATTCAAAATGCACCAATTTATGGTGTACATGATAACCATGAAATTGTAACTTTTGTTTACAAATATATATCATATGATGTATGTTTATTTCCAAAAGACCTGCAAGACTCACAAACACATTGCACAAATGCACATGTTGAAAAAAAACATCAAGTTGTGTGTCATTTCCATTATCATCTTCCACCTTTGCCTTATACAAAAATTTTGGAACCTTTTGATCAATCATTTACACGTGAAGAAATCACAAAAGATCTTACCAAAAATTGCCAAGAAAATTTCACAACATTATCAAAACTTGAAATGAATAATCCAATGTCTTTCAATCAATTTTTAGATAAATTAAATATTTATTTCACAACATATATAGAAGCATTAAAAAATCATAAAAAAATGCCCACATTATTTTTTTCTTAAAAATGTAAAAGATGTTCAAACAAATGTTTTTGGCATAAAAGTTGGCCCACTTTGGGGTGCAAAAACTGATGTGAAATTCATTTTGGACTTTTATGTAATAGCTAATTATTACACGTCATATGTTACAAAGGTAGATAAAACAATCACAAAAGAATTTTGAACCATTATTGATTATTGCCAACATGAAAACACATATGCAATAGGTAGAATAAATAAAATTAAGTGTTGCATTCTTGAATGCACAATAGATGTCTACACAACTTGTAGTTTACATAGTGTTTTCTATTCCTTTGTACCATTGATCACACAAATGTCTTTTCATAAACACATCCCCACATCTAAATGAACATTTATATTGAAATCAAATAAACAACTACAAAACCTCCCTCTTGAATCTAATTAAAGACATTAAATTGCTTTCAATCATTAACAAGCACATGAGTCGTACATCATCATATATAAATTTGTCTTTGAGTGAATTTGCTACATATTATTCTTTTGCAAACAAAAAAAAAAGAAAACATCATAAACCTCAAATTATTCATTTTGTTCATTATAACAAACATAAAGACTCATAAAATAACTATCAATAACAACTTTTGCTCTTTATCCATTTATAAACTCATAAGATTTTCAACTAAATGGTGATCCCACACAACATTGTTCATAAAATTATTATTGATAACAACTTTGGTTCTTTCATCCATTTATAGACTCAAAAGATTTTCAATTAAATTGTCATCGCACATGGCATTCTGCATATATGACCCATGAAAAAACAATCATACAAACAAGATTAATGTTGATATATCAATTTCCAAATTTGAAAAAAACTTAAACAAATGGTCTTGCTTAGAAACTAAAACTCATGATTTAGTTTGTGTCACAATGAAAACATATGGATAGACAAATTTCTTTTTATATAGGATCAAACAACATCAACACCAATTACAAATAATTACAATGTTGAAGCTTATGATATAACACTAGACACACATATTCAACCACAAACAATTTTATCTACTATTCCAAACACCTTTGAAATAAATAATGATATTGTTATAAATAAAGGAATTTTATTTTCTTGTTCAAAAACTAAATTTAGATCAATGAGAAATCTTTGATGATTGCATATAACTTAAAAGGACACAACCTAATAAACCAATTCATTGTGCTTGACATGTGGAGCTAGTATTGGCAAAACATTTACATTACTCTTCATTATACAAGGCTTATTGTGTCATTACAACAAACAATTACATGTTGATCCACTGAAACAAAAAGCACTATTCAAAGCTTACACTAGTCAAACAACCTTCAACATAGATGGCACCACAATCCATTCAACATTAAATATTCCTTTAAATTGCAAACATTTACCATCTTTGACATTTGAACGTTTAGATATTTTATCAAAAACATATAGTGACTTCAATTTATTGGTCCTTGATGAAATATCCTTCATTGGTAATAAAATGTTTTATTTTATAGATTATAAACTTAGAGCCATTAAAAAAACATACCACCATTTTTTTGGTAATTAAGATGTCATTATTACTGGCGACTTGCATCAAGTACCTCTAGTTTGTGACTCTTGGGTCTTTAAACCAAAACAAAATTCCCCAAATTCTTTAGTAGAAAACTTTTGGTTTAATCAAATTCGATGCTATGAATTGCATCAAGTTATGTGACAAATAGATGAATAATTTGTGAACATTTCAAATAGATTTCATACTTCCACACACATTGAAAATGATATATCCATCCTTAATGCAATATGTTTTAAAATGCCCCAAAATGACTTCCAATTCCCCTACTTATATTACACAAATAAAACCACAAACATATAACATACAAGTGGACGAAAATATGTTTTTAATGCAAAAGATCATCATCATGATGCATGACCTTTGCACTTTAAACTACAAGAAGATCCCAACCATATTGTAGGTTTACATTGGCAAATACATCTGAAATTGGGAATGTTTATTGAACTATGTGTTGGAAACTATGCCACACATGATGGACTTTTCAATAGTGTTAATGGTATATTTACATTTGTAACATCATTCCCCAATAATGAATCTTTTATACGGATTCAATTTTTAAACTTAAAAGTAGGTATTAATACATGAGCTAAAAATCGACATTTATATTCAGCAAAACTTGAACACACTTGGACACCTATCCAATCCATCTCCAAAGAAATCCAAATGGGTGCTAATTCAAGCAATTTGATCCCTCGTAACACAATTTCTTGTACAACTTGATGTTGTTTGCACAATTCATAGATTACAAGGTCTCACATTAGATTATGTGGCATTAGACCCAATTGGAACAACACATCATGGTGCTTACATATATAGTATTATCTAAAATTCATACCAAAAAAAACCTATATTTATTGGCTCCCTTGCAAAACAATAATTTCAAGGTCAATTTTTATGTAATGAAAGAAATGCAATAGCTTTGCACAAAAGTTGTATGGAAATTAACAATAACAAGGTTATCACTATTTTGTAAAACACATACCATAATCCAATTATTAAACAATAGGTCTCTGCCACTTCATGCTACTGATATTGACAATGATCACAACCTAAAATCATCTCATATTATATGTTTCAACAAAACAAGACCAAAGTTCAAAATTTTTGACATCGTCCACTCCCTACCACATACAAAAAACTATCAATCACTTATGGTGCATGGTAATATGGGTACCATGTTATTCTACAATAAACATATGAATTTGTATTCAACAAATACCAATGTTTACCTAGGTTTAGAAATAATTACAACAACTTTCAACAACCAATGTCAATGCACAATTCCTATTATTGCTATATACAAAACCCCTACATTACCATTAACATATTTTTCCAATGCCCTAAAACAAACCATGCTCACTCTTCCCCCAAAATTGTCTAACTGTTGTCTTAAGAGAATTCAATGTGAATATGATTAATAACAAAAAATAAAGATACACAAAATTTAACCCAATTCATGTCACAATACAAAATGGTACTTCAATTTCAACAAAGCACTACAATTTATGGTTCACAACTTGATCATGTTTGGCGTAATGCTATTAATTCCCAATGTCTTTCAGGAACAACAAAAGCCTATTGGTCATATCACAAACCTATCTACTTTGCATACAAATTGCTAGCCCATGTCACCAATTTCACTTTACATTAGCTAACAAAACCTTTTTTTTTTAAAACTAGTTTTACCAACTATGGTCAATACTATGCCAATTAGTCCAAATCATAGACTAAATGAACCATCAAGTCTACATTACTGCTTTCACCATGATAAAGCCACAAAATGTTACAAACATATAGGGCAGAGCCCTTTTGTGACAAGCCGCTTGTTATTAGTGTAATCAAAAGTGATTCTAAATGTAAAGTTGTAAGTGAATGAGGCATAAGTGGTTGGGGTCCCCCTCCCAAATCTCCAATTCTGTACCCTAGGGCCAATTTCCAAATTGAAAAAAAATGAATAATGATCTATTTTGAAAAAGAAAATCCTTTTTTCAAATTTAATAATAATAACAATAATATTATTATTATTTCCATGATTACTATGATATTGTCACACAAGTAGTGAAATTATTCAGAGTGTAACCTATGGTAATTATGATGATTTTCAATATGTCAACTTCATATTTTCACACAAAAATGTTTCATTATTTATGAGGATTATTTATGATGAAATTGACATTAGGTAGTGGCTTGCCTCAACTCATTGTCACCACGTTAGGTGCTTGAAACCAAGCAATTCCTCCCATTGAAGAACTTCCCATTCCAGGTCCAAATTGTTAGGAACCAAATTGGACCGATTTTGTGCTAATTTGATGTCCTTTAAATTCTCCCTTTTTCATAATACCTTTGTACATTTTTTGAATCAGGGGTGTGTTTATTCGCCTTGCTTACCAAGGCAAGGATATTGTGTTTAGATTCATTACAGAGTATAGTAGCTTACGGGATTTTGGCCTCTAGGTAATAGTCTATTTTGATAGGAGGATTTTTGAAAGATGATATTTTGGCTTGTGTTGAAGCTTGAAATTAGTTATAGAGTTATAATATCCTGAAGGATTTTGGTTTCTTTTAGAGGAATTTTTGAAGGTTATATTTTTGCATGGTGAAATATTTGAGTTTCCTAATTCTTCTTTTGCCTTAAGACCCTTTGTAATGTAAATGGCAAGGCCACAGTGTGACACAACCCTTGTTAATAAAATTTTGCAGGGAGTTGATGGATTTGGATTCATTTGAAGCAAATTGAATCCTTGAGTTGGACCCAGCCTTGGACCCCAGCTTGTAATCCAATTGATTTTTCCTCCAAAATGGTGCCATGTAAGTTTAGCCTCCATTTGCCACTTTTTGGTCTTGGACCCTCGTCTTTAGACCCACTTTAGATTGGGAGGGGTTTAGGGTACAAATTCTTAGGAACCAATTTGGACTCATTTGAAGCAAATTGAATCCTTGAGTTCTACCCCACCTTTGAACTTAGCTTGCATCTTGATTCTCCAAATCATGAGCTCTTGTTTTGATGATTTTTTATTTTTTTGGGGTCCAAACCAATCAATTTCCCTCCCAAAATGGTGCCATGTAGATTTAACCTTGATTTGCCACTTTTTGGTCTTGGACTCTCATCTAAAGGCCATGGGTCCAATTTATGACTCTTTGCCAATAGGATTGCTCTATTTCATTGGACCCGGGTACTTCAACCCTCATCCAAAGTGGTCCTTATTAACCAGTTTCGGTGTCTTATTCAGGTACTTAACCATGGACAACAACACTTGGAAACAGCCCTGGTAGAACTTGTTGTCAGCAGACCTAATGACATCTCAGCCCACTGGGCATGCTCCATGGTACAAAAATACAAAGAAGAAAAAAGAAGGGTTGGTGAAGAAGGGTTGGCAAATGTGACAAGAAAAAATATGGAGGACTAGGATTTTGACTCTTACAATGATGGAAAGAGCACCAAATTTTCTAGTGTAATTGGAGAGCACCTTACAGAGCCTTTTTATTAATTAATTAATTAATTCCTTCTGCTGTTCATGTGGCATTTCAAAAAATGGAAGGCTTGTTGCAGTGGGTGTTTCATTATTTCATTTAAAAAAATACCTGGCTTTTTTCTTTTTCTTTTTCTTTTTTTCCACCATGGTACCCACCATGTATGAGAATTTTTTTTAAACAAAAGAAATAAAAATTTGATGCAAGTGGTTTACTCTCGGTAAAGCTAGCGCACACCCTTGACATCTGGCTGATGTTGTGACAAGTGCACAAGGAAGAAGAAGACGTAGCATGTTGTCATCCACAATAAAGCTTGTGCCATATAGCTTCCCCAAATTAGGACGGACGTGTTTGCCATGTTGCCCTACTTTCCAGATGACAAATGGATTGAGCATTCTTTGCCAAAATGATGATTTACTAGGTGTCAACTCTTTGGTGCCACCAAACGAAGGTTCATAAAACCTTTTTCAATGTAAAATATTCCCTTGCGTATACACTTTCGTTCAATGAGAGGTGGTTTCACGGAGAGCTTCATAAAATGCCTTACACCACTAATTAAAGTAAACCAAACAAACATGTTGTGGCATCACATCATGTTACCACCCTCATCTACACCTTTTACTTATTTGGAGAATGCCCCCCCCCCCCCCCCCCCCC
>Ga0116227_10007951_pt1 | contig 20334 bp, 18 predicted proteins | sample S1TSphgellanicum_FD_89693 | JGI IMG/M metagenome (GOLD analysis project Ga0116227, IMG submission 89693) | Host-associated microbial communities from peat moss isolated from Minnesota, USA - S1T2_Fb - Sphagnum magellanicum MG | ecosystem: Host-associated > Plants > Peat moss > Unclassified...
GATAGGGGTTATGTGATGAGCTGAATGGTCTGTCACAATTTTGTTATGGATTGATTTGTTGTACAATTACAACCCAAAGTAAGACCTTCAGCAGGATGTGCAAACTAGGATATTGTAAGAATGGAGGTCCTTTATACCAAGGTCTCCCAATGGGTGCCAGCTTCAGCCATAAAGCAATAGCCCTTGTTGCAAGAGGGCACAACAGTGCCTTGTCCTCTGCCATGAAAAAAGAAAGACCAAAACCAGAACCCATTTACATAATAAATGAGGGGCTCCTCTCAAGCTTCAAAGAGCTCACCAAAAAATGATAATAATAAGAAGGAAAAGAGGAGGGGATTGGGGTGAACCAGCCTATTGAAAAAAAATTAGGGGCAGCAGCCTGGATTTGTTGGGCAGAAGTTTTGGCAGACCAGAAAAAACTTCATGCATTAGAGAGATATAAAATAAAATTGAGCAGCTCGAAACCCATTTGCCCAATCCACAGGGTGAAGTGGACTTGGCAATTCAACATGCCATATGTGCCATTATTGAATGTCAAATTGTCATTTTAATGTAATATGTCACAATAAATAATATCACATATTACAGATATCGTAAAGTCACCCTGTCTTCACCTTGTCTTTGGGCCTCCTTTCACCCCCTAACCCCTCTTTTAGTGGTATCCGTAAAGTAAGGAAATTTTATTAAATCTCAATATGGAATGCTGAAACGCAGTACGAAATGCTGAATCTCAGCATTTAATACACAAGTTTCGAGAGAAATTGAAGTAGCTGTACAGGTAGGAGCGGTAGGAGCAGTGAAAATCCATGTAGGCCTAGCGGCAGTGGAGGCGCTCAAGATAAAAGAAAGACAGGGTGAAACTCAAGAGCCATCAAAATTGATGGTTTTGTAAATTGCAAGTTTTTTTTTTAATCTCACCCTGTGTATACCCTTGTGCTGTCTTTTCCTGACTTTACGGATATCTCTATTGTACATAATAATTACACTTTTTTCTTTCAATTTCATGAGGTAAGTGGACGAGCCATCTTCCATAAGAGGACTTAGCCAAATCTGGCTACAGGTCCGAGAAACAAGTAGAATTCTTTATGTACTGGCAACTTGCAAGGACCTAAAGTCTAAATATGGTGAACTCACATTTTTCTCCTGGAAATGTGACAAATTTGGGGATGTTTCCACAGAAATTCTTTGCAGAAGTAGCAGGCCTTTTTTCCACCAAGTCACAAAAATTTGCCCAGAAAAAAGAAAATGATTATAATGGATGAAAGCACAAAGTTTACCTCATACATGTCATTAGCCACAAATTTGTGTAAGAAAAATCACATTTTCTTATTGTGTTTGGCAAAGTGAACTTGAAAACATGAAAGGTGAACTTGGAAAAATGCCCCAGCAAAAGGGATTCCATATGCTGGATCTACAAGTCTATTGTGACGATGTAGTCAGAGTTTGAAATCGCACATGGGAGTGACATGGTGCTATACAATGATGCCTAATATGAATGCGAGGATGATCAAGAGAGGGTCACAAACATTGCCCCAACAAGTCATGGAACCTTAATGTTTCCCCAAGGTAAGGTAGTGTTGGTTTGCTTGAATGGCATGAAAATATTGTCCAAATTAGTATTCTATTTGTGGTTTTTACAAAAAAATTAAATCAAAGGGGGCCACTAGTGGTTGTAGTGGGTGGCATGGCCACTAGAGGGTGTAATGGATAATGGATGACATTAATAAGTTGGACAAATTTGATGATGGAGTTTATTCACTCAACATTAATGGAATCAAGTAGATGGATGATTCTAAACTTATGATATTTAAATAAATCATACAATTTCAGTTTATAAAAGGATGAAAATGACAAGTTGGAGAAAACTATGACACAAAACAAACTTTCCAAATGAAATTGATAAGATGAAAAATTATATTAACTGGGTGATTCAGTTAACCATTGCAAGCTTGGTAAATGGGGAAATTTGCGTTTCAAGTCAGGTCATCGAATTCCTGAACCTTGATTATCAAGGCATGTTGTGAACCACATTGGATTCAATTTGTTGCTCCTATTTAATGTTTGACAATTTTGTCCTATATTTTTTCCTTTGTATGGTCTTCATCCTTTCTTCTTGGTTGCACCTTGTATTTTCAACAAACACATAATATTCATCTTGTGAAATGGACATTTTACAAATATTTTTATTGTGATTTTAAAAATTTATATGAGGGTTTTAAAGTTTCATTTACAAGTGTTTTGAATGGCACTAATTGAAAAGGTCAACCATGTGTCAACACCACAACAATAGCCATTACTTATCATTTCAATTGCAAATTGCATATCATTATAGTCAAGACTTGTTTTCAATTGCTCTCAATTGGTGGATGAAACCCATATGTTAATTGGGCATGACATCATCCCAAAATTTAGTTATCATTTTGATTAAGTTGCAACTATGTAAATTGAACATTTGATCAATGGTTTCATGACACATGACACATTCACAATGTTGACACATGGCACATTCACAATGTTGACACATGGCACATTCACAAAATTTTACGTCAACAAATAATTAAATGACATGTGGCACACCCACATCCATAAAATAAGCCATGTGGTGCTTGAACATTGGCCACCTAACTTAAACATAGGTTAGGTCTAGACCTAGAAAACTAAGTTAAGCTTAAATATAAGCCATGTAATTTAAGCTTAAACTAGGACTAGACCTAAACACCTATGTTAGGCCTAGACTAAGACCACATGGCACTTAAAAAATGAAATCCTATTTGATTCAGTTTAGCTTTTAGGGTTGAGCCTTTTTAATTAGTTCATCCCAAATGGCTACTACATTTTCATGATTATTGTTTTTTTCTAACAATTTTAATCCATGCCTTTATATAATTTGGATTCTTAAAATGGAACCCAAACAATATGGGATAAACATTTAGTCGTATTCTAATAACAACCTAATTACAACTCAACTGGTTGTAATTTAATTACAATCAAATTACAAACTCATATAAACTTAATTACACCTAGACCTAATTTAATAGTCTACCTAGCCTAGGTTTAGTTACATTAATTATTTGTAATGATTATTCATCAACCATTTTTAATTGTATAGTTATATAAACTTTAACTAATATAATAAATATTAAGTAAGAAAAAATATTTTTCTAAGTATAATAATTTTTAAATAATAATAATTTTTACAATGACACAATAATTTAATAAGTATCCTTAATAACTATTCTAATCATTATTATTATTTAATAAATAAATAAATCTGGGTAATAAATTAAAATTAAAAAATCGAAGTAATAACCAACATTAAAATAAACATTAAAATTCCAAAAAATATTAATTATGTATCATTACTTGATATGTTGTAAACAAAAATTGAATTTACACATAAATAATATATTATGCTTGTATTGAACATACACATTATTAAGTTTACTTGCATTTCAAAATTAAAACTTATTTTCAAATTAAAATATAATATTTATGTGGACAAAATAATTCAACATACAAAACCATTCATTTATACAAGAAAACATTTACATGTACCTTAATAATAATGAATTTTTATCATATTTTAAATATGTATTAAAACATCATATGTATTAAAATGAATAAACATCAAAGTTCTAAAAAAATCTTAATATATGGATCATTACTTAATTTGTTGTAAACTAACATTTGATTTACATAGAAATACAAAATTATATATATTGAACACAAATTATTACAAATATATATTTCAAAAGAAAATTTGAAATTTTAGTTTTAATATTTTTATGCACAATTTTTTTTTGCATCATACATAATATTCATTTACACAAATAGATTTTAAACGTAGTTTAATTTTTAATGAATTTTAAAAAATTAAGGTATCATATGTATTAAAATGAATAAAAAATAGAATTCCAAAAAATCATTATTTATGTATCATTACTTGATATGTTGTAAATAGAAATTTGATCCACATAAAAATGATAAAGTATATGTATTGAACATACAATGTCTTACAAACTTATATTTGAAAATTTCCATAAATTTTATTTTAAAATTAAAGTTGACTATTTATATGCCCAAAAAATAACCATTCATTTATAAAAGTAAAATTGACTTGTAATATTATTATTATTATTTCAAATAAATATTAAAATATTATATGTATAAAATTGAAATCACCTATTAGTTGTCTAGCTTAGTTGAGAAAGATAGTCAAAATAAAATTGCAAAACAAGATTACATTTCATCCATCTTCTAAAACATTTTATGATTCATATATGTGTGTTGATGGTGTCACCAAAATAGTTGAACATTAGTTAATGTTTTGACTTTATGCCAACTAGAGAAACTTAAATGTCAAAAACATTTCAAAAGTGGCCCCTTAGTTGAAACATGTTTCACATTATTTATCAACATAGTTGGGCATTCAACTTGGAGACATTGTTGATGTTGAGAATATTCGACAAATGACCACTGAGTTGAAAAATGCTTTCAACTATATATACCAATATAGTAAATGAGTAAACTTAATTAATAATTGGCATAATTTTAGTTTTAAAAAATTTTAATCCCAATTGCAACATAGTTGCAAATTACATGAAGTTGAAAATTTTTTGGTTCAAAAGTAGGCATTTTTTGCTAATGATGATTATTGATGCCAAAATTGATATATTCATATCCGATTTGGATATGGACCGTCATTTTAGGGTTAGGGTTTAATTCAAATGATGCAATGATGCAACGATCAATTTTCAAGCTTCAGGGTTTAGGATTTAAGACTAAAAATTGAGGTTGTACAATGGCAATGTTGTCAAAGTTGTTTTGGCAGCATGAAGTTTGAAAACATTGAATGCAAAATGTAAAGAATGAACATGAATGTGTGTGGTTTTACAATCTAGCTTGAGCAATCCAATGTTCATTTATATGTTTTGAAAGATAAAGAGTTTTGCTTTGAATCGTCAATGAGGAGTAGCATTTTCTAGACCTTTTGAAAAGTTCAAGTAACAAGAAGTTTTGAACATTTTTGTTCAAGTGCTTTGTGCAAGCTTTTCAAAGTGCATTCAAAAAATTCAACATGCCTTGACAAGTAGGTGTGGTTTCTTTCCCTTTGTTTTCATTTCCATGTCCATTCACAAATTTTTGGACCTCTTTTTTTTTGGCAATTTGTCTAAATTCACAAATTGAGCTTTCATGGCAAACTTTTTGCTTGTTTTTTTTCTTCTTGTGTTTATTTTCTAGTCATTTGCAGGTCTTTCAAGAATGTTAAAGTGTTAGCTTTTGGTTTTGTTTTTCCAATGTTTGATTTCTTTCTTCTTGGGTTTGCTCTTTGGTTGTTTATAGGTTTTTCAAGAATGTCATGCCTCCAATGCTTGTTTTCTTTCTTCATGTGTTTTCTTTTCAGTTGTTTGCAGGTTTTTCAAGAACATAAAACTTCCAATGCTAATTTTTTCTTTTTGCATTTGCTCTTTAGTCATTTGCAAGTTTTTCAAGAGCACTAAGCCTTTAGTGCTCATTTTCTTTCTCCTTATGTTTGTTATCTAGTCATTGTAGGCTTTTCAAAAGTGTTGAGCCTCCCATGTTGGTTTTCTTTATTTCAGTGTTTACTCTTTAAGTGTCTAAAGGTTTTTCAAGAGCATTAAGGCTCTAGTGTTTGTTTTCTTTCGGGATGCATTTGTTCTTTGGTAGTTTGCAAGTTTTTCAAAAGTGTCAAGCTTTTAATGCTCATTTTTTTCCTTTCTATGTTTATTTTTTGGTTGTTAGTAAATCTCTCAAGAATGCCAAAGTTACCTTGTTAATTATTGGTTTTTGTTCTTCAATTGTTTAATGAACTTTTAAGCCTCATCTAAATGCTGCAAACATCCAATGTTGCAATTCATTTTTGTAATTGGAAATGGTCCTCAATAAAATGAACTCCCATGAAAACTCATATTGATGTTGCACATGCTCATTTGCTTACAAAAAAAAAGTGAAAACTAATTAATATTGTTGCAACAAAATATTTTGACATAAATCACAACCAACAACTAGGAGAAAAAAAGGGTTGCATCGTTTGAGTTCGCAATCACAACATTTTTTTTGGCTTAAGAAATCCTTACAAGCATGGTGATGAAAAACAACAACCATTTTTGGAAGATTTGGTCCTTTACATTTGCAAAGGATACAAACCTTTGTCAACATTTGAAAACATATGGTTGCAGATATTAGTTTTTCACCAATGTCCTTATGTCAATTTTCCTTTTCATTCAAATCTTGTGGAACATGTGTTGCTTGAAATGGTCTAGAAGACCATGGATTTGCATGTCTTGTATAGTCTTGAAAATATAACCACAATTTTTCCACACTTTGATTTTTGGACGTCCATAGGTGGGGTAGACCTTTTGCATTAGTGATTAATTATTTGGGTGAAACCTTGATCCCATGGCATGCTATTGTAGGATTGTTTGAAGTTCAAAAAACTAATGGAAATAAATGTATGACTTTGCAACTCCAAGGTTTGTTGGAAAAAATTGGATTAATCCATTGTGTGCTTGCCTTTGTGAAAGATGACAGTGGAAATTTGCCATGGCTACGACATTGTAATCTATTATTGATTGTAAGCTTCTAAAGATTTTGCAAGTGTATGAAGGTACTTGTTTTGGGCATGTCATGTCTAAAGCTTGCTAATACACAACAAGTGATGATAAGGTTTCTACAAGACTGCTTTGGTGAGTGTGAAAGGTCCTTAGGTTGGATTGTAGAAAACGATTAAATGGACATATAAATTGGGGAAAGGGAAGAAAGAGTGGGAGAGGGCATGCATAGATAATGGATAAGGTAAGCAAAGTAATCATGTTTGGAAAAACTTTGGAGTTCAAAGCAACATTTTTGTTATGTTATGGCAAACAAAAAAATTGAGTTTGAAGGCCAAATGTGGGCCATTGTTGAAGTTATCATGACATGTTTGAATCTAGTGGTGTTTGCATGTGTGCTGAATCAATTCAAAGGTCATTGGTTGTTGTCTAATGCCTTAATGACAATAATCATGTTGGATTCCCATTACAAATCCTTGTAGGTTGTTGAAAATTATGCGGGGTATGGGAATGTAATCCACCTTGCATCTAAGTATGATATTAAAGAAGTCATCCCACTTTTGATGATAACTTTTGAAAGGTTAAACCCTTTTATCCAAGCACAGGTGGTTGTTTCAGTCAATGGACTTCTTGTTGAGGAAGATGAAACCAACATTCCATGGAAGAATCTTCACGGGCATTGGTTACTAAAGAATTGCTTTAGTTTGGAGGTGGCTATACCTGCACCTATGTGTGCAAATCCATTTGCATGGTTGAAGACCCATGAGGGTCAATTTTTGAATGTTGGTGTTTTTGTGAAACAAGTTTTTGGGATTTTGAGGTTTCAAATTGAAATTGAAAGAGTGTTAAACCTAATGGGTGTTTTGACAACTTTGAGGTGTTGTCATTTACAAGTCCGAAATTTGAACTGGATTATCATTATCATCAACAATTGGCGTGATGACTCGCACCTGCATTGCACATTCTATTTGGATTTGAAAGACTATTTAAAGGTTAAAATCAATTTAGCTAATGAGTTGATTAAGAAGTTGAGTACTTCAAGGAGCTACAAGTTGATGAAGATTAATTAATTCACCTAAACCCTAAATCAAAAAAAAAATCTCTTTTTATTTTTCTCGTCCAACTAATGAGGAGACCCTTATTTTTCTATTTGATGTGACATGTTTTGTGATTTATGAATTGGTTTTTGGAGTTCAACAAGTTGCTAGAGGTTTTTGGTTTCTTGGGCTTTTATTTTGTTAGGTTGGGGTGATTTTTTTTTTTGCAAGCAACTTGTGCTATATTGGGCAGAGTTTTGTAAAGTAAAAAACTGGAGTTCGATTCCCTTGCAAGCTACTTCATGTTTTTTGTTTGTTTTGTTTGCACATGAACTAACATGTTCAACTTGTTGATTATAATCACTATATACATACTTATAGGTTACTATGATTTTGAAAACCAACAAATGCATAACCTGAAATTTTTTAAAAAATTGGTTGAATATCTAGATCATATCCTTATATTAATAAAAGTTATTTCATTTTGTCATATTCATATCCTCTGAATAGGTTTAAAATCCTACAAGTGGTCAACACTGGTCTAAACGACTAAACACATTGGGACTGTTGTATAGGTACTTGTTACAATTTAGTGTCTTTTGTTAATGATATTGTTTATGCCAAAGATTTCAGAAATTCAATGTCGAAACTCAAATTTTTAAAATATATTAATTATTTGACAGACAGTTGCCAAATCCATTGAAGGACTTTGGTAATAAAACCAGTGCTGTTTTTTTAATTTAAACTACAAACCAATCAAATCCCCATGACAAAAAAAAGTGCAACTCCATGCAGCATGCTGTAATGGCCGGTAAAAGTTCTATTTGGGGAGAGGGAAGGGGGTAAAGCCCTAGGTTTAGGGCATTACCAAAATAAGAACCCCCTTGGCTCTTGGGGAGTTACCCTACACAAAATGCCTGGGGAGTTCTTATTTCAGTAATGCCCTGCTCCTGGTGCTTTATAAGGTTACCTCCAAATACACTGCAAAATTTCTGGTAGGACATTATGATTAAATAAAGCTCGATTTCAGGGGGAAGGGCTATTTGATGTTTAGTGTCATGCAATGTAACCATAAAGGCCAGAGATTAGGAAGAAAAGAGTGATTTCAATGAAACCCCCTTTTTTCCAGCGGCCATCATAGCATGGAAATGAAGCAAGCAAAAGTAGCCAAAATAAGGCCTGCTTTACACTAGGAGTTAGGGCCAAAAAAATCTTGGGGCCAACTTTGCGCATTTTTGGGTTGCAAATTGGCCCCAAGTTACTAATAAATGCTAGAACATTGACGTGATCTTGGTTCTCACTGCATATTGTGTTTTAATGTACTTCTAAAGACTTGGATGATTTGGTTTTTGTCAAAATGATCATGATTTTCAATCTTGAATTTGGAACCTAGATTGTTCTCATATGACAATCAATGGGGGGGATTAGGAGCTATTCTTTCTAGCCGAGAAGAAACATGTAATTCATTTTTTAAAATGGCTAATGTACTTTCTTTACTTTGCATGTATTTATAATTTTTGGGTTTTTGCTATGTGAATGTAGCTTAGTCTCTTTGAGGGTTTTTGTATTGCAAATATAATTTTCAAAATTTTTGCAAAGTCGTCATTATTCGCTCATTTAAGTTGCATTTGGTGTTGTTTATAATTTTGTAGAAGAACATGATGGAGATGTTTATTAATTCTTCAAAGGACATCAAAACCAAATATTTCTCAATCAGCCAATTTGGAAAGAATCTCATTAATGTCCTTATTGAGAGATAAAATTTACACCCTGAAGACATAAACACATCGAATAACTTATGAAATCGCAAAAAAAACTTGTGCAATTTTAAATTTTATCTTGTGCAAATCATGAATGAAAACCTAACATATGTATGTTTCATGCACGTGCTTTAAATGACATCATAAAAGTTGAATTAGGAATACAAAATACTAGACTTTGCCCATTTCTTACTTGGGTTTTTTTCCCCTTCAATTTTGTGATGTCAGAAAATTGGTAAAAGTTTCCCCAAAAAACAAAAAAACTAGCAAATTTAGTTGAATTTACACTCGATAAACACATTTATCCCAAAAGTTTCCCAAGGTTCTTGTCCAAAAAACTACAAAAATTGGTTGAAAAAACATTTGCTCACTAACCCTACAAAAATTGTTGTAATTTTGTGATGTAGCGAAGATTGTCACTTTGCTGCATCACAAAATTGGTGGAGAAAAACACAGAATTGGAGACTGCTGGTTCATGTGTAAAATTCACATGTCCAAACCAATGTCGACCAGTTATACATCAGAAACCAGTTCTTATACTTTTGAGCATCACAGTTATATATCAGAACCGGCTCTTTGATTTTTGAGAATCATAATTATACATCTTAAAGAGCCAGCCTGAAAACTGTTGGTTATTATGTGCCATTTTGATCTAATAACTGCCCAACACTGGTTTCATTAGATGGATATCATAGACAACTCACATTAAGGATAGAATGATCAGATGAACACACAATACAAACCCCACTTTCAAAATCTTCAAATAACTCCGTTTATTATTATCCATTTGAAACCCTAGATCGAGAGTCTCCAAGGTCCAGCCCAAACAGCTTTAAAATCACTATATTATAACAGGATTGCTATGAGTAGGTGACAGTATTGCATGCACCTTTCAAAAATGATGTATTGCGAAAACCTTGTTGCAACCATCCCAATTGTTGCCCGTGGAGTTTCTCTCCACAACAGCTTCACACCTGTGCCCATCATCATCCTCAGAGACAAATTTGCCTTAGTGAAGGTTCAATGGTCACCATACGGAAAACAACACCACCCTTGCAATTACAAGCCCACATCGTTGCAGGCAGATTTGAGGTTTTATCTGACGATGAATGAATCATGAGAGACCTTACATCAGGAACCCTCATGGTACCATGTTTGCTTTGCAATCAAACATGATTACACAGAGAGTTTGGTCAATGATTTCAACAATTACTGGAAGTCTAAGTGTGCAGGGAATTCTAAATCCAAGAGAATTGAATAGAATTGCTGCATCATTTTGCTGGTTATTTAGTAAACATAGGTACATATGAAATCTAACGGGATTATTCAATTCGCAGATAATGTGCACACTGCAATGCTTGGATCCAGAAATATTTTGGGGAAATAGCTGGGCTGAAACTCATGATCCGTTACAGACTCCATTACAGACCCCATTTTCCAGGTGTTTGAATATGTATGAATGCCCATTTTGGCCCTCCAGAATTTTGCGTACTTCTTTTGCAAGCTCACTCAGTTCATCATCCACACAACCTGGATCAAAATCAATGGACCAATCCCATTACATTACTGGAATGGCCTGATGATCTAGAAATCAGAATGTGGGACTTACCTTCTACGCTCAGGACATCCTTGCCCCTTGTTCGATTTACCAAAAACTCACTGGGAAGCTTGACACAAACTTACATCTCATGAGACAAATTGCGAAAGAAAATAGACCTAACCAGTGGTCAGGACAAAACTTTACCAATTTCACCAAGAGCCTCTTCTAGCCGAAAGAGGTACTCATAATTTGGGCCAGCAGGACCTACTGCCTTGGCAATTTGGCTGCAGCAAACCACACAAATAATAGTGAGTGCATAATATCAATCATCTGTAGAGATGAGATGGTACACATGGAGGACTCAAGTTTTGGACAGGTAGCTCTTGATTAACTGAATCTTTGCAGACAAAAAAGAAAGAAACAAAGCCATCTACAGAAAACTGCCTATGCAAAGGGCACTTTTAAGAGTTTGGTCCCTTGGCTACTCAGAGAAAAAGCACATATCCTTCATCTGCAAATAAAGGAAGCAGTTTTTACCTTGCCATGTCCTCCAAAGGTGCAGGTCCCAGATAAAACCTGTTCTTCATTCTGTTTTGTGATCCAATATACCTGCAGGAAAATTTTACATTGACTCAGCTCCAAGCAATTAATCAGCCAAAAGACATTTTCACACATTCCACAGGACAGTGATTCCTCAATACATCAACAGTAGGGAGTATGGGATCTTTCTAACATGTAGAACTATTTGACCTTTTAACATATGGAAACTGAGAAAATTGCTGCAGTAACATTTCCTGGGGTCACCGTACAGCAACTGACAGCTCCAAAAGTGACATTTGAAGGGGTCTATGGGTTCCAGTGAAAAGATAGGAGTCCAGAATGTAGTTGTCACATTGGGGTCAAACTGCAATGTGACCTAGAAAACAAAACTGTTTTAGTGAATTATGTAGATGCATTATTACATGCTATCATCTAGGAACTGTCAGATTCCTAACAATTTAACAGATCTGATGACCTTCTTTATAATCTTCTTCAGAGTGATCTCTTCCCATCATTCACACACATTCTAACACTTGCTGGGGTCACTTTCAAAGGGGCTTTGCTGCAGACTCTAGTTCTAAACTCCACACTAAAAAGGTGCATTACACTAGACCAGATTGGGCACTGACTAAGTCCATGGTGTAATGAAACTCACACAAGAACATTTTTTATTGCTGGTGTAACTGAACTCTCCACCTGTGTCAGAAAAGGTCAAGGATGTCATTAGAATGGATTCCCCAAACAAAATGAGATAACCATTGAGAGACCATGCAATATTTTTGTAAAACAACACCATCAATAGTCATATGGTGATTGAAAAGAAAGATGCCACAGAAGCTGAATCTATACTGCAGCCCACTTTAGAGGTGGTTGCTACCAACCCCAGAATGCCACAACACATTCTGCTCAGATCCAAAGGACAGTTTCCAGCAGACGTATAGCAATGCTGGTCATCTGGAAACAAAGAGTGTCTGCTGCATTCCAGTACATTCTATGGACTTCTGTTCCCACACATTAGCCAATGAGAGGGAGGGGTGGTTCCCTACTTACTGTGAAGAAGTCAAGATATGCTCTTACATCGTATTCCCTCTCCCTGAGATCCAGATACTGTACCAAGCAGCACACAAGAAGCATTAGAATAACTACAAGAGTTGACTTTTTGCAGATTGGAAGGCCCCTACATGCCCAACAGAAGTGACAAAAGATGATGAAAGAAGCAGAATTTACATTCTCAAAGATTAATTAAGGACCTCCACAGTGAAGGAGAACGAAGTCAAGAACAAGAGAAGTTGGGTCTTACAGACAAAACTAGACTCTCCTCATCATGTCCAGATATGCGATATGCAACACCCCACTGTCATCCAGCAGCTCAGCAAAACATCTGTCAGTGATGTCTGTTAATTGATCAATGCTACTGCTGAAGGTAGATAATTGGCAGTATGCTCCAGAGCAAAATAGAACCCACAATTGACTTCAGATGAGATCTTTCTATGCACATGATTGACAGCAGAACCCCTGTAACAGTACTGCCAGTGGAGGTTAGAATTTCCCTTTTGAACAAAGGTTCATGTATCAACACTCTAAAAACTTGAGGGGCTGATGAATGCACTTAGAACTTACTGTGATTACTCCTTCCTTTGGCTCAAGAGTGACAGTCCGCCCTGGGTACTCCTTTGTCCCTCGATGATCTGTGCTAGCTGTGCATGCCCCATAATACAAGATGCACATGTGAGTCTGTGACAGCTGCAAACATCTTGCAGGTGTTGTGCCTTCACCTAGGCTAGGAAACATTGTAGTACCAAGGCGTGATCATGGCCACTTAGTGTATCCTGCTTCTTCAAGCCATCTAGTGGAAAGGCATCTGTACCATAATCAAGGATAAGCCACAAATTGGAACAGTACAAGCTGGTGGAGTTCCAGGGTCTCTTGCAACATCAACTACAGTTCAGGCCTTCACACAAATGACCTGCACCGCACTTTGTTCACTTCACATTGGTGAAGGCCTTGGCAAACTCAAACTAAACTCAGATGGCCATCATCTAGACTTCTAATTTGAGAGACAAGACTGACTTATTTCCAAGCTCTTGCAAAAGGACAGATCCAGGTCCATATCAACACACAGACAAACTAGACTTCTGCACAGACCCCATGAGAATTTCCGCTTGAATTCCTGAACTAGTTCTGACTAATCTTTCATGTCAGCAGTAGTACTACTCCAACCTTGAAAAGTAATGATGGCTTTGGATCAACTTCTCTATTCTTCATGATTTTTGAAAATACAATTGGTCCTCTGTGACTGGAATACCTAAGCACTAAAGCTATTGTGCTACCTGGAATATGCAATTTCACGATTCTTGAAGCTTTACAGTTTGTGCAAATCAAGCTCTGCGCACTCAACAGGAATGCATGTAAATATAGGTTCTTTGCAAATAAACTGCTCTATGATTTCTGTGCAAGTGCCACCTGGTAATAAACCAAATTTCTTTTGCCCAGAACCAAGAGGTCAGAAAGTATTACCTTGGTAGAAGACACGTCGATAACCCTTGACATAGCCTATTATTCTCTCATCATACTCAAAGCCTGCTTTCCACACAAGAGAGCCATATCCAAACACCCAGAGCACCATATTCCTTGTATTGTCTGCAAACCTGCAAATATGTCTCAGTATTATTGTAACATGTAAATCCAAATGCAGACCAACTCATGTGCAATTCGATGTGAACTAAAAACCTCCAGTAATGATGAATAAGGTTGCAGAAGTCATCGTGAAATGATGGGTGGTGTATCTCTGGAGTTGCCAAGCAATTAGGACACACAAATCTGCTAGTTCCAATAATGTTCAGATAACCTCATCCTATGAAATTTCTGGCCAGGTTTTTTGTCACTTTTCCTACTTTTGTCTTTTCTCTACAGCACCCTGATCTTAAATGTTTCACCTGATGCTCTCATATACACTCCTCTCTTGCAGGCTCCCTCTTTGTGGATGTTATGGAGCACAACTTGCAAGAGAACTCTGACTTAAAAAGTTGAATCCAGGACACATGAGCCAATACAATGAGTTTGGATGGTCAACAGTACTTGCACAGTTCTTCCAGGTCAGTGTTGTGACCCACCAAAAAAAAATCCCTGTCCCCCCAAACTCTTGAGTGACCAACAGAAAGCTTGAGCTGACGAGGTATCAATCAATCTGCTTCTTTCCCCTCCCTGTGAAGAAGACTGCACGGGTGGGAATGTGTTGAGAAAGAAGAGCCAATGTAAAACCATTAGCGAAAACCTCCCATGATCCCAGAAAAAAGAAATACAGGCTTCCTCAAGCATGCATGGGCATCACCTGTCAGAGCAAACATCCTGAACAAAATTTAGTTGTCTAAAGAAGAATCAAGCACATTTCATTTCAGAGAAAGCATCAAGGGGCTTTTTGGCTTTCCCTCCCCAAGTACAGGTTGTATTTGTGAGAATTCTGGCTCTGTAATGAACACAACCTCCCACCACATATGTAGCTCAAAGAAAGACATCACAATGTCACATAGAAGAGACATTCTGTCAGCAATGAGTCAAAAGGGAATGCATGAGCACTGCTCAACTCTGAGTTCCTTTTAAAGGACTTTGGAATACATTTTAGAACAGGAATGGACAAAAGAAAGAGGAAGAGTAGAGCATACACAAGCATCTCCTCTTACTGTGAAGTCCTCATTAGCATTCAACTGCAAGGCGAAATCCCTTGGTTCTCCTCCGCCTCCTCCTGACCAAAAACTTCAGCAGGCAGTAATTCTCAAGTTGCTCATGTGGCCTTGCAAATCTGAATGGCAGAGGAGGAGCACTTCAGATCCCCAGGCTTGAAATCCTGCTGAAACACAATCACAACAGAATGAAGAAAGAAAAAAAAGAAAACAAGAACAACATTGCCGTTAGGAATCGTAATGCGATGAGAAAAAACAGAAGATGAAGAAGAAAAAGATGGCGGGGGAATTTTTTTTCAACAAACCCACTTACATGAAGACAACAAGTCGTCACAAGTCACAACCTTAGAGAGCGCAACGCAGAAACAAAATCAAAGCATAAGGAAGAAGAAAACAAGAGGAGTGACATTGCCGTTAGGAAATAGTAATGTGATGAGAAAAAGCAGAAGACGAAGAAGAAGAAGAAGAAGAAGAAGAATATGATTTTTTTTGCAACAACCTCAAGTCGTCACAAAAACCTTAGAGAGCGCAACGCAGAAACACAATCAACACATAGTAATAAGGAAGAAGGAAAAGAAGAAAACAAGAGCAACATTACGGTAAAGAATATTTATGTGCTGAGAAAAAAATAGAAGATGAAGAAAAAGAAGAAGAATATGATGATGAGGATTGGTGACAGGGAAGAATTTTGTTTCAACAAACTCAAATTGTCAAAACCTTAGAGACTGCAACGCAGCAACACAATCAATACATAATAAGGAAGAAGAAAAAGAAGAAAACGAGTGGCAACATTACGGTAAACAATAGTCATGTGATGAGAAAATATAGAAGATGAAGAGAAGGAAAAGAAAGAAGATGATGATGAGATGATGGCGGGGGAAAGTGTTTTTTGTTTTTTTCAACAAGCAAACAAACTTACTTACTTGCAACAGCTTCTTCATTTCTGAGCGCAGCAGCAGCAGAATTCTCGTTTTTCAGATCGATCGTTCGTGGAAAGTGATACGTTTGGCTTGCGTCTTCCGTGTCGCTAATTGGAGACTTGACGACAACCGCAGCAGCAGCAACGAGAAATGCGTGATCGATGGCGCACGGCAGACGAGATTGCAAACATAAGCCACAAAAAGACAGTCACACGGACACCGCACTCTCCACGCACCACCGCCACAAGCAATGCTGCAACAGCAACAGCCGCGACGACGACGAGGAGAGGAGAAAATGCCCCCCGGGGCAGCGGCCCTACAAACCGGCCTCTATTTGCAGGCGCGCGCGTAGGGGGGCCGCTCTTGAGTCCTTACACCAGTTGATTTTTTAATTCTTTTTGTGGCGAATTCTCACCCTTTTGAGAAAAATATTTTGAAGAAAGAATATTCTGTCGTAATTTCCCCCTTTTTTGGAAAATAAATTCGCCAAAAAAAAATCCAATTGTTTTTGGGCAAAATTCGTCAAAATTGCTTACAGCATGCAAGGGTGCTTAAGGTTTTTTTTTACTTCCATATCGCCAAATTTGGCTAAATATATTTATCAACCATCAGCACTTGAGCAACATCACAGAATTGAAAAGAAAAAAAAAACACTGCATGCTTTACACCCCCAAAAAATTACAGCATTTTTACTATATTTCTGTTAAATAAATAATTATATTTTTTATATTTTTAAAAAGTCAAGAAAAATATTTTGGAGTGGAAATTTGTAAAGCATATAATATAAAACACGAATACTAATATTGAATATTGGTTCGAATAAATCAGCATTTTTTTGGGTGAAACCTCGCCAAATAGCAATTTCTTTCTCCCCGACGGGCAAAACATTAGTGTTTTTAAGGTTTTCTAAGTTGCCAAATTATTTCGAAAAAATTCTAATTATTTTTTAAGAATCACCAAATTTTATCCTAAATTCCATCAAGTAGCCAAAAATAGAGAAGGATGCCAGATTTTTTATTTATTTATAACTTTCATGATTTTTTATTGCCAAATCTGGCTAAATTGTCTTATGGATGATCACCACTTCAGCAAAATGACAAATTTGAAAAAAAAAATAATAATAATAATAATAATAATAACTGGAGCTCCTATAAATGGAGTTAAATGTTGGTGGAGTGGAATTCTTTACAAATTTATTCTAGAGTCCCTTGCTAGCTAAGATTGAAGGCAAAGGGACTTAGGCTACCACTCTCAAATCCTTAATCTTTAGACCCTAGTTAAGGGCCTTGGGGATTTAAGGCCTCTCAAGTCTAAAGCTCTTTTGAAGTTCTCTCTAGATTATAGATTTCTATATTTATTTATTTATGTAGTTAGTTAGTTATAATTTTATTTTTAATTTTAGAGACCTCGATGTAATTTTTTTTGGAATTTGGAATTAATAAGTGTGCAATTTGACAAGTGTCCATTTCATAAATGGAAATGTGTTGGATGAAAAGGAGTGTTTTGCATTAAAAGGCATATAAAACAACAAAGAAAGAGATTTTTTTTTTTTTTTTTAAACGAGCTAATGCATACACAAACAAGAAAGGTGTATAAATAGAGTAAAAATTGAGGGTTGGTGTTCTTTTTAAGTGTTCCAATCCTCCAAATTTAGGGGGACCCCTTGGAATGAATGGAATATGATATGGTTGTCTCTTGATATGGATGCCACAATGTTGTACAACCCCAATTGGAGGATTTTACCCAAAAAAATTATTTATTTTAATTAATTAATTAATGAAATTTCCCATTTTGTCTCACTTGTCATATTTTCAAAATGTTAGGAAAATGAAAGAAATCATTTTCCTTTTGTTAGAATAAGTTACAAAGGAATAGTGGTTGATATGTAAAATGCAAAATGATAGTTTTCAAAAAAAAAAAAATGTGCCTATTATCCCCCACACTTAGACTCAAGGTTAAATTCTTTTTCATATTTGTGATGTAGTTGAACTCGTGATCATCCGTAATATAGTTTAGCCAAATTTGGCTATAAAAAGGATATGAAAGTTCAAAAATGTTTAAGATCCCCTCCACATTCTTGGCTACATGCAAGAACCCCATAGAGAAATGTGGTGATATTTTCAAAAAAAAATCTGTACAAATTTGGTGATTAGAGCATCCAAAAAAACACATTTATTTAGCCATTTTCAAAAATAGTAATATCCAATGCACTAAATTTAGCCAGAAAAAAATAAAGGCCAACTAGATTTAAACCTATTGCCCTTTTGGATGTACCCTTATCACATTCATTTCCAATTCACCTAATTTTGTGAATTCATTCATAACATCCTAAGGGTTCATAAGGGCCATTGGGATGTCTCAAAGACATGTGAATATTTAGTTCATGTCATTTCCCTTACACAAAACATGTCCCCAATGTTAAAAGAGGAGGTGCAAACTAATTAATGTCTTGATTTCATATAATGTTCATTTTTGGTTAAGTAATGTGAAGGGAAAAGAATTGTTTTGCAAAAATAGGTTTTCAAAACTTTGGGTTTCAATTTTGTAATGAATAACACAAGAGAAAACATGATCTTTATCTTGCACACATTTTTGAACAAAAAAAATAAAATGATAGGATAGATATATAGAAGACGATACATTCAAAAAATGAATTATCTCATTAATATCCATGAAAATAAATGCTCAAATTTTGTGGGTAATTATTTTCCCTCAAATAGGTATGCAACCTCCATTTGAAGCTCACAAGATTTATTAACCATATGACAATTTATTAAATTTTAATCCTTTAATACCATGTCTTTCAAAACGTGTTTTTAGCAACAACTTGCTTAACCTAATTCCGAGATGTGTTGCATATGACACAAAACCCTATGTTCAATTGGGGTGTGGTCCAATAGTGGAGAGATGGAGAACGTGGTGACTAACTATACGCATGTGCGGTAACATATATACACATCAGCTTGAGCTCTTTGTAATTTGTGTACTAAGTTGTCATTGCTCCTTTGCATATATCAAAGCCATGCACACACATGCAAGGATGTGGGTGGGTGGGTGAGTGAGTTGGTGGGTGGGTGTGGATAGAAAGGTTTGTTGCACACAATGTGCCTACCCAATGGTTGAATAAGACATAGTCCGTCATTTGCACCTTCTCCCAATCCCAAATATAAGATCCTCACACTAGAGAATTTGGCTTAACCGTGGGTTAATAAGGTCATTAGTTTAGTTCGCTTAACTATATAAGGTTAGGAGTAACATTGAACCTATTTTGGATTCTTTCTTGGATTGCCAAAAAAAATTCAAAGATGTATATATATATATACATACAAAGATGCATGATTGAAGTGGATAGATCCCATAAAAAGAACCAATAGTGAACTTTGAAGCAAGCAAAATTCAACGAATCAAGTCATTGAATGTGAACCACCCAAATCCTTGATAGTACATGGATTAAAAGGGGAAAAAAATCTATCTATGAAGGAAGGTAGTTTGTTTTGTTTTGTAGGTATGAGATCCATCGAAGGGGGATCCTTGAGATTGTGTTCTTGGTGTTTTTGGAAAGCTCTTGAGGAGGAGGAGGAGGAGGAGGAGGGGGTGCATGGGCTTGGTTCCATGATATGTTTGGACTTGCTGTGCAAAAGTTCTTGAATATTGAATGATTTCTTCACTGAGAATTGAATTAAATTAAATTGTAGCTGAAAATTTTTGGAGGAATTGGAATGTGACTTTGGATGGAGTTTTTGGGAAGATCTTGATGAGCAGGATTTAATGGAGTTTATTTGGTAAAATTTGGATTCAAAATGTGGGAGATATTGATTTTTAAAAATGATTTCTGCTGCTAAAAATTCAAATAAATTCCCCAAAAAAACCAGGTTTTGGAAGGAAAAATCAGTTGTTGAGGAGGACGTGGTAACACTTGGGCCAACGGGCACAGACCACACGAGTGAAAATAAACCGAGATTGAATAAACTTTATTCAATCTCGACAACACACCCCAAGTTGATAAAATAATGATGGGCATCATATCTTCAATAGTCAAGGTTCCGGTAAAGAGCATAGCCCCTTTTTTGTGGTGAATCCTTGGTGGTGATCAAAAGTGTTACCTAGTACCAAATTTTCAACTCAAGGCAACCACCCAAATTGCATCTCGGCTTGGTGCTCTACTTACCTTTGTTGTTATTGTTGGATTTGGAAGGGGGGGTACTCAACAAAAAAAACAAAAAAAAAAAAAAAAAAAAAAAAAAACAAAAAAAAAAAAAAAAAAAAAAAAAAAAAAAAAAGAGCA
>Ga0116227_10007952_pt1 | contig 20333 bp, 20 predicted proteins | sample S1TSphgellanicum_FD_89693 | JGI IMG/M metagenome (GOLD analysis project Ga0116227, IMG submission 89693) | Host-associated microbial communities from peat moss isolated from Minnesota, USA - S1T2_Fb - Sphagnum magellanicum MG | ecosystem: Host-associated > Plants > Peat moss > Unclassified...
CAGTACCAGGTGTGGTAGCCGTTACCATGGTCGATGTCGATACGGTTCCCGTAGCCGCCGTCGTATTCCGCCGACACGACCGTGCCCGCCGCCGCCGCCCGCACGGGGTCGCCGTAATCGGCCGCCAAATCGACGCCCTGGTGAAACTCGGGCCAGGGATCGATGCGCCAGCCGTAAGGCGAGCGAATCCCGACGTCGCCCGCCGGGTTGAGCGACGGAATCGCCGCAAGCACGCTAGCACGGGCCAGATCCGCGAGCCGATGGACGTTGAGGACCCGCATCGCGAGGCTGCGCAGCCGGTCGCCGTCGGCGCGCACCCGGCGCGAATCTTCCCGTAGCCGGTCGACTCGGGCGGCTACCGCCGCAAAGGCGCCGGTCGGCCGGTACGACTGCCGCCCGCCCGCGGCGGCCCCGGACGCCGCGCGCTTCCCCGCGCCCGCGCCGTTGCCGAACATTTTGCGGATTTCGTCGTTCTGCTTTTCGAGGTCGCGCAGCTCGCTGTCGAGTTCGGCGGCTTGGGCGTCGATCTTCTGCAGGCGGTCGCTTTGGTCCACAGTTAGCGAGCGCAATTCACCGACACGCATTTCCGCGTGGTGAATGGTCCACACGTAGTAGCCGCTCGCGGAGCCGAGGATCACCGCGAAGGCGATTGCGAGTATGGCGATGTGCCGTCGCGAAAATTCGAGCCGCCACACCCGGTAGCCGACCGGCGGAACGATCTTGATGAGGTAGCGCTTCTTGAACACGTTCACACGGCCACGCCCGAGCGCGCCGCGGCGATCGCACTGTGTTCTTCCGTCGAGGCATCCTGGAGCGGTACGAACTTGCGAACCGCTTTACCGAACGTCCGCGTCTCCTCCCGTGAGTAGATGCTCGTCAAAAGAACTCCGTCCCCCACCTCGTTGAGGAGGGCGAGCGTATAGGAAAGATCCGATCCAACATCGCTGAACGAATTGTAGCGGACGAATCCGACCCGGTGCACGTCGGTTCTGACCCGCCGTTCGATTTCTTCGAGCCGTTCGTCGACGCGCTGCCCGGCGCTCGCGACGGAGGTGCGCAGGAGCGCGACCGAGGCCCCTTCGCCGCGGCTCTCGCGGTCGATCGCGCCGCCGAGGCGGATGGAACGCAGTTGCGGACCGACTACGGTATAGTGATACAGTCCGATCGAGACCACGGCGACGCCGAAACAAAGACCGGCCAACGCGCTGATGGGCATGATTACGCTAGTATCCTTGTCGAGCGACCGATACCTTGAGCGCTCCGGCTCGGGCGGGCGCGGAGCCGTACCGGGAGCCAGGTGGTTCGCGGCACACGCCAGGGCCTACGTACCGTTGCTACCTTCCGGTCCTGGCGGGGTTGGCAGGTTGACGTTGCGCGAAGCCCAGCCCCCGGCAAGGCGATGGCTAGTATATCATAGGGGTCGAGCCCCCGCTCGCAGCCGAGCGCCCGGCACTAGAGCGCATCGGCCGAGCCGACGAGACCGAAGGCTGCGGAGAGCGCGCCGAATCCAACTGCGAGCAGGATCGCGCCGACCACGGCGCACGCCGCGAGCCCGCCGGCTTTCGCCCGAGCGACGCCCATGACCGTCGCGAGCCCCGCCTGCAAGAGGTAAATCTCGTACGCAAGTGCGAGCAGTTGAACGAATCCGAACGCCGGTGCGAGCACGAAAATTCCGGCGAGCCAAACCGGCGTATACGCGAACGTGGCGACCCGAAATGCGTCGGCCACATTTCGTCGCGCGCCGAAGACCGGCGCTAAGAGCGCGACGATTACGGCCACGAGAAACAGGCCGGCGATAACCAGGACGAACGAGAACGCCGCTTGGGCGAACGCCTCACCGATCGACGAACGATAGACGACGTTGCCGATTCGAACGCCGACGAGCCGTCGCGCCAAGAAGGTCGCAACCGGGCCGACCAGCGCGAGCGGCAGGGCGTAGCCGGCCACGAGCCGTCCGAGCGAAATCGGTTCCGCTGCGATCGCTCGCCACGTTGCGAACGGTTGCACGACGATCGAAGCGGCATAGCGCAGCGGCGCTCTCACGAGCGATAGATTCGCCGCCGCCGCCGTCGCGGGCCTTGCAAGCAAGAGCGGCGCTCAACCGCGTCGCGTAAGGTTCAGTCCTTTAGTGAGGGAACGGGGTGAATGTCGCCGGACCTTGCGGCGGGTAGGTGGCGCCGGGCGGCGGATAGGTCGCTCCGGGCGGCGGATACGTCGCTCCCCCCGGCGGCGGATACGTCGCATACGGCTGGCCCGGCGCTTGCGGATAACCGGCGGGCGTCGGGGTGACGAACGGATTGTTCCCCGGCGTCGGATAACTCGAGGGAACCGGCGCCGGAGTCGACGGCAGATCGTCGCCGTAGAGCACGATATCGTAACCCGTCCCCTTCTTCAGGGTTATCGGCGTCGTCAGCGCGGAGGCGACGACGTTATCATCGAGCGAGGCCGCCGTATCCGCGGCGACCAGTTGCTCCTTGTGCTTCTTGGCCGACGTGAAGATGGCGATCGTGAAGCCGCGCGCGGGGATCTGTTCTTCCGCGGGAATCGTGAAGCGCGCCGAGGCCAACCCGTACAGTGACACGTCCATCGCGGGCGAGACGTAGCCGCTGACGATGGGGTGCCGCTTGTTATAGGTGACCACGTTGCCCGTCGGTACGGGCGTCGGCGCGTCGGGTTCGTAGTCCGGATAGATCACAAGCTTCGTATCGATCTTCCCCGGACTGGGCGTCGGGCTCGGGGCCGTCCGCTTCGCGACGCCCGAGGCAGTCGGCGACGGAGCCGGGGCGGCACTCGCCGTCGCCGGACCGCCGCCGGCGGCCGGGGCGCCCGGCGAAACCGCCGCGCTCGGAGACGCGGCAGGCGCCGCGGCCTGCGCCACCACGACCACCCGGGCGGTTTTCTGCAGTGAAGCGTGGGGCGGCCCGGTCTTGCCCGGCTGCGGCGACGCGCTTCCAAGCGGGCTCGGCGCGGCGCTCGGCTCCGGCGACGTCACGTTGAGCACGAGCGAAAAACCGCCGACGGTCGGCAAGGGAATCGTCTGGATTCCAGGCGTGGCGAAAACGGCGCCTTCGGTGACTTTCTGCCGGCTCGTCGACGTCGTGCTCGCCCCGGGCCCGCCGGGCTGCTGATACCCCGGCGCGCCCGGAGCGGCGGGCAAACCGCCGCCGACGCTTCCGGAACCGAGGTTCCCCGAACAAGCGGCGAGGGCCGCGGCCACCAAGGCGACGGCGAGCGAACCGAACCGGCGGTCCAACGAAAAACGCATCGCGGTCGGCTTCGCCGGGGCTCGCGGCGTTCCATCGCCCGGGTCGGCCGTAGACGTTCGCCGTAATGCGATTTTCATGAACGTTGCGACCGCCCTTTGGCTCGCCCTCTGCGCCTTCGGATTCACTCTCTCCGTAAAGAGCATCTCGGTGCTCCGGCGGCGCTCCGCCCGCACGGTCGCCGGCTGGGTCGCGACCGCGGCGTATTTCCTCATCGCGGGCGCCGACGCCGTGCGCGGCCGGCCGGCGCCCGCCCACCTCGATTACGTCGCGCTCGTGCTGCTCACGGCCGCCTTCGTCGCCGCAGGCATCGGCGACGAACCGCAAGCCGAGCCGTGGTGGTGGCCCTCGGCCGCGGGCCCGACCGGCGCCGAACGGCGCGCGCGCGGGCGCTAAGGGGCCGCAGGAGCCGGGCCGCCGCGCCGCAAGTTACGATGCATGGCCGACGTCGACATCACGATCCGCCCGAGCGGACCTTATCTCGTTCGAGGCAACATCTCGTTGCACGACGCCGACGGCAATCACTTCGATCTCAGCGGGAAGGACGTCGTCGCGCTCTGCCGTTGCGGCGCCTCGACGACGAAGCCGTTCTGCGACGGCACCCACTCGAAGATCGGCTTTCAGGCGGCGAACGAAGCCGTTCGCGAAACGACCTAGCGGAGGACCGGCGGACGGCGCGTGCCAATTCGCACGCATCATCCAACGTAAGGACGCATCATCGCAAACCAATCCGAATCGAACTCGAACGAGCTCTACGTCTCTTGCGATATCGAAGCGGACGGCCCGTGTCCGGGACTCTTCTCGATGTTGAGCTTCGGCCTCGCGGCGTTCACCATCGAAAAAGAACTCGTCGCCACCTTCACCCGAAATCTCGAAGTGCTCGACGGCGCCGAGACCGACGAGCGCACGATGCGCTGGTGGGCCCAGCCCGAGCAGGCCGAAGCGTACAAACGCACCCGGGAAACGCTGATTTCCCCGCGCGGCGCCATGGTCGAGTGCAAGTCGTGGCTCGATGAGATCCGGCGTTTTGGTAAGCCGCTCATTTGCGGCGCACCGAGCGGCTTCGACTTCACCTTCATGTACTATTACTTCCAGCGATTCATCGGCGAGAGCCCGATCGGCTTTGCGAGTTTGGATTTGCGCAGTTACGCCGCCGCCGTCATGAAGCGGCAGTACCGGCACGTCGGCAAGCGCCAGTATCCGGCGGAATGGGTCGATGCGGACCTGCCGCACACGCACGTAGCCCTCGACGATGCGATCGAGCAAGGCTGCATCCTGATCAACATGATCCGCGCCAATCTCGACCTTCCGCGCGTCCCGGAGCTCGTCGATCGCCGCGCGAGCGTGCCTGCGCCGTAACGTAGCCGCAGCGGGCCGGAACGGCCGTCCCCGCCGCCGAAACAAACACGGATTGCCCGCTGCGGAGGTTTAGACGATGGTTACGCAATCCGAACAAACGCGGGCGCTCGCCCGCCTCGATTGGGATCATCTGCACTTCTACGTGGGGAACGCGAAGCAGGCCGCGCACTATTATGCGACCGCGTTTGGGTTTACCGTAGCCGCGTATAGCGGTCCCGAAACCGGCGTGCCCGATCGCGCCTCTTACGTTCTCGAACAGAACGACCTGCGCTTCGTGCTCACGAGTTCGCTGCGCCAAAGCGATGCGATCGCCGCCCACGTTGCCCGGCACGGCGACGGCATCGCCGACATTGCGCTCCGCGTCGCAGATGCGCGCGCGGCGTTCGAGGCGGCTGTCGCCGCCGGGGCGCGCCCCGTTCGCGAACCCGAAACGCTGACCGATTTGCACGGGAGCGTCGTTTTCGCTACGATCGCAACGTACGGCGACACCGTTCACACGTTCGTCGAACGCGAGCGCTACGGCGGCCCCTTCGCGCCGGGCTACGTCGCCCGTGCGAACCTGGCCGGAGCCGCCGCAGCACCGAATTTACAGCGGATCGACCATTGCGTGGGCAATGTGGGTTGGAACGAGATGGACGTGTGGAGCGACTTTTACGCGCGCGCCTTCGGTTTCTCGCAGCTCGTTTCGTTCGACGACGGCGACATTTCTACCGAATATTCCGCCTTGCGTTCGAAGGTCATGTCCGACGCGCGGCATCGCGTCAAGTTTCCGATCAACGAACCGGCGCGGGGGTTGCGCAAATCGCAAATCGAGGAGTATCTCGATTTCTACGGCGGCCCCGGCATCCAACACGTCGCAATCGTCACGGACGACATCGTGGCGACGGTGCGCGCATTGCGGGCGAACGGCGTCGATTTTCTCGATACGCCCGCCTCGTACTACGACGCTCTGGCCGACCGCGTGGGCGCGATCGACGAAGCGATCGGCGAACTTCGCGAGTTGAGCATTCTCGTCGACCGGGACGATCTGGGCTATATGCTTCAGATCTTCACGAAGCCGCTGCAAGACCGTCCCACCCTCTTCTTCGAGATCATCCAGCGCCGCGGCAGTCTCTCGTTCGGCAAGGGAAATTTCAAGGCGCTCTTCGAGTCGATCGAAGAGGAACAGGCAAAGCGAGGTAATCTCTGACCATGCGTTCGCCTAGCATCGTCGCCGTCGCTTACGCGACGGCTCTTTTCTTTTGCCCGGCTTCGGGAGCCGCCTGGCCCACGCACTACGCCGCCGACGCGCGCAAGGCTGCGGCCGCGAATGCGGCAGCAAATGCGGGCGCTGCGACGCCGGGTCCGGATTCCGGGCACGGCCCGGGCGCCTCGGCCGCCGGGACTGCTGCCGCGGGAGCGGGCTCGGCGCCCGCGCCGTACGACAAATTCGTGCAGGGCGCGGACGTTGCCGACGGCCTCTTCGGGCTCGTGCGCAAAGAGGGCCACGTGTACCTAACGCTCGCGACCGCGCAACTCGATACCGATTTTTACGAACACGCGACGACCGCGAACGGTCTCGGCGGCTACGGCATCCTCTCCGGCGACGATTTCGATCAAGAGGCGCGGATCGTTCGCTTCACGCGGGTCAACGAAGGCCATGTGGCGATCGTTCTGCCGCAGTATCGTTTCGACGCACGACCGGGAACGCCGCAATCGGTCGCCGTCGCAAACTCGACGGCGGACTCGGTGCTCGCGGTCGCCCCGGTCGTCGCCGAAGACCGCGCCGCCGGAAAGATCGTCATCGATCCGTCGTTTCTGCTCGGCGACACGCTCGACATCGCGAACCGGCTCTCCGACATCGTCGATGGCTCCGCGAATCCCGGGGCCTCGTACCACCTCGATCCGGCGCGAACGTACTTCGGTCCGGCGAAAGCCTTCCCCAAAAACGACGTGATCGAGGCCGACGAAACGTTCGCGTCGGCAAAGCCCGACGTCATTTCGACCGTGGCCGACCCGCACAGCATCGCGATGCGGGTCAAGTACAATTTCGCGAAAGTGTTCGCGTCGCCGGATTACGTGCCGCGCCTCACGGACGACCGAGTCGGCTATTTCACGACGACGCACGTCAACTTCGACAGCGACGACCGGTACGACGACGTGCAGCGCTTCATCTTTCGCTGGAATCTGCGGGCGAGCGACCCCACGCGGCCCTCGCCCGCGCAAAAGCCGCTCGTCTTCACGCTCACGAACACGATTCCGGCGGAGTACCGCGCTCCGATCCGCGCGGCGATCCTCGCCTGGAACCGCGCGTTCGAGAAGATCGGAATCCTGGGCGCGATCCAAGTCCAGGATCAGCCCACCGACCCGGCCTGGGATCCCGACGACATCCGCTACAACACGGTGCGCTGGCTGACCGAAGCGAACGACGGATCCTTTGCCGAGGCGCAATTCGAATGGAACCCGCGCACGGGCGAAATCTTTCGCGCCGGCATCCTGATCGATTCCGACCTGATGCGAATCGGTAAATTTCAATACGCGGATATCGTCGGCCCGGCGAGCGGCTCGCCGACGAGTCTGGGCGCGGGCGATGCTCCCGAACTCTGGGATCCCGCCGCCCTCGCTGGTCCGCGCGCCGAGGCGCGGCCGTCTTCGCCGACGCATCGTGACTTCGGGGCACGGGAAGCGGCCGACTTGGGCGCGCTCGCGCTCGAACTCGGCGGCGACGAAGTGCCGGCGAGCTACAGCCGCGATTTTCTCGAATCGATCGTGCTGCACGAGATGGGCCACGATTTCGGCCTGCAACACAACTTCATCGCCGCCAACGCGTACAGCGCGCAAGACCTCAAGAACCGTAGTTTTACGCGTGCGTACGGACTGACGTCCTCGGTGATGAGCTACTCACCCGTCAACCTCTGGCCGCGCGGCAGCGACCACGGCGACTATTTCATGACGACGCTCGGGCCCTACGATTATCACGCGATCCACTGGGGGTACGCGCCCGTTCCCGGCGCCCATTCCTCAGGCGATGAAACGGCGACGCTCGACCGTTGGGCGAGTTCTTCGGTCGATCCGAAGTTCGCCTTCGCTTCGGACGAAGACGTCGAATTCAACGGCCACGCCGTCGACCCGCGCGTCGCGCAGTGGACGCTCACGAACGACAACATCGCGTGGTGCCGCACCCAATTCGGCATCGATCGCGATTTGATTCACACGCTCGACGTGCGCTATCCGCGTCCCGAAATGCCCTGGGACCAGGAGCGCGCCGCGTTTCTCGTGCTCACCGGCAATTACGCGCGCTGCGCGCAAGCGATGGCGCACTACATTGCGGGCGAGCGCATCTCGCGGGCGAGACGCGGCGATCCCGGTGCGCCTCCGCCCTTGACGCCCGTGTTGCGCGACGACGAGCTGCGCGCCTATCGCAACCTCGACGAATTTCTGTTCAGCGATTCCGCCTGGCGGATCTCGTCGCAAACGCTGCGGCGCACGACCTATAGCGAATACGCGTCCGATAGCGATATCGGCGACCACGAGCAGCCGCGGCACGACGTGTCCCTCGCCGCACTCGTCGGAGGCTATCAGAACAGGGCGCTCGGCTACATGTTCGCGCCGCTCGTCTTGCAACGGCTCGCCGACCTCCCGACGAAGTCGGAGAGCAACCGTCCGATGACGCTCGCCGACCTCTTCACCTGGACGCAAAGCACGGTGTACGGCGACTTAGCAGGCGGTTCGCCCGCGCGCACGATGCTCCACCGTAATCTTCAGCGTAACTACGCGCGGCTGCTCGAACGCCTGGCGACGGCGCCGCCGCCCGGCACGCCCTACGACGCCTCAGCGCTCGCCCGGCACGAACTCGTTTCCCTTACGGCCGACATCAGGCGCTGCATCGGGCATGGTAAGGGACTCGACCTTCAAACGCAATCGCATCTCGAAGCGCTGGGAGACGAGGTCGCGCGCGCGCTCGATACCCGCGACGTACGCCAGGTACACGACTGAGAGGCGGCTAACCTTGCCGTAAAAGGCAGGCGCAATGCCAGATGCGCCGGCCCGCACGTCCCCTTGTGCATCGGCGCCCCGCAAAGGACCACGACCCCCGGTGAGCTTTGCTGCCCTCGGTTTCGCTTTCGTCTTCGGTATTGGAACGCTGAACGCGTCGCTCGCAGCGCGATCGGTTTCCGACGCACGTTATTTCACAAACGGCGGCGACCGCATCGCGCTCGACGTGAGCCACGTGATCGTCGAACGCGCCGCCGACGCCCAAGCCATGCTCGACGTCCTCAACGCGGAACGCGCCGGCCACGGCCTCGAACCGCTCGCGTTCGACCCGCGGCTCTGCGCGATCGCGCGTTCCCACGCGGTCGACATGGCGGTGCGCAGCTACTTCGGGCACGTAACTCCCGAAGGCGCCGGGCCGTTCGACCGGCTAAACCGCGCGCACTATCGTTACGGGTTCGCGGGCGAAAATCTCGCCCTGGATACTAACGTGACGTCCGCGAGCAGCGAACTCTGGCTTTCGAGCGAGCACCGCTCCAATATCCTACAGCCGCGCTTCGCTCGGGTCGGCATCGCAGCCGTCCGGGCGGCGGACGGCGAGATTTTCGTCGAGGACTTTAGTGATTGAGCCGCCGGCCGCCGTATGGATGACCGGAAGGCGGACCCGGAACTGCGCGCCGCCGAAAGCGGACCCGACCACGTCGACCTCCCCGCCGATGCGCTCGATCATGAGGCGCGCGATCGCAAGCCCGATACCCGAGCCCGGACCCCGCGCGGCCGAACCGCGACCGCCGAGCGTGAAGATCTTTTCTCGCTCCGTTTCGTCGATGCCCGGACCGTCGTCGTCGACGCGCACCTCGACGTAGCGGCGGTCGAGCGGCGCGGCGGAGACGAGAACGCGGCCGCCTTCGCGGCCGTGCTTGATCGCGTTCTCGAGAATGTTGACGAGGATCTGCGTGAGCCGATCCGAGCTCGTGGCGACGTCGGCGTTCGCGCAGGCCAATTGTCCGAGCACCGTCTTGCGCGCGGCCGCAAGCGGCGCCACGGCGCTCAGCGACGCCGCGATCGAGTGCTGCAGCCCACTCGATTCCGCGCGCGAAATGCCCGCGCGCAAATCGAGCATCGAGATGTCGAACATGCCGTCGACCAGCCGCCCCAGCCGCGTCGCTTCGTTGCGAGCGACCTCGAGAAAGCGGCGTGCGGTCGGCGCATCCAGATCGTCTTCGAGCAAGGTTTCGAGATAGCCGCGAATCGACGTGAGCGGGGTGCGCAGTTCGTGCCCGATCGTCGAAAAGAAGGCGTACCGCTCGCGCTCGCGCGCGCCGCGTTCGAGCGCGCTTTCGATCGCGGCGCCCAGGCTCTCATCGGAGCCGAGTCCCGAGACGACGGTCCAGCCGGTTTCGACGTGCAGGCCGCCCTCGAGTTCCATGGCCGACGCGAGCCGGGCGAGGGTCGCGCGGCAATCGGTCGGGGTCGCGACGGAACCCGCGCCGCGCGTCGGCGAAACGAGCGCCGCAATGAAATCTTCGCTCTCCGGATCGTGCGCGAGCACGTCGCTCGCGCGCAGCGTCCGGGCCGCCGTCTCGACGAACGAACGCAAACTCTTTCGCTCGACCGCGCGCGCGGCGGCGCGGCCTTCCCGCCACGCGATCCGCTCGAGATTGCGCAGCCGTACGACCAGGAGCGGCACCGGAACGCCCGCCGTCGCGCGCAAGCGGCGCACGAGCGAAGAGACGTCACCGGGTTCGAGCGGTGCGGGGCCGCGGTGCTTATTGCGGCGGCGCAAATTTGTAGCCGAACCCATGGACCGTGTGCAAGCACGCTTCGAGGCCGAACTGCTCGACGAGCTTCATCCGTAGGCGCCGCACGTGAACGTCGACCGTGCGTTCGTCGCCGTCGAAGTCGAAGCCCCAGACCCGCTCGAGCAGCGTATCGCGCGACATCGCGACGCCCACGTTCGCCGCGAGCGTGACCAGCAGTTCGTATTCGCGCGGCTTGAGCCCGATGTCGCGGCCATCGACGCGTGCCTCGCGCGCGCCCTCGTCGATCTCGAGCCGCCCGAACCGCCGGATCGCCGGCGCCGCTTCGCTCTTCATGCCGCTGCGCCGCAAAACGGCGCGCACGCGCGCCACGACCTCGCGCGGCGAAAACGGTTTGACGACGTAATCGTCGGCGCCGAGCTCGAAGCCGACGACGCGATCGACTTCTTCGGTGCGCGCGGTGATGATCACGATCGGTACGGTTCGGCCCTCACGCCGCAAGGTACGGGCGATATCGAAACCGTCGACGCCCGGCAGCCCGACGTCGAGCAGGAGCAGATCGATACTGCCGCGCGACGCGCGGAGCGCACTCGGCCCGTCACCGGCTTCGACCGCGCTGAAGCCATCGCGTTCGAGATGGTGCACGAGCAGCTCGCGAATCGCCCGATCGTCTTCGGCAACGAGAACACACAGAGGCATGTCCGCGCCAGTTCCCACAAGCCCACGCTCCGGACTGTTCGGGGACGCAGCGGCGGCGCGTCGTTAGCCGGCAGCGCGCTCGAGGTCGCCGATCGCTTCGTCGAGCGCGGCGATCGCTTCGTCGAGTTCGCCTTCGGTGATGACGAGCGGCGGCGCGACGCACAGGACGTTGTAGCGGCCGAACGCATAGACGCCACGGCGCCGGAGGCTCGCGTAGAGCGTGGCCATGACGCCGAGACCGGACCCTTGCCACTTCACGAGAGGCGCGCGCGTTTGCCGGTCGCTGACGAAATCGAGCGCGAAAAAGGCGCCGCCGCCGCGCACTTCGCCGACGGAGGGATGTTTCGCGCGCAGCGCATCGAGCTTGGCCCGCAGCGGCGCTTCGAGCGCGCGGGCCCGCGCGAAAATATGCTCGTCGCGATAGGCTTGCAGCGCGCCGAGGCCGGCGCTCATCGCGAGCGGGTGGCCGCTATAGGTGTGACCGCCGGGAAGTTGCTTCGTATCGAAAGCGGCCGCGTAGCGTTCGCGCAAAAGCACGCCGCCGAGCGGCACGTACGCCGACGTGACGCCCTTCGCAAAGGTGATCGCATCGGGCACGACGCCGAAGCGTTCGCCGGCGAACGCGGCGCCGAGGCGGCCGAACCCGGTCATCACCTCATCGAAGATCAGCATGATGCCGGTCTCGTCGCAAAGCGCGCGCAGGCCGGCCAGATAGTCCGGCGGGTAGACGATGACGCCGTTGGAGCCGACGACGGGTTCGATGAGGATCGCGGCGATGTGCGCGGGGTCTTCCGCGGCTACCGTGAGCCGCAGGTGTGCGAGCGCACGCCGCGTCTCTTCGGCGGGATCGGTCGCATCGAAGGGACTGCGATACGGGAACGGCGCCCAAAAGCGCACGACGCCCGGCACGAGCGGCGATTCGCCCGCCCAGCGCCGATTCTCGCCGGTCATCGCGAGCGAGCCTTGACCCGAACCGTGGAAGGAGCGATACGCCGTCAACACTTTGGCGCGGCCCGTGACCGCGCGCGCAAACTTCACGGCATCTTCGTTCGCCTGACCGCCGCCGCTCGTAAAGAAGACGCGGCCGCCTTCGCCGGGCCAGGGAGCGAGCGCTACGAGCGCCTCGGCAAGCTCGGCGCGCGCGTCGTTGAACCAGCTCGGCGAGGCGAAACACAAACGATCGATCTGCGCGTGCATCGCATGGAGGACGGTCGGATGGCCGTGACCGAGATTGGCCGCGATCAGCCCCGAGCTCAGATCGGCGTAGCGGTTACCCTCCGCGTCGAAGAGGTAGACGCCCGACCCGCGCACGATGACCGGCACGTCGAGATTGCCCTGCGCGCTCCAGGGCGTCAGGACGTATCGCCGGTGCTTTTGGGCGGTCTCTTGGGCGGCTAGCGTTGCGGAACTCGAGGCCATCACGAGCGGTTTCCGACTGCGCTCGAAGCGGTCCTCGCAAAGCCGCAAAACTCTCCTCACGCCCCTTGAGGCTCTAGGCGAGCGGCCTGGAGAGAGCCGGCCGTTGCAGCCAATTGCGCGGGTCGTAATGTGCCCGGCCGTCGACCGCGTGCAAGGTGTAGGCGTGGCGGGACTGCGCCGAGCGGTTCGGCGCGCTGTAGTGCGGCAGGAGGCCGTGCATCACGACGAGCGTTCCGGCTTCCACTTCGAGCGGCTCGCCGTCGCCGGCAGCAGGCCAGGGCGCCGGATCGAGCCGCACCATCCGCGTCCCCCCGCCCGGCACGGCCTCGAAGCGTTCGCGTAGCGGCGTGTGGTGGCCGCCGCGCAGCACGCGCAGGCAACCATTGTTCGTGGTAGCGCGCTCGAGCGCGAACCAGAGCGTGATCACCGATTGCGGCTCCGTGCTGAAAAAGGTCGCATCCTGGTGCCAATCGACTTCGCCGCCGATATGCGGCTGCTTGAAGATGTACATCGACTGGTAGATCCGCGGCTCGCGCGTCCCGAGCACGGTGAGCAGCTCGTGCAGCCGCGGGTCGTGCGAGAAGGCCGCGAAAACCGGATCGAGCTCGTGCAGGGCGTGGCCGATTTTATTGATGGCGAGCGCCTTGGCGAATCGCACGTCGCCGCGCTCGTCACGCGCTTCTTCTTCAAAGAAGCAGCGCACCGCATGCGCCGATTCAAGAAAATAGGCGTCGCGGGCCGCCGCGCCGTCGCGCGTACTAAATGCGGAAGCGCCGCGCAGGTCGGACGCTTCGACGATCTCGTCCGCTCGCGTGCGCAGCGTATTGCAAGAATTGTCAGTAAAGAATCCCGGAATAACCGCAAAGCCGTCGCGCTCGAATAGCGCGAGCAGATCGGAGGGATGGTTAGCGGTCAACGTGTCGTCCCATCAGAGCCGACATTAAATAAATTTTAATGTCCAGTTAGCATCGCGGACACATTTGCCGCGGATAATCGGGCGACCGATTGCCCCTTCGACAAGCTCAGGATGACAGGACAGGAGCTCTTTCGCTCGTGATCTCTTCGGCCGTTCCTTGCAGTTCCCCGAACGATCTCGTCGCGTCCTTCCACTATCTTTGCGCGCGCGGCGCCCGCCGGTTCGTGCGCTCCGGCCTCGAGCGCTCGGATCTCGAACAGGTCGCGGCCGTCGGCCTCATCAAGGCTTCGCGGCGCTTCGACCCCGCGAAGCAAACGCCGTTCGAAGCCTACGCGTGGGGCCTCATTCTCGGCGAACTGCTCCACTACGTTCGCGATCACGAACGCCCGATTCGCATTCCGCGCCGGATGCGCGCGCTCGAGCGCGACGTGTCGCGGGCCGAAGAACGGCTTACGATGCGCCTGGGCCGGCCGCCGAGTGACGCTGAAATTGCCGAGACGATCGGCACTGCAGCGACGGCGGTGGCGCACGCGCACCGCGTTCGCCACCTCCGCCGGCCGATGTCGATCGACGACGCACCGTTGCGGGCCATTGCCGGCGACGAGGCGCTCGCACCCGAGGACCGTCTCTTCATCGCCCGCGCTTTCGCCAGCCTCGGCGAGGTCGAGCGTCGCGTGGTCGGCGGCGTCTATCTGCTCGGCCTCACGCAGGCGCAACTCGCGATAGCGCTCGAGCTCTCACCCAAACGCGTCTCGCGCATTCATCTCGCCGCCCTCGCGCGCATGCGAAACGCCTGGGCCTCGTAACGCGATGCTCGCGGCGTATCCGCTCGCAGTCCTGCTCGCCCGGTGCGCGCCCGCCGTCGGGCGCCTGACCATGAGCGCCGTCGTCGCGTACGAGAGCGGTGCGCGTCCGTACGCAATCGGCGACAATACGGTGCGGCGCTCCTATTTTCCGAAGGGCCCCGAGGCCGCGGTCCGGCTCGCTAACGACTTGCTCGTCGCCGGCCACGACCTCGATCTCGGCTACGCGCAGGTGAACATCGCGAACGTCCGCACCGCCGGCATCGACCTCGCGAGCGCCTTCGATCCCTGCACCAACGTCGCCCTCGGAGCGCGTATTTTGCGCGCCGACTACGCGCGAGCAGCGGCGCGTTACGGGCCCGGACAAACCGCGCTCGTCCACGCCCTTTCGGCGTATAACAGCGGCGGCTTCTTTGCCGGGCTCTCGTACGCGCGCGGCGTGTACGCCGTCGCGGCCCGTCTCGACATGCGCCCGTGATCGACGCGCCAAAAAACGATTCGCCGACGCAAGGCACGGCAGCCGCGCTGCTTTCACGTTCCTTCGCCTACGATGCCGACGTTCTGCCGCTCGCCTACGACGGCAACGCCCTTACCGTAGCGGTCGCCTCAGCCAGTGCGGGCCTCGTCGAACGCATCCGCCAGCTCACCCGCAAAGACGTTCGCGTCGTCGCGATGCCGGTGCGCGAGATCCGGGCCGGCCTCAAGGCGATCTACCCCGCGGCCGCCTCACGCGACGCCGATTCGCTTGCCGCGCAAACGCTCGACGACGTCTTCGCGGCGGCGATCCGGCAGTACGCTTCCGACGTCCACGTCGAGCCCGTCGACGAACGGGCCGGCCGCGTGCGCCTCGACATCGACGGCGTCTTGCAGCGCGAACGCTCCCTCGAAGCCGGGCTCTTCGAACGCATCGTGTCGCTTATCAAGGTGCGAGCGAACATGAATACCGGGGAATCGCGGCTTCCGCAGGACGGCCGTCTCACCGTCACCTTCGACGGCCGCTCCTTCGACGTGCGGGCCTCGACGATACCGGTCGGCGGCCTCGAGAAAGTCGTGCTGCGTTTCCTCCAGCGCTTCGACCTCGTTCCCGACCTCGAGCAGCTCGGCATGGGTGCAGATCTCTTAACTCGCTACGGCCGCGCTCTGCGCCGGCCGGGTTCGTTCTGCGTGCTCGCGGGTCCGACGGGCTCCGGTAAATCAACGACGGCCTACGCTTCGCTCCAATCCCTTAGCCTCGAACGCGCCAACGTTTGCAGCGTCGAAGAACCGGTGGAATGTCGCATTCCCGGCGTCGCTCAGATCGCCGTGAACGAAAAGGCGGGCATTTCCTTTCCCGTCGCGCTACGTGCACTCTTGCGCCAGAATCCGCACCAGCTTTTCATCGGCGAAATGCGCGACGCGGATACGGTGGCGATCGCTTTGCAGGCGAGCCTCACCGGGATTTCGCTGATCACGACCTTGCACGCCCGCGACGCGCTGCGCATTCCGGCGCGCCTCGCCGAACTCGGGGCAAGCCGTTCGACGCTCGCGTCATCGCTTACGCTCGCCGTCTCGCAACGCCTCGTACGAATGCTCTGCCGGCATTGCAAGATCAAGACGTCAATCTCGTCCCAGGCGCTCGCCGTCGCCCGTCGCTACGGTTACGCACTCGGCACCGATGCCTGGGAAGCGCACGGCTGCGAGGCGTGCGCGTTTAGCGGCTTCGCCGGGCGAATCGGCGCGTTCGAGGTGCTCGAAGTCAAACCGGACTTAGCCGCAGCGATCGAGCGCGCCGAGACCCCCTTGCAGCTTCGGTCGATCGCCTTTAGCAGCGGTTACCGGCCCATGATCGTCGACGCGCTGCGGCACGTTGCAAGCGGCGCGACGTCCGAAGGCGAGATTTTGCGGCATCTCTCGTACGACGACGCCGAATAGACCGAATGAGGACGGACGACGCGATGCTGACAACTATCGAGGACGCGATCCGCGTGTCGCGTGAGGGCGCCTACGCCGCGAGCACCTCCGACCTTCACATCGAGGGCAACGAGCCGCCCTGGCATCGGGTCGACGGCGTGATGCGTCGCATGGATCTCCCGGTAACCGCACCCGCTGCCGTTCGCAGCTTTTGCGAGACGTATTTGAGCAAGCGGGAATACGAACGCCTCGGCGGGGCGTACGGCGCCGCCGACGGGGCGATCGCGCACCCGAGCTTCGGCGCGATCCGTATCCACGCGTTTCGCGGCGAAAACGGCCTGGCGCTCTCACTGCGCATGCTGCGCGACGGAGTTCCCGATCTCGACTCGCTCGAATTGCCGCCCGTCGTCGCCAAGTTCGCCGACTTCGCCACGGGTTTGGTGCTCTTTACGGGCCCGACGGGCTCGGGAAAATCGACCGCACTCGCGGGCTTGATCGATCGCATCAACCGGACTTACGAGCGCCACATCGTCACGGTGGAAGACCCGATCGAATACCGTCACAAGAGCGTTCGCAGCCTCATCCGGCAACGCGAGATCGGCCGCGACGTGAACTCTTATACGGAATCCCTGCGGGGCGTGCTCCGCGCCGATCCCGACGTGATCCTCATCGGCGAATTGCGCGATCCCGCGGTCATGTCGGCGTGTCTGGCCGCTAGCGAAACGGGCCATCTCGTGTTCTCGACGCTCCACACCTCCGAGGCGGCCGAAACCGTACAGCGCATCGTCGGCGTCTTCGAGGGCGGACGGCAAGAACAGGCGCGGATGCAGCTCGCGCAGTCGTTGCAAGCGATCGTTTCGATGCGTCTGATTCCCGACGCGAGCGGCCGCGGACGCCGCCCCGCTTGCGAAATCTTACTCAACTCGCCGGCGATCCGCTCGCAATTGATGTCGCCCGAAAAGACGATTCAAATCCGCAATACGATCGAGACCTCCCGCAAAGACGGCATGCAGACGCTCGAAATGGATCTTTCACGCATGGTCAACGAGCGTTTGATCACGTACGAGGCGGCGGTCGCGGCCTCTGACTACCCCGATCAGATTCGCGTGACTGCGGGGATCCGCTAGGATGTCGCTAACGTTCGCGTATCGCGCCCGGACGCCGAGCGGCGAACGCGTCAGCGGAACGATGCGAGCGCTCGATCGCAGCGCCGCGCTCGCGGCGTTGCGCGACCGGATGCTCATCCCTTCGGCGATCGAAACGACCGCCTCCGCGTTCTCGCTCGCGCGCCTCTTCGGGCGCACCAAGCCGAACGAGCGGCTCGCCTTCTTTCGCGCGTACGCGGCCCTCGAACAGTCCGGCGTCGATTTTTCCACATCGCTCGAACTGCTGATCGCGCAAACGCGTTCGGCCCGGATGCGCGACGCGCTCGAGAGCGTTCGCTCCGACGTCGAACGCGGCGGCGACAAATTGTGGGCGGCAATGTCGCACCGGCCCGACGAATTCACGGATCTCGAAATTGCGATGGTTGCGGCCGGCGAAGAAGCCGGGAATCGCGAGGAGGTCTTCGACCGCTTGGCGGTCTTTCTCGAACGCGATGAAGCCATGCGGAAGCGCTTGACCGCCGCGCTGTTCTATCCCATGCTCGTCCTTTTCGCAGCGGCGCTCGTATCGGTCTACCTCATCGCCTTCGTCGTACCCGAGTTTGCAAAGCTCTTCGCGAGCTTCGACGTCGCGCCGTCGCCGCTGATGCTCGCGCTCTTGGGCATTACGGCGCTCGCGACCAACCCCGTGTTCTTGCTCGGATGCATCGGCGGGTGTGCGGTCGGCGTCGCGCTGATCGCCCGCGCGCTCCAGAGCGCTGAGGGCGCGCTCGCCTTCGATGCGCTGCGCCTGCGGCTGCCGCTGATCGGCGAAGCGCTCCGCAAGACGATTCTCGCGCGGCTCTGCCGCGTCGTCGCGACGCTGCTGCAATCGGGCGTGCATCAGGTGCGGGCACTCGAGGTGGCGGTCCCCGTCGCGCAAAGTCCGATCTATTCGCAAGCCGTCGAAGCCGCGCGCGAAGCGATCGCGGCCGGCCGCGCGGCATCCCTCGAAGAGGCGCTGCGTGCGAGCGACGTTTTCCCGCCGCTGCTCATCGGCTTCGTTCGAGTCGGCGGGGCCGCGGGAAACGTGCCGGCTATGTTGGCCCGAATCGCCGCGTACTATGAAGAGGACGTCGAGTCGCTGCTCGCCGCGATTCCGACGGTCGTTCAAACCGCGGTGACCTTAGGACTCGGAGCGGTCGTCGCGATCATCGTCTACGTCGTTTACGTGCCGCTCTCGACCTTGAGTTCGTCGATCCGTTGAACGCTCGAACGGAGGCAACGCCGTTGAACCACTTCGCGCCCGCCGGCGCCGCGCCGGCGCTCGTTCGTCAGCGCGGATTTACGCTCGTCGAACTGATGGTGGTCGTCGCGATCATCGCGCTCCTCGCCGCCGTCGTCATTCCGAATTACGTACACGCCCGCGCGCAGGCCGCAGTGTCGCAGAGCGAATCGAACCTCAAAGAGATCGCGACGGCGCTCGAACTGTACTACGCGGACAATCAAACCTACCCGGCCAGCGGAAACGTGACCCCCGATCTCTTCGGCGGAGCGAAGAATCCCTATCTTTCAGCCACGCCGGTCAACGCTCTCGGCCGCCAAGTGTACGTCTATTCGTTCGTCGCGGCCGCAGGTGGAACGCCGGCGACGTATTCCATCGAAGATCCAGGACTGTACGACCCGACCACGCTTTCGAGCGTTCCCCTCAAAGGCGCGGGAGTGGGCACGAGCGGTCTCTGCACGCAGTGCACGAGACTTTATTACGATCCGCAAGACGGACTTTACGGCCAATGACGCACGACGCCGCGACGCTCGCGGTCGGCGCGCTGCTCGCCCTTTGGGTTCCCGTTGCGCTCGCGCTCACCACGTTTGCCGAGCGACGAATCGTCGCGCCGTCCGCCCCGCCGCCGGCCCTCTGGAAGCCGAGTGCGGCTTGCGCGCTCCTGATCGCCATCGCGCTCGCGGCCCGCTCGGGCCCCTCCGCGCTCGTCTGCGGCATCGCTTGCCTTTCCCTCGCGGTCGCCGCATTCGCCGACGCCCGCACGGGTTTTCTCTTCGATGCGATCACCCTACCGGCCGCCGCGCTTACCGTGCTCGCCGTGGTTGCGTGCGGCGATCCGGGCGAAGCCGCGCACGGCGTCCTCGTTCTCGTCGGCGGCTTCGGCGCCGTCGTGGCGTTGTCGCGCGGACGGCTCCTCGGTCTTGGAGACGTCAAGGCGCTGTACGCCGTCGGCGCCGCATTCGGGCCCTGGGAAGGCACCGTCGCGATTTTCGGCGCCTGCATCAGCGGCATTGCGGCGGTCGCACTCGCCGGCCGGCTGCGACGCGGCACGGCGTTGCCGTTCGGACCGCATTTGGCCTTGGGCAGCGCCTTCGCGCTTGCGCTCGGCGACCCGATCGTGCATCGGTTTCTCGGCCTATGACGAGTTTCTGGCGCCGAAACGGGTCGAGCGTTCCGCTCGGCGTCGACCTCGGTGCGGATTCCGTCTCGATCGTCGCGGCACACGCATCGCCGCGCGGTTTCACGGTAACCGAGACCCGCACGCAAATCGTCGGGCCGGCTCGTTCCGCAAATGTGGATCTGACCATCGCCGAAACCGTTCGGGAGCTCGTCGGCGGTTTGAAAACACGCGAACGCCGCTGCGTTCTCGGCGCCCCGGCAGGCGATGTGGTGACGCGGACGTTCCGGATGCCGCCGCGCATGCGCCGCGGTGAAGCGGAGCGCGCGGCCGCGCTCGAAGCCGACGCGCTTGTCGATTGGCCCGCATCCGAACGTGTGGTCTCGCTCGATCCGCTGCCCGGTAAACCGTACGAGATGCTGCTCTCGATCGCACGCACGGGCCCGATCGACCGACTGGTCGCGATCGCTCGCGCAGGCGGCCTTCGGCCCGTCGCCGTCGACACGACCGCATGCGCCTGGCGCCGCGCCGTCCCGGACGCCGATGCGATCCTCGATTGCGCCAGCGACCGCGCCGTGCTCGAGATCTTCGGCGATCCCGTCGGGGTCACGCACGTGTTCCCGCCGCGTCTCATCGACGACCGCCTCGCTTCGCAAATGCGCTCCGCATTCGTGGAAGCGCGGCGCGACGGGATCGCCGACGTCGGACGTCTCGCCGTGCTCGCCTCGCGCTTCCGATTCGAATCGCTCGAAGAACTCTTGCGCGACG